>Ga0315290_10001460_pt1 | contig 16200 bp, 12 predicted proteins | sample YL17G12_0_MG_FD_203627 | JGI IMG/M metagenome (GOLD analysis project Ga0315290, IMG submission 203627) | Sediment microbial communities from Yellowstone Lake, YNP, Wyoming, USA - YL17G12_0 | ecosystem: Environmental > Aquatic > Freshwater > Lake > Sediment | place: USA: Wyoming | collected... | reverse complement strand
AAAAAGAGATCTCGCTAATATATATCCAATATTGACAGGAAACCATTTTAAACCATACCGTTTACGTAATATCAATAGAGAATTTGTGATAGATAAATTATGTAATAGAAAGCATTGCATTAGGGAAATGTAATAAATACCAGCTGGATGTTGTGGTTGTATTTGTTTTTTTGGAACGCTTTTTGCCAGATTTTTTAGTTTTTTTACAACTTTAATATGCTCCTGAGTCGTAAGAAAAAGCGTTGCCATTAATATACTCCTTTTTATAGAAAAATTTTTTTATCTTCAAAATATATTTTTTTAAGGAAATACAAATATCTACGATTGTTCAATTAGCTGTTAAACGTAACTTACAACATTGGATGTTTTTTAATAATTGGGATCTTCTCTTTTTCTATTGTCGTATGTCACTTTATAAAAGTATATCATATTTTCAAAGAATAGTATAAGTGTCCCAGGGAATGACAAGCTTTTATAGCGAAGATGCTCTGCTGCCTCCCTTTGGAGTTTCCCTGAGCATGACGGCATTTTAGTGTTTTTGCGGGAGCATATGTCTTGCATATGCTCCCCTATGGTTTCGCTGATTTTTCAATTCTTTGAAATAAAGTCCCAGACGGGGAGCAGGTGCCCTTGCGGGACACCAGCTCCCGCCTAGAGCATGACGGCACTTTATTGATCCTTCCCCGGCTTCCAATGAATGCTTACCTCAGGATGACGTTTTATTGAGTGGGAGCGGGCCACGCCCCGCGATAAGCAATGTTTGTCATTATCCGGGATTCTTCGAAGGTTAGGCGGCGGATAATCTTCGTATTAGTGTATTTCTCGGGCAGGTTCAGCGTCTCCGTACCTGAACCGCGGAGACAAGTCAGGCGCCGGGCGGGGTGCGGAGACCGCGCCCGGCAAACCAATGCGCCTCAAACGAAGATGCTCTGCTGCTGCACTGCGAAGCCTCCCCGAGCATGACGGCATTTTTATTGTGGGAGTGGGCCACGCCCCGCGATTCTTTCGTGGAAGGAACTTTTTATTTCAACCTATAATGAAGATGCCCGGTCGTTGCCCTGCGAAGCCTCCCCGAGCATGACGCATATCTATAACGAAGATGCCCAGCTGTGGCCCTGCGATACGAAACGTGTCACCCCGGACTTGCCTGCCCCGCACTTGATGCGGGGATCCGGGGTCTCAATAAAATGCTTATTAATCAGATTACAGAATCCTTCGGATTTATAGAAATGCTTCGCATTTTACAGAATCCTGCGGATTTCCGGATCGCCGCTTCGCTTTGTCCGGTATGACAGATTGAATAATGGGAGCACAGGCGTCCTTGCGGGACACCAGCTCCCGCATAGTTCCTTCCCTTGTACCCTTCCGAAGATTTCGTCAGGATGACGGCCGGTAGTTCCTTCCCTTCTATCCCTCTGAAGATTTCGTCAGGATGACTGTCGGTAGATCGCGGGCCATGCCCTGCGATACGAAACGTGTCACCCCGGACTTGCCTGCCCCGCACTTGATGCGGGGATCCGGGGTCTCAATAAAATGCTTATTAATCAGATACCGGATCGCCGCTTCGCTCTGTCCGGTATGACGGATCAGGCAGGTTCAGTGTCTCCGTACCTGAACCGCCGAGAAAATAGATTTTTGCTTCCACAAGACACCTTGTCATCCTGAGGTACGCTTCGGTGGGACGCAAGGGAAGGAACTAATTGCGGACGTGGCCCGCTCCCACATTTTCGCTGATTCAGTGTCTCCGTACCTGAACCGCCGAGGTATGATATTGGTTAATAGATTTTCGAAGGAATTTAATGATATCCATTTCAACCCCGGATACTGATATACTTACAGTGTGGAGGAAACTACCCGATGGAATCCTGGAATGGACAGGGGCTCGCGATCCGCGATTATTTCAACGGCGACAAGGAAGCCGGGATCATCATTCACAGCAGCGACGGCGACACGGAGGAGGTGGAGGTCTCGATCTTTTTCCGGGAATTTCCGTATATTCCGCTGATAGAAAAAGCGGCGCTGGATTTGTGTTATGGAGATGTGATTGATGTCGGGGCGGGCGCCGGATGTCATTCGCTCGAGCTGCAGAACCGCGGAATGAACGTGGCTGCGATCGATGTTCTGCCCGACGTTGTGGATATTATGAAAGCGAGGGGGGTCCGGGATGCGCGGCTCGGGGATTTTTGGGAATTGAAAGACGAAAGGTTCGACACGGTTCTGATGTTGATGAATGGGATTGGCATTGTGGGCGACCTGGAAGGATTGAAGGTTTTCTTGGGCCGGGCGGGGGATTTGATCAAGCCGGGCGGGCAGATCGTTTTTGATTCCATTGACCTGCGATGTGAAAAACCGGAAGGCGCGGAGAATGGTTCTTCGCAATCTCAAAGCGTTTCAGGGGACAGCGCGAAGGAGGGGCGATATTTCGGAGAGATCGAATACAGGATAGAATACAAGGGCGTCATCTATCCTCCGTTCCAATGGCTTTTCGTGGACGCGCAAACCCTTAGAGACTATGCGTCATCCAGCGGGTGGAAATTCGAACACGTGATGAAATTCGAAAACGGCCGGTATCTCGGCAGGCTTTACCGATAGCGTTTTTTAGATATTCAAGAGCTTTGAAAAACTAGTATTCTGTCATTCCGGCCAAAGAGCCGGAATCTGATAAGATGTTTCTTTTCAATTAGATGCCGGATCAAGTCCGGCATGACAAATGTAAAGAAAAAAGGTTTTTCAAAGTTCTTTATTCAAGTGCTTTGAGAAACGCAGTAACTTGTGCTTTCTGAAAAGGATTAAAATAAGCGATTTGGAATCAAAGAGTTCCTTCCCTCGTATCCCTCTGAAGATTTCGTCAGGACTTCGCCTTCCCTCGTATCCCTCTGAAGATTTCGTCAGGACTTCGCCTTCCTTTGTATCCCTCTGAAGATTTCGTCAGGACTTCGCCTTCCCTTGTATCCCTCTGAAGATTTCGTCAGGACTTCGCCTTCCCTTGTATCCCTCTGAAGATTTCGTCAGGACTTCGCCTTCCTTTGTATCCCTCCGAAGTTTTCGTCAGGATGACGATTCATGAAGTTTTTCAAAGGTTTTTATTCCGGATTCAATCCCGGACTGAGGGAGATTCCACGCGTTCTACCGGAGGATGATTTTGTCCACCGCCACCGAGATCATACGCGGCGTTATGATCAGGCTTTCCGCATCGCCCGGCGCTTGTTTTACGCAGCCCGGCGTCAGGTCGAGCGCATTGAAGTTTTGAAGCGGGATCGGTTCATCCAGGATGAGCGTATAATCCGCAATCCTCCCTGGTTTGTCAATTTTAACTGTGCCGAGTTCCATGCCGTTCAGGGAAAACGACAGGGCCTGGCCGGGGCACTGGTCGAAAGGAAAACAGACGACTTTTATGCTTTTGATTTCTTTCTGAAAATTGTTGAAGATCACCCTTGCCTTTGCCGAGGCGATCCACCGGAAACCGGCGTCGCCCAATTTCTCACGGTCCGCCCAACCGAAGGACAAATATTTGACGTCGCCCTTGTCTCCGAGGTTTATCTCCGCCCTGAAATCGTTTTCCGGCCGGCCAAGATTCGTCCACGCGAATTCGTCTCGAATGGAAAAGCCGATATAGCTGTACATCCAATCGTCGGGATGGGAACTTGTGTCTCTATAAGGCAGTTTGCCGGTCTTTTCCTTCGCAAAGGCATATTCATCGTAAAAATCGTGATAATGAATTCCGAGCTCCTTCAATATCCCGCCGAGGATTTTCTGCGGTGCCCTCGGCAGGTCGGGATACTCAATCTGAGCCGTCGAAGGAAAGATGAGGACTTGAAGCTGCGCGTTTCTTTTCTCCGCGATTGAACGGATTTCGCTCATATTCTCCCTGACCTCCCGCCAGATACTGTCCGCCGCGTCGCAGGATGCTGGCAGGTATTTTCTGACTTTTCCCTCGATCCTGCCGCCTTCTCCCGACTTTTTATCTGCGCCCCGCGCTTCGTTTTTCGCATAATATAGAAAGCGGAGAAGATAGCTGTTCCATTCCAGCCAGCCGGGCGGCTTGCTTTCGTAGTTGATCCCGTGAACCGTATGCACCGACCTGCGGGTAAGGTAACCGTTGCCGAGGTATTCGATGAACTGTCCGTCGAGATCGTTGAAGATGGATACGCCGACGTAGATAGCGTCGGGATTATATTTCAAAGCGTATTTTTTCAATACCGCCAGGTATTGCCTGATGTTATGACCGGGCATACCGAAGTTGAGAACCTCTATCTTGCCGGAGCTCTTGTATTGCAGTGTGTTCAGGCCGTTTTCCACGATCTTCGCGATTGTCTTGTGGATTTTTGCTCTTGTGCCGAGGATGAGCGAATCCCCCAAAAAGACGATTCTGTATGTTCCTTCCGGTTTCTTTACGGTTGTCCCGCGGTCTATCCTGAAACCGTTTTTATCAGTCAGGATGAAGCCGTTTTCATATGCGAAGTCCGGGAGCAGGACATAACTGACCGAATTGTCGGCATCCGGGTGATATGGATACTTGCTCGCTTCGGCTGGCACGGGCGGCTTGCCAGTCCATATCAATCTGGCGGCAATCTCTGCAAGAATAAATACGATCAATAGAACCGCGAATATCGTAATCAGTATAAAAGCAGTTTTTTTCATAATCTTATATGGAAACTTGTATAATCTGTTATATGAAAAGTCAATTAGAGATTATCGGTGAGATGTTTTTTTTCTTAATTATCGGAAACAGATGATTCCTTATAGGTTGGTTTCAGTAATTCGTTCGGAATTGTAACCTCAAAGGGTTGATATATAATGGAAGTTGTCATTATTTTGGAGGAAATATGGATCTCTATGAAATTGTTATCTGGATTGTGCTGGGCGCCCTAATCGGTTGGCTCGCGTCATTGTTTATGGGAACTTTAAAAAAGACAAGGGGAATTATAACCGTTGTAATCGGAATTCTCGGAGCATTTCTGGGCGGATGGTTGTGGAGGCAATTGGGATTGCCTAAATTTTTCACCGAAGTAATCTTGAACACGGTGCTATCAGGATTCGTCGGTTCCGTTATTTTGATCGCGCTTATGAAGGGGATTGGCTTGCTGGGAAAAAAGAAGTAATTCAATCACCGATTTGCTCCGATTTGAATGAACAGGCTGCTATATCCTCGCGTTCATCATTTTGTTCGTCTATTTATTAGACGGAAAATGGAAAATTCATGTCAATTCTGATGATCTTTGTTGACGGCATCGGTGTAGGCAAAAACGATCCGCAGATCAATCCGTTTTCCAGGGCGGTTTCCCAAATTTTCCCTCTTTTTTTGGAAGATGCCGATTCCCGGATGCGACCTCATCCGAATTTGAAAAACGGATTCCTGAAGGCGATTGACTGCAGAATGGATTTCCCAGGCATTCCGCAGAGCGCAACCGGTCAGACCGCATTGTTTACCGGTGTCAATACGACCGCGCTGCTTGGCCGGCATCTTTCCGGTTTCCCGAACAGGCAATTGAAGGAACTTCTCCGGAAGGAATCCATAATGGTATCGCTTGAGGGAAAGGGGTATCGGGTTGTTTTTGCAAACGCGTTTACTCCGCCGTATTTCAGCAGGAAGCTAAGCCGCGTGTCTGCGACGACGGCGATGGCTGAAGCCTGTTCGGTAAGGATCAGGAATTTCGATGATCTGGAAAATGGCGGAGCTGTTTTCATGGATTTGACCAACAGCTGGCTGGTTGAGAACGGGTACTGGGTTACACCGAGAACGGTTGAAGAAGCGGGGGTTGTTCTTGCTTCGATTACCCGAGATTATGATTTCACGCTCTTCGAGTATTTTATCAGCGATGTCATCGGCCATCGGGGAGATATGACCAGGGCTGTCGAGCAGGTTCGCGTCCTTGACTGCTTCATCAATGCTATCTGGGACAATCTAGATCATACGAATGACCTGATGATCATCGTAAGCGATCATGGCAACCTGGAGGATGTAACGCTGAAAACGCATTCGGAGAACAGGATTCCTCTGATCTTCGCTGGAAAGGAAGCGGCTGGGCTCATCGGCGATATCGGTAACATTACGGATGTAACTCCTGTGATCTTGTCGAATGCGGACCTGATCCTCGAAAAACCAGAACAATTCAGGCTGACGAGTCCCGACTGAGGGGTATAATTGTTTTTATGACAGGTTGGTTGCGCTTGTATTTGAGTATTCAACACGTATAATTTTTTCGGTTATATAAAATAAAGAGAGACCCGTGCGATATCAAACTTTTATAGCTCTAAGATATCTAAAATTTAAAAGACGCGAGGCATTCATCTCGGTGTTGACACTCATCAGCATAATAGGCACTGCAGTCGGTGTAACCTCTCTCGTCGTGGCTCAGGCGCTTACAACCGGAACCCACAAGGCAATAGTGGAAAAGATTGTAAGCAACAGCGCTCATCTATTAATATATGATACTTTTTATACCGAAGGTATTCCCGATTACGGACAACTTCAAAAGGAAATAGAATCAGTCCCCAGGATTAAAGCGACAGCCGGCGTGGTTTTCGGCTGGGGGCTTATTAAGAGCAAGCAGAGTTCCTTTACAGCGGCTTTTATATATGGTGTCGAAATAAACGAGATCTGCAAAATTAACAATATTATAGAAGACTCGAAGGTAGACCGAAGACTGCTTAATGATGAGAATTGGATTCTGCTTGCGGCGGGCTTGGCACGCAAGCTGCATATAAAGAATGGGGATCTTGTAAAAGTGGTGACTGCCGGTGGCGCGCTCTCGCCGATAGGTATGATCCCGGTCCCCAGGCATTTTAAAGTTGCCGGGACGTTTCAAACCGGCATGTGGCAGTCCGAGGAGTCATGGTGTTATATCTCTCGGACGAAGGCGCAGAAGCTCTTTAACATGCCGGGAAGAGTTAATGTGATTCAGGCAAGCGTCAGCAATGTTGATGAAGCGGCTGATGTGGCAAAGGAAATAAACAAGCGGTATTCGGACAGGATTATGGCGTACGATTGGGCTTCCATCAACAAGAGTTTCTATTCGGCTCTGAAGCTCGAAAAACTTATCTTATTCATGACATTGGGGTTAATAGTATTGGTAGCTTCGTTGAACATCATTTCCACCCTCGTCGTACTCGTCGTCGAAAAGAGGAAGAGCATCGGAGTCCTTCGGGCGATGGGGGCGGACAGGCGGGGCATTATGCTCACTTTCATATTACAGGGATTGATAATCGGCTTGATCGGAACGATGCTCGGTTTGATCCTCGGAATAGGGATATCCCTTGTACTGGATCATTTCCAGCTCATTCAGCTCGATCCAAGCGTCTATCCCATCAAGTTTGTAAGGTTCAAGGTCGAATTCGATGACTGCCTGTGGGTGGTCATTTTGGCGCTTTCAATCAGCCTGCTTGCGACATTATATCCATCTTACAGGGCTTCAAGGATGAATCCCGCGGAGAATCTCAGAAATGAATAGAGAAGAAAGAGAAGACCTTGTTCTGAAAAAAATAAAAAAGACATATATGTCAGGTGATAAAACGATTACCGTCCTTAACGGGCTTGATCTCAAAGCCGAAGCGGGTGAAATGGTCGCCATCAAAGGCGAATCCGGCGTCGGAAAAACAACCCTTCTTCATATCATCGGCTCCATCGAAACAGCTGATTCCGGAACGGTCATTTTCGGCGGAAAGCAGGTCAACAGGTTGAACGGCGGGAGATTGGACAATTTCAGGAACCGGAAGGTGGGGTTCATATTCCAATTTTTCCACCTTTTGCCGGAATTTACGGCTCTTGAAAATGTAATGATGCCTCTTTTTATCGCTGGATACTCGAAGCCGGAAGCCCGGGAAAAGGCGATGAGATTGCTCACAAGGGTGGGTCTAAAGAAAAGAGCGGAACATTTTCCGGCAAAGATGTCCGGCGGCGAACAGCAGAGGGTGGCCGCGGCAAGAGCGCTCGCCGTATCGCCGAGGCTTTTATTGGCGGACGAACCGACGGGGAATCTGGATCCCAGGACCGGCATCGAGGTTTTCAAATTATTGAAGGATTTACATGGCGAGGAAAAACGTATAACGATTGTGGCTACGCATAATTCTGAAATCGCTGAAATGTGTGATAAAATATACACCCTAAGGAAGGGAAAGCTTGATAATCAGGCGGAGTAGATAAGACAATGTTCGAAAAATACAACGAAAAGGCGCGTCGTATCCTGTTTTTTGCCCGTTATGAGGCTTCGCAGATGGGCAGCGCGACAATAGAGATCGAGCATCTTCTTCTCGGTTTGTTGAGGGAAAATCAGGGCATAATAAGCAGGCTTATAGGCGGTCTCAATATAGATATCAAAGAGATCAGACGGATCGTTTATAAAAACAAGAAGGAAATCCTGGCTTCGTCTCCTGCTAAAGCCGATCTTCCGCTTTCAAGCACATCGAAAAGAGTCCTCGTGCTGGCACACCATGAAGCGGAACAACTGGAAAGCAAGTTCGTCGGGCCCGAGCATATTCTACTGGCATTGCTGCAGGAGGAAGATTTGAACCTTCAAGAGCAGCTGAGGGAGATGGGTCTGACATATGATTATATCCACAATGAGCTCGGCATCCTGTATGCAAAGAAGGATAAAGCAAAGACAAAGAAACGGAATTCGATTGTTTATGAATTCAGCCGAGACCTGACGGCTCTCGCCGCGGATAACCTTCTGGATCCGCTCATCGGCAGGGAGAGGGAATTGAGACGAGTTGTTCAGACTCTTTGCCGCAGGACCAAGAACAACCCTGTGCTGATCGGCGAGCCGGGAGTGGGAAAGACGGCGATAGTGGAAGGGTTGGCTCAGAAAATCGTCAACGGGGATGTGCCGTCATTCCTTCTTGATAAAAGGATATTATCGCTCGACCTGTCTTCGATCGTTGCTGGGACGAAATACCGCGGTCAGTTCGAGGAAAGGCTTAAAGCAATTATAAAAGATCTATCCACGTCGGACGAGATAATAATTTTCATAGACGAACTGCATACGTTGATCGGAGCGGGTTCGGCTGAAGGTTCGCTCGACGCGGCAGGTATATTGAAGCCTGCTCTTTCACGCGGAGAGATCAAGTGCATCGGAGCTACGACGCCTAAAGAATACAGGAAGTTTATAGAAAAAGATCGGGCGCTCGAAAGAAGGTTCCAAGCGATAATCCTGGACCCACCCGATAACGAGGAAGCGATCCGCATCATTATTGGGATAAAGGAAAGATACGAGCAATTTCACAACGTGAACTATACTGACGAGGCATGCAGATATGCCGTGATGCACTCCAGCCGGTATATACCCGACCGTTATCTACCGGATAAAGCGATTGATGTACTTGATGAAGCAGGTTCGCGGGTGAAGCTCCGTTCATTGCCGGACGCAAAAAAAGTGAAGGAAATCGAAAAGAGAATTGACGAGTACTCCGACAAGATCCGGGAGGCGCTTGAAAACAAGGATATCAAGTCCGCGACGATTTTCCGGGAGCGCGAACAGGCCTTACGGGAGAAAATGCGGGACTATAAGAGCGGAACGGGTGTCTTTAAGAGAGACGACTCGATCGTTACCCGCGATGATATGGAGCAGGTTATATCCGATTGGACCGGTATTCCGATTACAGTCGTAAGCCAGGAAGAAAAAGATAAATTGAAGAACCTGGACGAGATTCTCGCAACAAGGATAGTAGGACAGGACGAGGCGATCAATATGCTTGCAAGGGCGATACGCCGTTCGCGAATCGGCATCAAGGACCCGAAAAGACCGGTCGGATCGTTTATTTTCCTGGGTCCTACGGGCGTGGGGAAAACGGAACTCGCTAAGCAGATTTGCATTCATTTATTCGGAAACGAGAAGAAACTTGTGCGCTTCGATATGTCAGAATTTTCAGAACAACATTCCGTTTCAAAACTGATCGGTTCTCCTCCCGGTTATGTTGGTTTCGATGAAGGTGCGCAGTTAACGGACAGGATCAGACTGAACCCGTATTCCGTCATCCTTCTCGACGAGATTGAAAAGGCGCATCCTAACCTGTTCAATATCCTGCTGCAAGTCCTCGAGGACGGTCAATTGACCGATTCCGTAGGTTCCGTAGTGGATTTCAGGAATACCGTTATCGTGATGACATCAAACATCGGAGCGAGGTATATTAATAATCAACAGGTGGTCGGTTTCATCGAGCAGAACGAGAATCAGGTTTTCAAGGATATGCAAAATATGGTAATGGAAGAAGTGAAAAAAACCTTCAACCCGGAATTCCTGAACAGGCTCGATGATATAATCGTATTTAGATCATTGAATTCCAGTGATTTAAAATCCATTGCCAAGCTGATGGTGGATGAGCTGAATAATCATTTAAGGTCGCTCAACCTTCTGATCACCTGTACTGATGAAGCTTATGAATGGATGGCGAACAAGGCATGGGAAAAAGATAAAAAATACGGCGCAAGGCCTCTCAGGAGGGTTATACAAAAATATGTCGAAGATATGATCAGCGATAAGATTCTATCCGATGAGATAAGGAACGGTGACGCAATCCTTATCGGTGCTTCCGATAATGAACTAATACTTGTCAAGGAAACAGTGGCGGTTTCAGTTATTTAAAAATGGAGAATGCGTAGATGACTAAAAGAATTACTATAATGCTTCTAATGATTGTCCTGCTGGCGCTGTCGATATTTGCGCAGGAAGAAAGCAGCACCACAGATGAGGATAAATATATTGAACGCATCGAAGTGCGTGGAAATAATCGGATTACGACCGATACAATAATCTATTACATAGAAACGCGCGAGGGCGATCTCTTCAATGAACGCACTTTGAAAAACGATTTTCAAGCGTTATGGAACACAGGTTTCTTTTCTAACATTGTCATTAAGTCCAAAGATGGACTTGAGGGGAAAATAATCATCATAGAGGTTGAGGAACAGAAAATTGTAAACAGTGTGGATATTACAGGTTTGCAAAAGGTCAACGCCTCGGAAATATTCGAGTTTGCGGAAAAGATGGAAATCTCCATCAAGAAGGGGACATATCTCGATATGGGCAAGCTCGCGACTATGAAGCAGATTATCCTCCAATCGCTGACAATGAACGGCTTAAAAGCGGGAATGGTTGATCAGGAATTCAAGGATGCAGGAAACGGAAGAGTTGATGTAATTTTCAAGGTTCAGGAAGGAGCCAGCATCCTGGTGGAAGAAATAAGATTCACCGGAAACAAGTCATTTTCGGATTGGCAGATTAGAGATGTAATGGAGGAGCTCGGAAACCACAGCGCGTTTTCTTTTCTAAGTCAAAAAGACGTCTACAATGAAATGAAACTCTCCAAAGATATGCAAAACATCAGAGACTTGTACTGGAAATCCGGTTATCTGGACGTGGAGTTCAGGGATCCTGAAATGGTCTCTCTGGAAACCGCAGTTCTCTTCAGTAAGAACAAGGTTCCGCGATTTAATTTTACAATTCCAATTGATGAAGGAAAACAGTATCGGCTGCGCGATATCACCGTGGAAGGCAATAAGGAATTTGAAATTGACATGATCCTTTCCGCTTTGCCGATGAAGAAAGGCGATATTTACAACCATGCAAAAGTTAAAGATTGGCTGGAGTTTTTAAAGCGCCAATATGGCCGTCGCGGTTATGTCATGCTTTCTCTTGTGGATGAAAGGAAGAAGAACCCTGATGATTTGACCGTGGACCTCAATCTGAAGATTAAAGAGAATGACATTTATTATATCAACAGAATCAACATTTCCGGAAATTCCTCGACAAATGACGAAGTTATACGCAGGCAGATGTTGATCAACGAAAGCGATGTTTTCGATAACAAGCTTCTCGAGCTGAGTGTGAATCGCATTCGCCAGCTTGGATACTTCGAAACCGAGATTGACATCAATCCACAGGTCAAAGAAGAATCCAAAGACGTTGATATTGCTCTTAAAGTGCAGGAACGAGGTTCAACGAATATCAATTTCGGTGTTGCCTACAGCGAATTGGAAGGATTTTCCGGAACCTTCTCTTTTGAGACCAAGAATCTTTTCGGGGCCGGTAATACTTTCGGCATATCGGGACAGTTCGGAAAAAGAACGAATAGTTTTTCATTTAGCTATTACGACCCCTGGTTTCTCGGCCAGAGACTTGGTCTTGGAGCTTCCATCTTCGTCCGTGATTGGGAATACCCAGGGTATGTAGACAAGAGAGTGGGTGGAGATTTAAACTTGTCATATCCCATCAGCCCCTTTATGAGTGGCTATATCACTTACAGTTACCAGGTGGTAAATATAAGTTTCCCTGAAATCACTGATGAAGAGAAATCGCAATATGACTACTACGATTATTATTATTACTATTATTATTACTCCTCATATCAATATTCTCAGTATCTTTATCCCGATGGAGAAGTGAAAATCGGTTCCCTTACCAATTCCTTTAAGGTTGACACTGTTGATCACCCATTGTTCCCTCATAACGGCTTTAAGGGAACAGCTTCATTAGAATATGGCGGGAGCATACTCGGCGGAAATCTGGATTTTCTCAAAGGAACTCTTGAACTCATCGGGTACGTGGATCCCTTCCCGAGAAATGTATTTGGATTCAGGGGGACGGTTGGATGGATTGAATCCCTGAATGACGCCAAAATACCGGTAATCGAGAGGTTCTTCCTCGGAGGTGACAGATCGCTCCGAGGGTTGCAGATACGCTCGGTGGGAGGAGAATATAACAAAAACGGGACTCCGACAGGCGGAACAAAAATGGCTCTCTTCAACTTCGAATGGCAGTTCATCGTTACCGACGAGATGCGTCTGATTCTGTTTTTGGATGCCGGAAACGCTTATTCTGAAAGCCAGGATTTCGATTTGTCCAATCTCAGAAAGACTGCCGGTGTTGAGGCCAGGCTTTTCCTTCCTGTCTTCAATGTTCCGATGAGGCTGATTTTTGCTTTCAACCTGAGTCCCCAGTATAACGAAAAGAGTTCAGACTTTCTTTTTTCAATGGGGACGATGTTTTAATATCCACGGTTATTGGTTAAAATTCGGGATAGTCGGATGAAATTAAGCAATATTTGCAATCAGTTGGATTTAAAATATAAAGGCGACAGCGGGAAGGAGTTTATATCCGTCAAGGACATTCAAACCGCATCATACGAAAACCTCACTTTTGTCGCTGACCGCAGGCAGATTGAAAACGCCGTTAACTCGGAAGCGGGAGCTTTTATCGTCAATCCTGAATGGAACCTTGAGGCGCTCGAAGGAAGAAATCTTATCTTCCATAAAAATCCACGCTTGGCGTTCGCCAGGATCCAGGCATTGCTTTCCATGCAGCAGTATGATTTTTTCGGCGTTCACCCTTCGGCCTTTGTTTCCAAAGGGGCTTTAGTAAGCAAAAAAACAGCGATCCATCCTTTCGTCTATATCGGAAACGGATGCGAAGTAGCGGATGAAGTGGTCATATTTCCCAATGTTTATATCGGGGATAATGTCAGGATCGGCAAGGGAACTGTTATCTATGCCTGCTGCTCGATTTACCGCGAATGCATCATAGGAGAGAATTGCATTATCCATTCGGGGACCGTCATCGGCTCAGACGGTTTCGGATTTGTAAAAGACGGCATCAAAAACGTAAAAATTCCGCAGGTTGGCAGAGTGGTCGTTGGGGATGATTGCGAGATCGGCGCCAACAACACTATTGACAGGGCAACCTTCGGCGAGACGGTTATCGGCAACAATGTAAAGACCGATAATCAAGTCCATATAGCCCATAATTGCAGGATCGGCGACAGCACAATAATCGTCGCTTGTTCGGGGATTGCAGGCAGCACGGTTATCGGCAGGAATGTGTTGATAGCTGGAAGTTCCGGAGTAATAGATCATATTACGATTGGAGACAACTCCGTCATTGGCACACATTCGATCATAACGCGTGATATGCCTGCCGGCCAGGTCTGGACCGGGTATCCGGCATTCGATCACAAGCAATGGCTGAAAGTATCGTCTTTGTTGATGAAACTGCCGGAGATGGCGAAGAAAATAAAAAAACTTGAATCCCTGCTGCCTGTTGAGGATGGGCGGCGTAATGAGTCAGAATAGAAATCAAGTTCCAGGAGGTAGTGATGAGTAGAACTATTGATATAAGCCAGATCATGAATCTATTGCCCCATCGTTATCCATTCCTTTTGGTGGATAAGGTGGAGATAGTCGAAGAGGGCAAAAAAGCTGTCGGATATAAGAACGTAACGATCAACGAGCAGTTTTTTCAGGGGCATTTTCCCGGCAATCCGATAATGCCCGGCGTGTTGATTCTCGAGGCCATGGCGCAGGTCGGAGCAGTTATTCTTTTCGACAGCATTCCGGAGATTGAGAAAAAACTTGTTTACTTTTTGGGAATGGACAAAATCAAGTTCAGAGGACCCGTTTTACCCGGTGATGTTTTGCGGATGGAAGTGGACATTACAAGGTTTCAGGGCAAAGTCGGCCGATTGGAAGCAAAAGCCTTCGTCGGCGATAAACTTGTAACCGAAGCTGTTCAGACCAGCATGGTAGTTGACAGGGACAGGAAATGAGCGAAAATTCAGGCAAATCCATCGGCATAATATGCGGGGGCACGGATCTGGCGGAAGTTACGATTAGATCCGCCCTGGACAAAGGGATCAAACCTGTAATTATCGCCATCGAGAACGAAGCTGATGAACAGCTCGGCGCTTTCTTTGAAAATGTTCACTGGCTGAAAATCGGCAACATCGCCAGCGCAATCGAGATTTTTAAACATGAAGGTGCCAATGAATGTCTAATGGTCGGGCGGGTGGATCATCGCAGAATATTTGAAAACATCAATTTCGACCGGGAATTATACAAAGTCTATACAGCGCTTAAAGATCACAAAGCCAATACGCTTCTTGAAGCATTTATAAAAGTCTTCGAGGAAAACGGCTTGAAGTTCATTGATACGACGGAGTATCTTAAAGATTACCTTGCGCCGAATGGGATTATAGGCAAGGTTAAACCGGATGAAAAGATTTCAGCGGATATAAGGTTCGGGTGGGAACTTGCGAAAAAGATCGGCGAGCTTGATATCGGTCAGGCCGTTCTGGTAAAGGACAGGGCTGTTGTCGCCGTAGAGGCGATCGAGGGGACGGATGAGCTTATTAAACGCTCTAAAACCCTCTGTCCGCGCGGCGCGGTTCTTGTGAAAGCTGCCAAACCGAAGCAGGATTCCAGATTCGATATGCCGGTAGTCGGGCCTCGGACGATAAAAAATCTTGTTGAAATTAAAGCTGCCGCCCTGGCTGTCGAGGCAGGGGCAACTATAATCATTAATCTTTCGGAAATGACGAAAATCGCTGATGAAAATGGAATCGTATTTTGGGGAGTGAGCGGCGAGATATGATATGGAAAAAGTCATAAGAGCAGCAGTGATCGGAGTGGGAGCATTCGGACAGAACCATGCCCGCATCGTCAGCGGCCTGGATGGTACGGAACTTGTTGCAATAGTTGATTATGATTCCGTCAGGGGACAGGAAATCGCCGAGAAGCTTTCCACGAAATATTATGAAAAATACCAGGATGTAGCCGGTCTTGTGGATGCGGTTGTAATTGTCACTCCGACTTCATTGCATTATAAAGTTGGATCATTTTTCATTTCGAATCACATCCATACATTTATCGAAAAGCCGATCACATCCACTTCGTCTGAGGCTGAAAAACTTGTCCATCTGGCAAAGGACAACAATGTTATTCTAAAGGTCGGGCATATCGAAAGATTTAACCCCGCATGGCTGTCGGTCCGTTCCTCCATAAAAGAACCCCTCTTTATCGAGGCTCGAAGAATTAGTCCGTTCCCGGAGAGGATCAAAGACTCGGACGTAATTTTAGATATGATGATTCACGACATTGACCTGGTTCTCGATCTCGTCAAATCGCCGGTCACCGATCTGAAAGCGGTTGGAATGAATGTTCTTTCTGATAGGTTTGATATAGCGCAGGCAAGGCTCGAATTCGAGAACAGATCAGTGGCAAATATCACGGCAAGCCGTGTGAGCCCGAACAAATTCAGAAAACTCCGGGTCTTCGAAAAGGACAGATATTTCTCCATGGATTTTCTCAACAGGTCTTCATCCATCACGGATGTAGTAAACGAGGGCGGTAAAAAGACGTTGAAGGTCTCAAAACCTGAGTCTGCAAATGCCGATTCACTTCAAATGGAGCTTCTCGATTTCTTCTCCGCGGTC
>Ga0315290_10001458_pt1 | contig 16234 bp, 28 predicted proteins | sample YL17G12_0_MG_FD_203627 | JGI IMG/M metagenome (GOLD analysis project Ga0315290, IMG submission 203627) | Sediment microbial communities from Yellowstone Lake, YNP, Wyoming, USA - YL17G12_0 | ecosystem: Environmental > Aquatic > Freshwater > Lake > Sediment | place: USA: Wyoming | collected... | reverse complement strand
TGGCCCTTTCCTGATCCTATGCCGTTCGAGGCTTGTTTCTTTTGCTACGGGTCGCGGCTCGGCCTCTCCGGCTCTGCGCTTCACACGCGACTACGCGACGCAGTCCTCACAAACGGACGAGATGTTCGACTCGCCGGCAACTTGCTCGTGTGGGAAGGCGACCAGCCTTACGCCTTCACGTTCCTCATTATCAACGAGATCGATAGCGACAAGAATATCGGGTTGTTGGTTTCTTACGACGACGAAGAATGGTTTCAGCCGATGAGTCTGGATCCTTGGATCCTGGGTTCGTTGGTACGACAGATCAACAGCCACCGTTCGATTACGCAGGAATACGCACCCACCCTGGCGAATCGGATGGACCGAAAGAAAGCGCAAAAGCAGGCGAAACAAGCGCTCCCGCTACCCGCTCCTTACTACATGATCAACTTGAAAGACGAGTTGATCACTCCACAGCAGATGGCGCAACGGCGCATCGGGAAGACCGGGCGGCTTATTGAGTGGAGTCATCGCTGGGATGTGCGTGGGCATGAAGCGGTGAGGTTCGAGCACGGGTTGAGCCCTATCGATCCGAAGCATAGGGCGAAGCTAGTGAAACGCGGCTATCGCGTCTATGAAGATGGAAAGCCGTTGAGCGAGCAAGACAGCGAGCGACTCACGAAGCGAGGGGTTCCTCTCGCGCTTGTCCAATCGCGAGAGCGCACGCCGGAGTACTGGATCGCGGTGTTGTCGTACTGGCAGCCTGCCTGCGTGAAGGGGCCGGAACACAAGCCCTATGTGCCAGGAGCGCGGATTTGATGGGGTTTGGGAGTACCGCACGGTACCGTTGACAATTCATATACAAGGTGGTACAGTCTATGCAAATGGAGAGCAGGATGGTGAAAGAGATGAAGGCCGGGGACCCCTGTGTCTGCGGCTCAACAAAGAGCTGGAAGTCGTGTTGTGGGCAGCAGCTGGTGGAGAAGGAGACGTTTGCCGGCTTCGTTTCGTTGACGGGAAAGCAGTCGGTTCGCTTCTTCCTGGGCAACCTGCTCACCGACGACACGTTCACCGACGATGCGGACAACGTTTTGGTGTTCACCAATCGAGCGCAGGCGTTGGCCTGTAACGAGCGGATGGGTGGTTCGTATCAAGTGGTCGGCATGTCGGAAGAGAAGTGGGCGCTTTTCCAGAAGGACATCCCTAATCATCTGGTGATTTCTGATGCCGTCGCCTGAAGATCTGGTTGAAAAGCTGAGAGAAGCTATCGAAGCGGGTAACCCGAAGGCGAAGGGCGCGCTTGATGAGTTGCGTCAGATCGACCCCGAACGCTACCGCCGGCTGGCTCAGCCCTTCGAGAACGAAAACGAGTTCAATGAGGCTCTGAAGGGTTTCTTCAAAGAGCTGGGCGTTCTTCGAGAGAAGTACAAGATTCCGGACGTGCTCGTCGCGGCGATTGCCAACGTGAAGAACGAGAAAGATCCTGAGTTGATCGAACAACGCATGTCGAGCATGCAGTACGGCAACACGGCCCTCCGACCGTTCATCATCTTGAGCCTGTACCGTCAGGAGCACCCCATGCTGCAAGCGCTTATCGAAGGTCTTGCAGGTACTCGCGTGAAGACTGCAGAAGAGATGACGGAGGCAGGACCGTGAATCCTTACGTGACGGTTACGGAGATTCGAAGTCTCGATGAGTGGAAGAAACTGTGCGCGGAAGCGGCAGAGAACCGTCGAATCGCAGACGGGCACGTGACGCCTGAAATTGAAGCGAGCGCGATCTACGGAGCACACTTCATTCGGCTCTACGCTATCCCTGGCGGGTGTCTCACCATTTACGGGGAAATCGTCGAGCCGATGTACGAAGAAGATCGAGCGCAGTACAATGACCCCTCCATGCGCTACATGCGGTTAACACGGTGTTACTCGCAAGCTGAGGCGGCGGGCGAGTACGGTAACGTTCACATCGCGACGATGACGGCGTTCATCTCCAAAGAGCAGTTCAAGAAGTTCCAAGCAGACGGCTGGCCGAGCCTGCACCAACCCTCATGAATCGAGAGCCCTACAACGGACTTCCGCCTTTTGTGGCCGGTGTGGATACGTCGGAAGCGGCTGCGCAATCAGTGGCGGGGGATGCGGGTCAGCTTCGCGAGTTCATCTTTGACGTCATCAAGGGTTCTGGTGGCGGCGGGATGACGTGTGACGAAGTGGAAGTTGACACGGGGATGCGGCATCAGACGGCTTCGGCTCGTATTCGTGAGCTGCAGCAGCGGGCGCGTGTCGTGGACAGTTCGCGACGGCGACCGACTCGAAGCGGTCGTCTTGCGATTGTTTGGGTGGTCTTGCCTCCTGAGGAGAAGCCTGCGTCGACTTCTTCGGAGACTGGGGCTACGGCTGGTGTGGTGAACCAGTCTTCGCTCTTTGCGCCGAACGTCATCGATCCCTTAGGCGAAGAAGGACTAGCCCCGCTTCGAAAGCGTTGCTTCGAGTGTACGAAGTGCGAGTTGTCGAAAGGTCGCGTTCACGTAGTCTTTGGCGAAGGAAACAGTGACGGACCCGATATTTGCTTCGTAGGCGAAGCGCCGAGTGGTCAAGAAGACGAAACGGGGCATCCATTTGTAGGACCCGCGGGCGCGAAGCTGACGAAGATCATCGAAGCGATGGGGTATCGGCGAGACGAGGTCTACATCTGCAATGCGGTCAACTGTCGACCACCGGGGAATCGACCACCGGAGAAGGCAGAGGTGGAAGCCTGCCACGAATTCCTTCTTGGCCAGATACGCGCGGTGCGTCCAAAGGTTTTGATCGCACTAGGAGCCAGCGCTGTGAAAGCGATGACCAAGACTCGTCGCGAGCTTAAGATCAGCGAGATTCGAGGGAAGTGGGTGGAGTGGCAAGGGATCCCTCTCATGCCGACCTACCACCCCTCCTTCATTCTTCGATTGGAGAATCAAGATCCACGTACCGCCCAAGGGATAAAGAAGCTGGTGTGGTCAGACATGCAGATGGTCTTGACGAAGCTGGGGCGAAAGAAGTCAGATTGACGTCGTGCTTCACCGTATTTGGTATTTCTTGTTCGGTGACATCTGTCCGGACTGCCATCAGCCGCGGACTGTTCGAGGGTCACTGACCATCACCGGTCGCTACGGCTTGATTCAGACCTGCTGCCCGAGCAAGTTTCACGATCGAATATCCAAGTCGGAGCCGCTTTTGACCCGCTCCCACCCTGTTGACAATCGACGACCTAGGTGATACGCTTCTTGCATTGAACCCTTTTAGGCAGCGACCGGCTTCAGCCTCTCGGTCTTCGTGCGCGTCAGCGTCAAGATCTGGAGAGAGCCCTGCCCTCCAAAACAGTGCTCACTGTTTGTCGGTCGTTGCCTAAAGGGGTTGAATAGCGCTACAGTCTGATCTCGTAAGGGGATGATAGGTTTCGACAGAGGATAGAGGGTCTTACCTGCGTGCAATGGCGCTCGCCCCATTCAAGCGAGCACGTGATAATCGCCAACGATAATCACATCGACTTCCCCGCCCTAAAGGCAGCGTGAAGTCCAGGTTCTAGCCGGGTCGTCCTAGCAGCGAAGAATCTGTCAACCCACCAGGGCTAGATCTCACCACGTGTCTTGCGGTGTGGAGATCGAAACAAACAGCGAGAATAGGTCGCGGCCGAATCCTCGAACTGAGTCGCAGCAGCTACGGCGACTATGCACGTGAACGATGGTAGACAGGAAATCTTTTGGACTCGGGTTCAATTCCCGACATCTCCACTAAGGACTCGAATTATGGGCTGGGCAGAGAAGTTCATCGCACGTCTTGAAAAAGGCGAGTCCGTACAGTTTCGGCCGAGGGGTACCTCGATGGCCGGCAAAATTGATTCGGGCGCTCTTGTAACAGTGGAGCCGGTGACCGCCACGACCGCTCTTCAAGTCGGCGATGTTGTTCTTTGCGTCGTGGGAGGGGCAGAGTACCTCCACCTGATTCAAGATATTCGCGACGGGTCGTTTTTGATCGGCAACAATAAAGGCCGTATTAATGGCTGGATACCTCGCACCCGAATTTACGGTCGTTGCGTCGAAGTTGCGAAATAGCTAGCCAACTTCGCTGTGGACATACGGGTTTTTGGTCTGTAGGATTTCCACAAAAGGAAAACTCCTGGAAACCCCTATGCCCGAAAATGGCGACAGCAGCCCGCGCATCATTTCCTTCGCGGCCAATATGAAGCCTGCGGCACGCTTGCAGGTTGGTGTTGAGGGCCCTGATGATCCTAATGGGGAGATCAAGCACGGAGCTGCCGGCGGCATGCTCATGCTCAAGATTATGAGCATGTCTCCGGATGAGCGACGGTCGCAAGTTGCGTCGCAGGCGGAAGACCCTCTTGTTGTGTTTTTCTCGATGCTGACCTTCGACGAACGACGCGAACTATTCAAGGCGGCCGAGTTGCAGTGCCGCGAGAGGATCACAAATGGCTAGCGGTAAAGGTACTTACTGGGCGAACAAACTCCTGGACCTTGTTTTGGGGGCAACAGCGTTTTCGGCTCCAGCGTCCATTTTTGCGGCGCTCTACTCCACGACAGCGAACGCTGGCGCGGGTGGTACCGAAGCGACGGGAGGCAGCTACGCACGTGCGAGCCTCACGAACAACGCTACGAACTTTCCCGCAGCTGTTGCAGGGGTGAAGAACAATGGAACGGCCTTCACGTTCCCGACAGCTTCCGCGAGTTGGTCCGGCGGCTCCAACATGGTGTCTGCCACACTCGAAGATGCGTCTGGCGCTAGCAACCGTCTCTACTTCGGTGACCTCACCGTAGCGAAGCCGGTACTCAGCGGAGACACTGCGCAGTTCGCAGCTTCTGCAATCACGATCACGGAGACCTGATTCCATGGCTCTCTACGCTTTGTCTCAACGTTCAACGGCGACTGCAGCGGCTTCCGCAAATTGGGAAATACGCTCTACGTCGACCAACAAGCCCAAGGTCATGGAGCTGGGCCTCACACAAAACGCGGCAACGGCGGGGGTCTACGGCGTTGGCCGTCCAGGCGCTATCGGTGTCACGCCTACGACGCCTCAGACGTTCGTGGACGAAGGCGACGGTAACGCTCCTGCTGGTGTGACCACGGCAGCAGTTGCTTGGGGTACCGGTCCTACTGTTCCGACGAACTTCAACCGCCGCGTGTCGTGTGCTGCGACCATCGGCGTCGGCTTCATTTTCACGTTCCCTCGTGGCCTCGGTATCCCGATCTCGGGTTCCGTCGTTACGTGGATCATCGCAACGGCGCCTGTTTGCGACGTCTACGCGGTGGTCGACGAGTAAGTCGACATGGACAAGTTTCACGATCTCAAGAACACCCTCCTCAACTTCGTCGAAACGATTCGGTCGTCTGGACTTCCGAACAGTGTCGATTCAACGAGTTTCGTCGATACGTTTGTCGAGGGGCAGTTTCCTGGCGAGCAGAGCGACATCCCTACTTGCGTGCATTGCGGGGGCACAAACCTGGTGTCAGGGGACTTCAAGGACGAGTTGTTCTTGAACCACGCTACGTGGGAATGGGACATTCCTGCAGATCCTGATTCTGCAGGCCCTGCATGGGTTTGTCAGGCGCCGGATTGTCATACCTACACGCCGAGGGCAGTGTGAGCGCGAAGATCGCAGACCGTCTGGCGAGCGGACAAAAGCTTCAGGCAGCTTGGACGATCAAGATTTGGGACGATGGTGCTCTCTCTATCGAGGGGCCTATCGACGACAAGATTTTCGTACTCGCCGTGCTGGAGAACGCCAAGGACGCGGTGCGCAACCACCGAGATCCCCGCATGGTCGACATCATCATCCCAAAGAAGGACGTCAGTCTCGGATGAGCGCGCTAGTCGGACAAACAGCAGGAACATTCGGAGGCATTGTCATCGGCCCCGACTATACCGATCGCAACTGCCTCGATAGTTCGTATCGTTGGGGATACGGTGCGGCTGCTGCAGAACGTCCGTGGCAAGACGGAGCACTCTGGCCGATGTCCCGGTTCGCGGGAATGGCCGGCGATATGTCCAACCAGGTTAATGGAACCTATGGCGGGGCCTGGGGAACTATCGCGCAAGACTTCGCAGGCGGTCAGCAAGCCAAGAAACTCATTGGTACCACCCTTGATTCCGCAGGCGCTCCGCTCGGTTCATGCGTGGTCGAGGCTTTCACGACGGCCGACGACGTCAAACAGGGCTCGGTGACGAGCGATACGGCTGGCTACTACGCACTCTGCACCTTCAAGACTACCGCCCACTATATCATCGCGTACAAGGCCGGAGCACCAGACGTCGCGGGAACTACGCTCAATACGCTAATTCCGGTGTAAGTTAAGCCATGGCGGCGACCGACGTCAGGCTACGCCAGGGAGAAGCAGGACCGACCGACGTTCGGCTCTACACGCTTCAAACCAATCCTACCGTTGCGCAGGTCGTGATCTTGTGGCCCGTGAACGCCACGAATGAAGTTCGACTATCCTCAACTACAGACGGCTTCATTACAAAAACGTTTGCCGCTGCGGTAGCCGGTCCCGCCTCCGCCGCCATTACTCAAATCGATCGACAAGTTGGATACGAAGCTATCGCGCTACCCCTGAGCACGATGGCAGACGATGTCGTTGTCCAGCGTTCCCTTCAAGACGCTATTACAGGGGCCGCGACTGTCGTTGAGCCTCTTGCCGTCACTCGCGGAATGACGCTCGTCGCGTCTCCGCTCGCATCCTTGGTGGATGCTGTAGCAATCACTCGCGGAATGACGCTCGTCGCGTCTCCGCTCGCATCCTTGGTGGATGCTCTCATCGTAGCCCGGCCGCTGGCCTTGGTCGCAGCTCCACAAGCCGTTGTGAGCCCCCCTCTTGCGGTTTCACGTACTTTTGCAGACACGATCGCTGCGTCTGCTGCCATCGTCGATGCTCTCAAAGTCACTAGGAATGTAGCCACTACAATCGCAGGCTCCGCATCCGTCAGCATGACGCTGTCGGCGATGATTGACTTCGTGATGGCGATCTCCGCGTCCGCCACCACGAGCGACGCGTTGACGGTGGCTCGACCGTTCGCTCTAAATACGTCCGCTTCGGCAGCCGGTTCCTATGCCCTCGCCGAAACCCGCCACTTCACGCTCTCAGCTTCGGCTTCGGCTTCTGTACTCGACGCCCTCGCTGTTACACGCGCCCTAGCCGAGGCTATCAACGGCGTCGGGACGTCGACCTTCGTGCTCGGCTTCGCAAAATTCTTTGCGATGGCAGCAGCTGGTAACGCAACAGCCTCCGATGCGCTCTCCATCCTTCGAGCTTACGTCCTCATAGCCTCAGCTCAAGGCTCAACCACAGACGCGCTTTCTAGGTCGGTTGGTTTCGTGCTCCCAGCCGCAGCAGCGGCCGGCGTAACCGACGCGATTTCGATTCAGCGTCTGATGACACTCAACGTAGCGGCTTCGGCTGCAGTGACCGACGCCGTGAAGGTGCAGCGTGCGGTCGCTGCTTCGATCATCGGTCAAGCGAGTCTGCTCGATTCTCTTGTCGTACTCCGCGCCTATGTTCTCGGCATCACGGGTTCGGGAACCAGCACTTTTGACCTCGATGCTGGCGGAACGATCGACTTCTCGCTTGCTGTTTCCGCAGCCGCAAACATCTTGGACAACTTGTCGGTTCAACGACCGTTGGTGTTGGGAATCACCGGCGCTGCTACCGACATTCTCAATTTCGGCCAACAACGGCCTCTTGCTTTGGCCGCTGCCTCCTCCGCTGCAGTTTCAGACGCGCTCGCGGTCACTCGTACTTTGGCTTCCACTATTGCCGGCGTAACAGCCGTAGTCGATCAACTCAACGTCGTCCGTAATTTCACGCTCCCAGCTTCTGCATCGGCCATCGTAACTGAGCCTCTCATAGTCAACCGAGGTCTAGCGCTTGCGACTTCTGCTTCTGCATCGATGAGCGAAGCGTTCGCGATCGGACGTGCTCTATCGCTTGCGGCAAGCGCGCAGGCTCAGCTCACCGAGCAACTGAGCTTCATTCTGGCTTTCCAGCTTCAGGTCGCTGGTCTGACGTCGGTTGCAGATTCAGTTCGAATCACACGTAATCTGGGGACTCTCATCGCAGGAGTGTCTGCAACGCTGGTAAATGCCCGCGTCGTGCGGGAGTTCGGTCTGCCGGTGGCGGGTGCAGCTTTGTGGCCTCCGAATTTGGGTGGCAGTGTTTCGGTGGTTATGGATGTTCACGCGTTCTCGTTACTCGCCTTCAAATTGTCGGCGATCAAACCTGTAATCGACAACGGCCCTTATGTCATGCCGGCGCCTCCAGGGCCTGCACCGCACGGCCCGTACGAGTACTTGTTGGTACCTCGCCAGCCTCCAGTTCCTCCTAACTCGTCTTTCTCGGCCGGATTTACGGTGTATACGCAAATCGAGGCGGAGATTCGAGCGCGGATGTCGTTCGGCGATCGAGCTACTCTCTCCAACGGCGATCGAGCTTACCGTATCCCTATTCGTAATATGTGGCGATTCGATCACGACAACCAAGGCTGCTTCATTGGACGCAATCCCTTGCCTGTCTTCCGCTTCATCCTAGATGACCCCACCGTGGCGGAAACGGTGGTCTGGGAACCGGTTTAGCAACGAGGCCGGTACCGCGCGGTACTAAGCGGGCAAAGCGTCACCACTGCATCAGCTTTCGGGGCGTCCACCGGAGCGCTCTCGCCAGAGCCGGAATCGTGTGCAGCATCACTCGTTGCTTCCCGGCCTCGATGTTCGCGATCGATGCGCGCGTCTGGTCCGGCCGGAGCCGTGCCCCCAGTTCGGCCTGGGACAGGCCCAGCGCCTCGCGTCGCGCTCGGATGCGTCGCCCCAGCTCCCGGTACATCACTTCGCGCATCGCTCATTCTCCGGTTGGTCGCACTCCTCGTCGTCGTCGGGCTCCGTGTGGCTCACCACGCCCGTGTCGTTGCAGCGCTCGCACGGCTCCACCGCTGCGGGTGCACAAGGCGCCGCCATCTCGCGCGCCATCCTGTTGCTGTTCATCGTGCCGCAGTTGTCCGCGACCCATGCCACGCACGCCTCGATGGTCTCGCGGCGGATGTCGGCGCAGACGCGGCCGATCGCGTCGACGTTGTCGCGGGCGTCGATGATGCGCTGAACGTCGGCCACCGAGAGCGCTGGGCGCGAGCTAAGACCAGCCACTTTCGCGAGTGGAACGGTTGGCTCGGTGTCTAGCCTTCCTGCCACCACGGCGGCGGCGTCCTCTTCGTCCTCGCTCGGCATCGGCGTCGCCTTGCGGCGAAGGTTGTCAGCGCGGCGATGCGCCATCCAGCCGGCGTGGAAAGCATCTTCCGTGATGGTCTTGTCGCGCGCGGTCCAGTCCGGCCACGTGCGCCCGATCCGCTCACGCCACGACTGCGCCGCCGGCTCGTAGTCGTCGTACGGCTCGGGAGACGCGCCCGGCATCGGCGTCGCCTTCCACGATGCTTCACGCTCGGGCTCGAACGTGACGACGACGCGGTATTCCCCGTGCGAGAACCCGTGCTCGTCGACCGGCACGTCTGCATCCTCGATGGCCTCGTGGACGGCCCGGTCGATGTCCGCGATCTCTTCTCCGCTGTAGCGCTTGTCGAGCAAAGTCTTCATTTCGTTCCTTTGCCCACGCTGAGCAGTCTCGTATCTGTCCACCGCGTTGCGAAGCGCTTCGGTGTGCCGCGCGTTCGGGGTCTCACGCCAGTAGCGCGCCCACATGACGATGCCGTGCGTAGCTTCGTTCGCCTTATCTCTGTGTTTTCGATCGCGTTCGTCCAGCGTCTCATCGCTCTTCATCCTGGCAAGGATGCTGGCGCGCTCCTCGTCAGTCCACGAGCGACCCGAGTAATTGAGGCTGTACGCGGGCTGCGAACCACAACTCGTGTTGAGCCGTTGCCATGCGGCCTGCACGTGACCGTCGCTGCACATGTGCAGGTGCGTGACGAAGCACTCGGAGGTCGTTCCTCCGAGTATGGGTCCGTTGTCGGACTCGACCATGTCGCCGATCGACAGGAGTCGCGCTTCGGCGAGCTTCATGGTTTCTCCTTCGCTACAGATGAAACCTGTGCGGCCTCTTTGCTCGCACACCACATCGAGCAGTAGGGGCCGCCCTTCACGTCATTGTTGGTTGGCGGTGTCCACCAGGCATCGCCGCATCGAAAGAGACGCCCGCAGCGGTGGCAATGGTAACCGTCATCACTCGGTCTCGCGATGTCCTGCTCGATGTCGATCACATCTTCTTCTCCGAGGATGTAAATGGTTCGGCCAGATCGCGATATCCATGCGACATTCGGTTGTCGACGGCCGCCCAATACGCGGCCTCCTCGTCACGGATATCCCACTGACACTCCGCCCCGCATCGGGAGCAGAACGAGTCACCGTACAAGTCTGTCGGTTCGATACGGCGCGTCCAACGGTGGGACGTGAACGTGCAGATGACGGCGAGCAACTTGATTCGTTCAGTCGCCATCCGACTTTTCTTTTTTCAACGTCTGTTCGACCATATGTAGAACGTCCAAAATGGCTTCTACAGGCAGCTTCCGGTGAGTGGCGACCGAGATACCCAAGAGGCTAAGCGCGTGACACACGACAGCCGCCGCAATCCGAGGCGGTAGCTTCTCACCAATGTGGTGCTCGTCTAGAGCTTCCGACAAGGGCTTCCAAAGTACTTCCATGGTTCGATGCACCTCATCGTGGAATTGCTGATGCATCTCTTCGTCGGTCGGGACTGTGGGCGAATTCAATGGGTCAGCTCCTGCAAAAACACGACAGCCTTCTTGTCTTCGGAAACCGATACTTGCCAATCTTTGCCGTGATGGACGGCTACGTCCTTGTTCATCGGCGCACCGGTGAAACCGAACCACGTAGCTACGGTAAACGAAGCCAGGACATTGGGGAGTGCGCCCGGTGAAGGCACCGACATGGAGAGATGGCGAAACGTTCGACCCTCGTGCTTAGTGACGGTGAAGACGCAGCGGTAGTCATCTAGAAATGTGACGTACTCCGGGCGATCACCGGGGACGAAGGGCGTTACGCCAACGATGTAGTGGTTTTCAGGCTTCTCGGCGAATTCGATCAGCATCTTCGCTTTCTGCCGATTCTCCTCGTCCAGACGTAGCATCCTCATTCGGTTGTTCCTCAGACATGAATCTCTTTGCGGCGTTCGAGTTCTAGCGCGATTGCCTTTCGCGCTCGTGCCCAATCGTTCTTGTTGAGCATGCGGCAGCTCATGAACATCGGGTAGCCGTTGATGCTGCGTGGCCCGGCTTGAGCGATGTACTCCCAGAGCACGCCGATGTTCTTCAAGTCCCTCTTGGGAACGCCAGAGAATGCGCCAAGCGCAGCCGGCATGAAGATCAAGTGGACGAGGTTCGCGGCTTGCCCTTCCGGAATGTGGGCGGTCGTGAATATGCGACCATCCGCGAAAGCGATAACGAACTCTCGGAGCTGGTCGTCGGAGAGTGCGGGGAGGGTGAGTCGCTTGGCTTTGGTTTTCTTTTTGGCGCCGGCTTTTTGGTCGGAGGCGGGGCGCTGAGCTTTTGTTTTGCTAGCCATGTGAGGAGTATTTTTCTGATTCGGACGGGGACCTTCTTGGTCTCTCCTTTGAGAATCATGAGTACGTAGATGGACAACGCGAGAGGGAAGGACAGGTCGTTTGGATTCTGGGGGATCACAAAAGCCTTTCTTACCAGCTGAAGTCCTTGAAGAAGGTCGGGTTCTCCGAGATGAAAAAGGCCAGCTTGGCACCCAAGTAGGTCAGGGCGTCGTTGAAGTTCTTCGACAGATGATCGCTGGCCATGTTGTGGCCCAACTCGTGAAGGATCAGGTCGACCTGCTTTTCCGTCACGCCGGTTGTGAAGAATCTTTTTCCGAGAGTGCTGACGTTGAACGTCATCTTTCCCAGGCTCCATTGAGCCAGTGTACTTGCTTCCGGCGCTTCGACGAAGAACACGCTGACCTTGCGGTCGATGAGTACCTCGCCCAGTCGCTGAACCAGCTTGGCCAACGCTTTCATGCCTGGTGTTTGTTTGTCTTCGCCGACCCATGTCGTATCCGCAAAGCCCTCGGGTTTGGATGGAGTGACCTGCCCTGCTGGAAGCACGATCTTATCACGCTTCAGGTTGTCCCACTCGCCCTTGCTGAGCGACCCTCCAGGGATGACCGTGTAACCCTGCTGCATCGCCATCTTCGAGCCCTCGGGGTCACTGGGGTCGTAGGCGACCGCCTTTTCTCCGAACCGCTCGGTCTTCACATGCTCGACAGCTTCCTTTGAAGCGTCGGGGTCGGCAGCGGCCTCTCGAACCCACGCCTGGGCCGCAGCATCCGCTCCTTTGATGAACCGGTGCATGTGGTTCAAGACGGCCGTGCGAACATCCCGTAGGTAGGCCGGCGTGACGTTGTCGCGGTCTGAATTCAGCGGTACCTTCTGGTGGATGTTGATGTGCCAAGGCTCACCACCGTCCAGCTCGACGACCGGGATGCCCATCTCGTAGAGCGTCGCCGTTTCCCCCGCTCCTACCTCGTGGAGCTGTACGAGCGTCTCTCGGGCACTGCGGCGTAGGAAACCTTCGGCGTCGGAGATCTCGGTCGGCAGCGTCGTACGGAATCCGTCCTTGCGCGGCTTGTCGTTCAGCTCGGCGTCGTTGAACCACGTCCGTCTGTCGTGCGGAACGATGAGGCGCTGCATCGCTTGGCAGACCTCGTCGTACTCAGCGCGAGTCATGCGAATCGTGCCCGTGAATACCGAACCTTTTTCGGTCTTGGCCTGCTTCCGGTGACGACCGGACTTGTCGAATGCGATCGTTCCAGTAGTCGACGCGATGCTGGCTTCTTCGCAAAGCGCTAGAACGAGCTTCTCACCCAAGTTGAAGCGCCCGCGCTTCTCTGGGTCCCCTTTCTTCTCGCTCTCCGCGAACAACGTGAAGGCGTGAGCGAGGTTCGAAAAGCCGGCTGAGTCGTCGTCAGTGACAACAATCGAGCAGTACGGCTTGTTCGGTAGGGGCTTGAGCTGGACTCGAACTTCAGTCGCGTTCGTGTCCCACGCGTTCTGGAGCAGCTCATACAAGACGAAAGCCTTGCCCTTACGCTCCAGCAGCTTTGCGAGGCCTTCTTTATCGACGGTGAACCAATCCATGACCTACCCTCCAAGATGCAGCATAGCACATGGGGTAGAATTGTCAATAGGCGAGGTTAGCCGCCTTGACGGCGTAGATCCATCATCACCTGACGGACGACCATAGGGTCGAGCCTCAGCGCAGTGGCGACATCAAGAGCCGAGGTGCCCGGTTCAGATTGATCGAGAAATTGCAGGATGCGCCGCTTCACATCGCCTGTGGGCTCAGGGATACCTGGAACACCTGATGTGCCGTTTACGTTGGGCGAAGGGAAGGCGGCTGGGACAGGGGCTCCGACGACTTCGGCTATGATCTTGGCGTGCTTAGCAACCAGCGGCATCAGCTCTTTTTCGAGTTCTGAGATGTCCTTTTGAATTGCATCTCGACCGGCCCGAAGCTCTTTCAGCTTCTCGCTGAGTTCAACGATTCGGGCTCCAGTAGTAACTAGTTCAGCGACGTCCATGGTTCAGCCCGTATACGTGTTGGGGAACAGATCTGGATCGAAACCAGGCACTGGTTCGGGGTAGAGATTCGGGTTGTACGGTGATTCAGGAAGCGGGAGCAAATCCGGAAGCTGACCAGGTGTGGGGTACAGTTCAGGACTTGGGTCGATGGGGATTGGAAAGAGGTCAGGATCGTAGGGCTGCGTCATACGCAGCAGTCTACTACGGACCCGAGAAACGTACTGCGCCGCTTCTTTGCGCTGTCTCGAAGCACAGCTTCAACGACATGAAGCGCGCGTAGAAGGCGCCTCCCAGTGCTTCGGCTTGTCCGTGATGGTCGGCGAAATCGCGTGCGAGCTTCTCACTTGTCTTGGGACCGATCATGTAGTGCTGACCGTTCTCGTTGAAGTGGATGAACTCGAAGAACGGGCCGGGGGCCGGCTCTTCGAATATTTCCGCGGTCGAACGGCCGGCGAACTTCTTTGCGAGAAGCTCTTTGAAGTCCTTCATGTCGAGCGCGGTACCCAAGTCCTTCGTGACGGAGTCACCGGTGCTGCGGAAGAAGCCGCTCGGCATGTAGTCGGCGCGGTCTGGAAAGATGGGGTGCTTGGAGAGCGCTACCAAGCTCGGGTCCTTGATGACGAACATCTCCTTACGAAACGCTTCGAGCTGCTCATCGGTCTCGGCGTAAAGAGGCTGCAGCGATTGAAAGGCGGTGGCTTTGATCATGGAGAATCCCTCGGGGCTGGCGTATGGTCGTACCATCCCCGTAGCGGATTGTCAACAAGCGGATCAGCCGACTGATTCGATGTGTTTAGCGGTCTCGCGTGTGAGATCTCGTAGGTCGGTTAGCACTTGGACGTCGGGGCGCGCCAGTCGCACCTGTTCTACGACGTCGAGCAGGCGCGCGTATTTAGGGTGGCAACCTACGAACAATTTCTTCTGCGTTCGAGCCCAGGATCCTAGTTCGTAAAGCGTGATGGGGCACAGCGTCTCTTGGGGGAACCAGAAGAGTATGGCGCCTGCTTTATGGAGGTATCGATGCTCCCAACGAATTTGAAGCATTCCTTGCGTTGGGTCTCCCATAGGGAAGTCCGGTCGACGCGGATTAGCGAGCCACCACTCCTCAAGGAAAACGTTAGGTTTCCACTCGTGAAGGCTTTGAATAGCCTCGGCTTGCCAATCTGGGCAGTTCGTAATCCCGCCCGCTAGGAAGATGCTTCGGCGCTCTTCAAAGTCTGCCTCTTGAGGAGGGACAAGAACGCTAAACATCAACTCCTACTTAGGGTCAGGAGCAGGGCTTTGGCAATCGCGCAGTTCCCGGTCTAGCTTCTCTTCGGCTTCGACACCTTCCTGCATAAGCTCTTCTAGCGCCGCAGGTTCCATAGAGACCGCTAGGTGTTGGAACTCAGCAAGCACTTCACGCTCGATGGCGTCTGCCGTTCCGCGCAACAGCTGCGAAAATTCGAGAGCAGATAAATTCTGCTGTAAAGAAAAGTCGAGTGCCGTCTTCACAAAGAATATGAGGACTGTTTGCGCTAGCGCTTCTTTATCCATCTCTAAGGGGACGGGGTTCGCGCTCATCACCTCAACGAGCTTCGGACGAAGCGCGAGGAGGAGTGTTTCGGCGTAGGCGCCGATCAGGTCCCGTTCCATCCTTGTTTCCTAGCGCGTTCGAAGAGGTCGACATCCTCACCTGCTGTCGAAGCGGTTTCGCGTCCGCCTTTTTCTACAGCGGATTCCATGTCGCGAAAGTAGAGCAAGTCATTCGTCTCACTCGGAATAGTGAGGTAACCGTTGATAGCGTTGAAGGACCAGACTTGTCCGCAGAACTCGCGACCGTCTTTCATTTTGATGTGAGCGTCATGCATGGCGAGGCTCTGCGAACATGCCGCTCTTGGTCGTCCATTCGACTTCCAATTGATTTGCCATCGCTCGAATAGCGGCGATGAACTGCGCAGGTGTGAGCCCGTTGTTGAGGGCGTAGTGAAGGCCTGCATACGAAAGCCCAGACATCACCATGGCGGGTGAGAAGGCTTCTTTCTCATCCGAGATACGGCCCTGTGCGCACAGTATTTGTACTCGAACCTTCATCTGCTCGATCATCTGGAGTACTTCGGGGCGATACTCCGCAATGATTTGCAGTCGTTCTGCGTCTTCCATCAGAAGTCGACCTTTACCTCTTTTGCGGTTGGCTTTGAAGCGACTTGGGTGGTCGTCGTCAGCTCTTCGGCGAGTCGAGAGATAGCTTCCATCTCGATGTCGGCGGCGATCGTTTGAAGCGCACGAGCGTAGTCGACCGGGTGCAACCCTACCGTCACCGGTACGCTCAAACCCAGATGAGCAAGCGCTTGGATGAAGCCTGCAGCGCCACTGCTCGCCCTATGGTCGGGCGGCGGGAAAACCCTCATTGCTTCTTGAAGAGCTGGAATCAGAAAGTCTGCGATCTCCATCGCGTACTCTGACTGACTCAAGTCCGCGGTATCCCTCACCTCTATCTCCGATGCCGGGTCGTTCACGCGTTTAGGGTACCACCCGTCCTGAGAATTGTCAAACCGGTACCGTGCGGTACTTATCGCTGTATTGTCAGCGCGTTACTGACATCGATGACCCGGTTCATGTGGGGGTGTCGATACTTGGCACCCCCTGTCATGACGGTGAGGTTAGGCAGGGGGTTGATGATGCCT
>Ga0315290_10001454_pt1 | contig 16249 bp, 14 predicted proteins | sample YL17G12_0_MG_FD_203627 | JGI IMG/M metagenome (GOLD analysis project Ga0315290, IMG submission 203627) | Sediment microbial communities from Yellowstone Lake, YNP, Wyoming, USA - YL17G12_0 | ecosystem: Environmental > Aquatic > Freshwater > Lake > Sediment | place: USA: Wyoming | collected... | reverse complement strand
GAAAGGTCGACAAGGCCGCCGTGCTGGACACGATCGGAGTCCACCCCGGCTTCACGGGATCCGGCATCGGGCACGCCCTGCTCTCCCAACTCTTCCTGAACCTCGCCACCCTCCAGGTCGAAACCGTTCTAACGCAGGTATCCCCGGAAAATATCAACCTCCAGCGCTTCCTGTACTCCTGCGGCTTCCACCCTTCCCAGCGGTTGATGCTGAGCAAAACGATTTCGTAAAAGGCGGGCTGATCTGTGGGAAGTGAGACTCCGGTCTCGTACTCCCCGTGACCGCATCGCCAAAATCTCCTGCAGTCGTCTCCTCTCCATAGGAACCAAAAATCCAACAAAAAAACCGATCGTCGGATTGCATTAATTGATTGATAGGATGCAGTTTTTCCCAGGTTAGCCTCATTCAAACGGATTTTCTGTCCACCGAACGCACAAACTAAGCTGCGGGCGCTCAGGATTTTCGCCAGGTGAGCCGTCAGCTTCAGCCTGTTGGGCAGCACCTATCCGGTCTTTTTCAATTCATCCTTCACTACACGACGAATTATTGCCTCCAACGGCTCCTTGCGCTGCTTGATATGCTCCTTTAATGCGGTGTTCATCATGGTTTGATAATTTCCTCCACCCCGGGCATTCACTTCTTTCCGGAACCAATCCAGAACGTCATCGTCAATACGAATGGTAATCCTGGTCTTCCCCGGGGGAATCGGATCGATTGCTCCCCTCTTGCCTCCATGAAAATCGTATTCCTTCTTCATCGCTCACCCTCCATATTGCTTCCGCTCTCTCTCGGTGGCCCTTCTCGCCGGGATCAGTCGGATGTTGTCCCCGCGCCATGTGTACACCACAACCAAGGGATGGCCGAAAGCATCCATGCCCAAGGTTGAGTTGGGCATTCGCATGTCCCTGTTTTGCCACCTTCCGGATATTTTTTTCTTGACCCCCACCCCCCTTTTTCGTATATAAAACCGAACCACACGCGAGTTTTTATCAGTCAATCAATAAAAGATAGCCCTCGATCAAGAGGCCATAAAGAGCGCTCTCTCAGGAAAAGAGATAAAAAGGGTCATTGAGGTGAAAAACAAGCTCATCAACATTGTTGCAGTATAGGAGGACCCCATGAAACATGCATTAATGGCCATTGCCCTTTCAATCCTCCTGCTTGCTGGAACACAGGTTGTCCTCGCGGAGGATAGCGAGCAATTCCTAAAAGCCGCCTGGGATGGAGATTCTGCCACTGTGAAGTCCCTTCTGGGAAAGAAGCCCAGCCTCCTATCGGTAAAGGATAAGGACGGCAATACTGCCCTTCATCTGGCCTCCTCGGAAGATCACTTCGAAATTGTGCAGTTCCTCCTCTCAAAAGGAGCCTCACTTGCTGCAAAAGACGACCTGGGGTTCACCCCTCTCCACAAGGCCGTGTGGAAGGGACGGATTAAAACCGTGGAAATTCTCCTTACAAAAGGTGCCGACGTTAACGGAAAAACTGTCACCGGTGCTACGCCCCTTTCTATTGCCCGGGAGGCGAAGGTAGTCTGCGACAGAAAAGAGCTCATCGACCTCCTGAAGAAGTTCGGGGCGAAGGAATGAGGTCACAGGCTTTATTCCTGAGCATCCGCCTCCATTTTACTGGTTATTCCAGCAAGAATTTATGGGGAATGCCCAAAGGAAAACCATTTCTCAGCCCCAAGCTATCACCGATAGAAGTTTGCCTGGGCTGCATATAAATGGGCATATGTTCCTCCCACATTAATCAGTTCTTCGTGCGTGCCGGTTTCTGAGATACGTCCATCCTGCAGTACGAAGATGCGGTCAGCCATCCGGATGGTTGAAAAGCGATGACTGATCAAGATTGCCGTGCGGCCAGAGGCCAACTGGCGGAAATTCTGGAACATCGCATATTCGGCTTTGGCATCCAAGGAGCTTGTCGGTTCATCGAGGACAAGAATCTGGGCGTCGCGCAGGAATGCCCGGGCCAGCGCCACCTGCTGCCATTGACCGATGCTCAGCTCCGTCCCGTTGCCGAACCCCTTGCCCAGCATGGTTTCGTAGCCTTGAGGGAGCGCGGCAAGCATGTCATGCGCGCCCGCGATCTTTGCAGCTGCAACGATTCCCGGGTCATCTGGAGGCAGGCGCGTATTGCCCATCCAAATGTTCTCACGAGCCGTCATGTAGTATCGGGCGTAGTCCTGAAAAATGATGCCTATTTCGCCACGCAGCGCCGTGCAGTCGAAGCGGCGTAGATCGATGCCGCCCAGCGTGATGCTCCCGACCGTCGGGTCGTACAGCCGGCAAAGCAATTTTACCAGGGTGGTCTTCCCCGACCCGTTTTCCCCCACCAGCGCCACCACCTCGCCGGGGCGAATGGCCAGACTAACATCGTGGAGCACCATTCCCGCTCCCGCCGGGTATCGGAACCCCACCCGGTCGAACACAATCCCCTCTTTCATGGGCATGGGAACCGGAGCGGACGGAGGCGACACCGTGACCGTCGGCTTCAAATCGAGGAAATGATAAAAGTTGGAAAGAAACAGGTTGTCCTCAAATAGGCCAGCCAGTCCGCTCAGCATCTCTCGAAGATATCCCTGGCCCCGCTGAAGGGCCTGATAGTACATCACCAGATCGCCCATGGTCATGGCCCCCTGCACGGTGCGGTAAGCGATGAAGGCGAATGAGCCAAAGATGGCAAGGGTGGCGCCCGATTGGGCCGCCAGTTCGGCGAGGGCACGTTTGAACGCGATACCGGTTTTCTCCTGCCGCAACTGCCGACGAAGCATGCGAGACCGCTGCATGAGCAGGGGACCCAGGTCAAAGAGCCGTATTTCCTTGGCGTGGCTTTCGCCGGTGAGCAGCCAGTTCAAGTAAACAGCCGTTCTTTCCGCTTCCGACCTTCCAAGCTGCCACTGGTAGAGTTTTCCCGCGAATTTCAGGCGCACCAAGGCCCCGGGAATCGCGGCCGCAAACAGGAGAACGGTAATCCCCCAATGGCAGACAACCAACAGCGCGGCGATACCGACCAGAACCACGCAGTTTTGCGCGACCTGGACGAGGCCCGTCACCATCCGGATTGGGCGGTAGGGGGCTTCCTGCTGGGCGCGGAGAAGGGTATCGTAAAAACGGGGGTTTTCGTAGTATTCCAGATCCAGCGCAGCGGATTGGGCATGGAGCAGGGTTTGGACGTATTCACTGACGACCTCCGCCTGGGCCTGCCCCACCACCTTGGCGATCGAGGATAAAAAATCAGCTGCGAGCGCTGCCCCCCCCGTGAGACAGACCAACACCACCACCAGGCGGATGGCGGACGTCTTTTCCGGCGCCACGATACCGGCCGTCACCGCATCCACCGTGAGTTTCATGAGATAGAGCTGCAGCAGCGGCAACCCTGCCTGCAGGCTGAGCAGCGCTCCGTTGGCAAGAGTCCATCCGGGCGCAGCTTTCCACACCAAGGCCAGCACCCGTTTCAGCTGCAGGTCGCGTAGGATTTTTGAGCTCAATGGTGTTCGATTATTCACGACGTTGAATGCCTGCGCCTCAGAAATGTCCGTCGTCCGTTGCGTTGGCGCGCAGGGCGTGCGCACGGGCATGAGCCACGGAGCAGAAGTAGGGTGTAAAACCGTCCAGGTCACCGGTCTCCAGGTGGGCAAGAGCAGGACACCACAGGCAAAGATTGACCAGTCGGCAAGGCCGGCAGGTCTTGACAAGTTCCGGATTGGTAGAGCGCATCTTGCGCACGCGGGGCACGAAATCATGCCAGGCGGCAGATAGAGTGCCTTGCCGCAGATCGTAAACCGTGTCCGGGGCCCACAAGGATGAACACAGCCGAAACCGCCCGTCGTAGCCGATCGTGAAGCTGCTGCGGCCGGCACCGCAGTGGAAGAGATGGTCACAACCGGGATGGCAGGCCTCATGCTGGATCAGCGTGTCGCAATCATTTCGTAAAACACTCATTCGCTGTTCATCCGCCTGTTCCAGGGCGATGATCTGCTCCGGCGCCAGTCGTTCCGCACGGATCTCATCGTTGCGATCCGAATCGCCGTCGAAGCGCAGGTGCAACTGCGGGTCGAAGCGAAAATAATCCCGGGTGTGAGCGCGGCAGAAATCGGCAATCGCGGCGTGTTCGGCAAAATTGGATTGAATCGCCATCGCTTTGAGACGGACCCGTACGCCGCTCTGCATCAAGAGCGCCAGCCCGCGCCTGAATTGGTCGTACGAGCCGGGCTTGCGTGTAACGCGCTCATACGTATCGCGGGTGACGCCGTACACCGTTACTTCGATATCGCGCGGCGGAAATTCCCTGAAAAGCGCTGCATGCGCTTCTGTCAGGAGCGTGGCGTTGGTGAAGACGGAGACCAGCAGACCCGCGCGTTTGAGGACGAGATAAAGGTCGGCAAAATCAGGTCGCAGCAGGGGCTCGCCGCCGGTGATCAAACACCACACGGCGCCGAGTTGCACCGCCTGGGCGGCTAGGCCGGCGGTCTCCAAAACGGACAGTTCGCGCTTGCGCGCAGCACGGTCGTCCGGCGGCAGGTTGATGTAGCAGTGGCAGCAGTTGTTGTTGCACCGTGCGGTGATTTCGACTTCGAACGACAGGGGGAGGCTCTTCTCCCGGAGCTTGCCCCATAGGGGCAGGTGTTTGATGTCAATCTGAGTGGGTTCCGCCATAGATTACCTGTGGCACAAATCGGGTTCAGAGAGCGTAAGCCTCTTTGCTTTCTTCGTGTCGTTCCAGGGGGTCGCCCCCCCCTCCAGAATCGCTTCGGCTCGGCGCAGCAGTTTATCGTCCAATCCCGCACCGCGGTAACGCAAGCACACGAACGACTCAACCAGGTGCCAATCGGCACCCCCGCCCCGCGCGAAGGTCGCCCACCCGGCGGGCTGGCGGTTTCCGTCCAGGTGCAAGGTCAGCGTCCATCGGTCCACTGGGCGCCCGCGCCAATCCGTCCGCACATCAAACGTCTCAAGCGGCAGCTGGCGATAGACGGCAAAGCCCAGTGCCAGCACCGGCAGGCGCACCGAATACGAAATGCGCGGACGCGCCAGGACCAGCCAGCTCATTGCGAGGCCGCGATAGAGCGTACAGGTCTGGACGGTCTCCAGCGCTTGAGCCAATCCTGCAAGCATCGGCTGCACGACCTCGACCAACGCCAGACGCAGGGCATAGTAGCCGCGCACCGGCCACGGGTGGGCAAAGAGGTGGAGCGGGACCGATCTGCCGTTGCGCTCGATGGCGACCACTTTACCCAGCAGGCTTTCGTCAAAGGTGGGGCCGTCGCTACCTACCTGTGATAGGTCGGGACGGCTGATGATGTAAGCGCGTCCCTTTTTCATGCCTTTGCCGATGACGCGATGGGCGAAAAGAAATCCCGGTTTTCGCCCGACTGCAATATCTCCCACTGAGACATCGGCGGCCCTGCAAGACTGAATCCGCAGAACGTCGCCAGCGCGAACGGTTGGATACATGCACGTTCCCTTTGCGCGAAAGGTGACGCCGTTGCGGTCGGCGAGCACGCGGCCCAGCTCCAAGGAGGCCCGAACGATGCTCTTGGATTTGATCCTCGATGCCGAAGCTGTTTCGATCATTTCATGCTCCAGGAGACGGGCCGAAAAACGCACCCGGATGTCGGGTTTCGGTAATTTATCCTTCTCGTTTCCTCCGATTTAGACCTTTGTCACGAGGATGCCACGCTGCGTCAACTCGCTGGCAAACCCCAGCACGTCCGTTTCGAGTTCACTGAGCGGAGAGGTGAATTTTCTAACCAAAGACGCCGCCACATCTTTCAGGGTTCGCCGTCCATCCAGCTTTTGCCAGATGGCTTGACCGGTTTCGTTCAGAGTGTACAACTCGTCTTCGGCTTCGCCGATGCCGGCCGCAATAGGGACGATGACGATTTCACCTTCGATTTCCCGCGCGACCACACCTTGCGACGGCATGCAGATAGAATTCAGGTCGAGATGGGATGCCACATAAACTCCTTTCAGATAGTGCGAATGCCGGTCACAAATCCATACACCTTGGGGGCATTCCTGCACGCTGCGGACAGGGGAGGGGGCAACGCCCCCTCCCTCCTGCAACAGCATCCTCCCTTAACCGTCGTTCACCAGTAAAATACCAGGAACCCCGGGCCGCAACCGCTATGAATCGCTGATGGATGAACAGACACTTGTGCAAGCGTGCTCCCAGAGGCAGCTGTTGTTCGTGTTGTGATAACCCAAGCTTCCGATCACCTTGCACGAGGTCAATACCGACTCCTCCGGATTGCCTCGCACAAGTACGACCAACTCCGGTTTCTGCCATGGCTTCTTGACGGTCTTGATCTTTTTTCCCATGTTCCGCACCTCCTTGGCGGGTTTGTTGTTCCACGAACAGGTGAAGGACCGTTGCGCAACCTACCCCTGATGCAGCCTCTGCGCGCACAACGCCTCTTCACCGGTGAGCGGGTGCCGCTCACGGTGGACTCGTTCTTTCCAGTCTCTCACCTCCCATCCCTTTTCATTTTCGCCCAGCCACCCCAGGTAGCGCGCTTGCGTGTGCGCCACATTGCACAGGTAGGTGACCGGGGTGTCCAGGGCCCCGTGCTCCCCCCACGATTTGGCCGGACACTGCTCGCAAAGCCCTTTAAGAAAGCAGCGCGCGCAACGGCTCAAGTAGTCCGGATTCGTCGCAACCACGTCACAGAGTCGGCGGAATCGTTCCAGGGCGTCAGCCAATCTCACCACGTCCTTCTCCCGTTCCATCGGGTGAAGCGCGCATAGCGCCGACGCTTCGCTTGCCGGAGGAGGAACGGGAGTTAAACCAACCGTCAACTCAGGCGCGCGGACTCCCATGCAGGGCTGGGCCCGGCCGTAGGCGTCGATGCACATGCCGTGGCTCGCGCCGCACCCAAACAGCCGATCGCCGGGGGGCCCCATGAATCGCGACGCAAACTGCACCATGTCGCGGCGATATTTCACTGTGTTGCGCGCCAGCACGGCCAGCGCATCGTGCGGCGAAGGGCGCAGAGATTCGATCATAGCATCCTTGCGGGCGTCGTCGCGCCGGCTCCGCCGGTCAAGGAACATGGAATAGTTCGGCGGCCGCGTCATCCCGGGGATGGTTCCGGCCCAGGCCTCGAATTCGTCCATCTCGGGCTTGAGCTGCGGCAATAGCACCGATTTGACGACAAACGGGACGCGGCGCTCCAACAGCATATTCACGCCGCGTCGGAACTGGTCGAACGAGCCGGGTGCGCGCGTCACCCCTTCGTAGGATTCCGGATGCATACCGTACACCGAGATCTCGATCGCTGCGAGCGGCGGGACCCGCGCGAAGAGGTCGGCCAGTTGCAACGTGATGAGGCGCGCATTGGTAAAGAGCAGCACTTTCAGGCCCAGATGCCGGGCGTACAAATAGAGATCCTGGGCATCGGAGCGCAACAGCGGCTCCCCGCCGGTGAAGCGCACGGTCAGACAACCCAGGTCGGCGGCCTGATGCAAAATATCCTTGATCTGCTCGGTCGGCATCTCGCGCGACCGTGCGGCTGCATCGTTCGCCGGACGATTGATGCAGCAATGAATGCAATTATTGTTGCACCGCTCGGTCAACTCGATATCGAGTTGGCCAAGGTGCGGCCGACGCCCTCGCCTCCAGGGCGGATGGCTTGCTGTCCTCCTTACGACGTAGGTGGAACCGGTCATTTCGCCCGAGATTCCTGTTCAGCCGCGTCACGCGCGACCAACTTGACCAACACTTGCACAATATTCCCGCTTGGGTCAAAGTGCATCGTGTAACACGGCACATCGCTCACGATGCGCTCGATTACGTCCAATTCCTTCTGCCACCATGCCGCCGTCACCATCGGTTTTATGATCGTGGCGAGCAGCCCCCGCCAGATCTCTTTGCGATCGGCCAGCGGCACGAGGCGGTTGTGTCGAGCCTGATGCAGGAAAAACACCGCGCGAAGCGGCGCTGAGGCGGGCGAGACGTCGGAGACATCGCCATGGCTCCATGTGCCGTGCACCCGCCAGCCGGACTCCCAGCGGCGCACGATGTTGCGATCGTCGCACAAAACCTCCACCGAGACCGCCGACGGCCCCGAAAGGGTCGCCGTTCGTTTGAGAAGGTTCACCGCTGTCGATTTGCCGGCGTCCGAATGGCCGACAAAGATCAACCCCTGTCCGTTCAGAACCACTGCGGCCGAATGCAGTAGAACGGCATTGCGATCTGCGAGCAGGGGTGCAAGCCAGATCTGGTCCGTGGGAAAGAGGGAGAGGGTTCGGAACCCCGTTTCACGTACGTGCGCCTCGTCGCATGGCCGGTGGTAGATCGTCGCGTGAGTGTGGTCCGCGTCGAAGACCGCGACCCGCAAAAGCCGGGGGTCGCCCGGATCCGCTGGGATGCCGAGGTAGTACCAGCGGCCGTTCTTGCGTGAGATCGCCCACGGTGCTTTTCGGTAAAGTTCATCGCCCAGATCCATGTGGCGCATGTCCGGTACCTCGAAATAGTGCCGGAGGGCCACATTGTCGTCGCCCGGCCCCGCAGCGGCAAAGCGCGCCAGTTCCTGCGAGAATCCCACCGTGCTGAAATCCAGATCGCTTTCGACGCGCACCGTGATGCCCGCGATTTGGAAATAGCGGCGGTGTTTGGACGGCCATTGCATCTTGAAGTGTCGCTCCTCCGCGGCGGTCTCGCACAAGTACGGGATGGGCGCGGAATAGCGTCCGGTTTCCAGATACGCGTAGACTGCGCACCAGCGGCAGTCTGAACGCCGTAGGCAGGCCCCGCAGTTGGACTTGTACTCGTCGCCGCCGCGCACGCGGTCCTTCAGCGAGGGGATAAACTCGTCCCATGCGTCGCAAAAGGTGCCGTGTCGAAGGTCGTAGCGCAGTGACGGGTCTTTGACAAAGCAGCAGAACGTCATCTGACCGTAGGGGTCTATGTGAAAATCACGCCGGTGGTCGATGCATCGGGCGAACAGGCGGTCGTCAATCTTCCCCCTCGGCTCCTCTGTGCACCCCGAGCAGCTTGAATGCAGCTCATCCCCCTGCGCCGCGGAAGAAGGGTCCGGCGGGTCCAGGGCGATGACGTCCTTGGGGGGCAGGCGCTGAGCGGCAATCTCGGCATTGCGGTGCGGTGTGCGATCGCGTGAAAGGTAAAGCCACGGCGCGCCCACACGCCAGTGCGGGCTGAGCGATCTTGCCAAAGCCGTCATGGCATCCCACTGATGATAATTTGCGCGCATGGGGACCAATTGCACGATAAACCCCGCACCCGCCTCGAGCAGGCAGGAAAAGCCGCGCATGGTCGCATCAAAGGCGCCGGGCGTGCGGGTGACGTCATCGTGAGTTTCGGCCGTGGCGCCGTAGAGGGCGACCATCTTAACCCCCTTGCGGCGCATCAGGCGGGCGATCTCCGGCGTGATCAGGGAGCCGTTGGTGTTGAGAGAGTACTTTACGGTGTCGCGTGTCAAGTAATCGAATACTTCCGGAAAGTTCGGGTGCAGCATGGGTTCGCCGCCCGAGATGGCCCATTCTCTGCAGCCCATGGCGCGCGACTCGTCCACGATGGCTTTGATTTCCTGCAGGCTGAGCTCTTCCCGCCTTTCCAGCGCGCCAGGTGGAATGCGCAGCCAGCAGTGACGGCAGTTGAAGTCGCAGCGATAGGTGAGATCGATGTTGCCTTTCAGGGGGAGCCGTGGAAGAGGCTTGACCCTTCTGATCGAATAGCTGCACATCATCTATCACCTGGCACGGAAAGCCTCCCAGCGACCACCCGTTATGCGATCTTCGCAAAGCATGCGATCGGGGCCGTCCATTTGAAAAAATACCGTTTCACTCTTCACCCAACGCATGGGCTTGCCCTTGTAAACTTTGGGCTCATGGTCCTCGATATCGAAATGAATGTATCCCTGGCCGACCGTGTACTTGCCGGAATCCTTGGTGAACATCTCGCTGACCTTGAATGTCTTGCTGAAGCGACCGTTTTTCATCAGAATGGTCTCAGCTGTTCCCGAACCCCAGGGGGTTGAAACTTGAGCTCGCCATATGCCGACGAGATGGTGCGCTGCTGTGTCATCCCCCCAGACCAACTGTGACGCCGCCAGGAGACCAATGAACGCTATCGAGACAATCACGCGGGACCCTCTCATATCTTTCCTCCTTGAAAGCGCCGGTCAAGCCGGCAATAGGCTCATCTCACCCTTGCGATTTAATTGTCGGAGAAATATCTAACACCAGCGCGGAGGTCCTTTTAGGAAAGACCCGATAATGCTCGCCTGCACGGGTGGTTCTTTCTGGACGGGGCGACCCGATCGAAGCGCGATATCGCTTAGCGCCTGAGCAAGGTGCGGAACAGATTTCCCCGCAAAAACCACCCTCTCATTTTCACTGTCGATCGCATAGGTTTCAACCAGAAAGGGCAACCCCTTGCCTGGAAGCAGGTGGTACACTTCCGTGCGATGCCGGACAGCCTTTATCGCGTCCCACTGGAGGCTGATTCTTCTCACCGGAGGCATAGGGCACCCTCGCCACTGCGGGGCCGCCACACTCAAACAGCCGCGACTGATTTCTATGCGAGAAGCAAGAGTGGCCACGCCTGCAAGCAGCGCGATCAATCCCAGAAGCGATGCGGGCAGCCCCATGAGGACGAACGCCGGCAAGGGATCCGCGGCAACGAACGATATGGCGATTCCGCAACCAAGCGCCACGACGCCAATGAACACCAACAGCGCCCCCGTCAGTTTTCCACTGTATATCTTCCTTTCATCAACGGGTATCATCTGCCTCAGATCCGGCCTTGGGAACGTACTCTCAGGTTGGTGCTGCGTCCGTTCATGTTACTGCGGAACACGGTTTTCGTTGCCCACCTCGGCGGTGGGGCACCTTTAACACCATCGGATTTGTAGGCGCCGCTGATTATCTTTTCCTTGACATCCATCCTTCTGCAGCCTGCTGCGTCATGATTTAAAACCCGATGATTTCAAAGCAGCCAACACCTTGGAGCACAAAAAAATTGCCTTTGTCGGAATCACAGATCCGACAAAGGCAATTTCTTATCCGCCTTTTCATGGGACGCCTCATGCGCTCCATTGGTTGGTTTCTTGGCTTATTTTATGTTCGATTCACCCTTTAAGTCAACACCCAAATATGATGGTCACGCGATGATAATATCTAGAAAAACAAGGGGATTCCCCTGTTTTCCGCTTGACACCCCCGGATATCGAACCGAACAATATCAACAGACCGACCTTCCCCATCCACAAGCGACAGGATATGGTTGCCCTTCTCTGGATGCCACGGGAACGGATCACCGGCCGTGGCAATCCGCAACCCATCGAGGTTCCATGAATAATCCTTCACTGATCCCTCTGCTTCAAAGGAAAGGATCTGATGGTCTTCCGGTATGTCCGGGTCAAGCGCGATGATTGTCCCGTCGACCGGGTGCCGGATCTTCGGAGGCTGCTCCTTCGGTGAGGCCTTGACTAGGGAAACGGGCTCCGTCCCCTTGAGGAACCATTCCTTCCGTTCGACATCCTCCTCATCGGGGATACCAACGGATTTCGCCACCACTCCCGAAGGGGGAACAGGCGCACGGCCCGGATGATTTCCGTGAAGGTGAAGCATGAGATCCGTCCAGACGGGCGCCGCTCCCGAGATGCCCGAGACGTTCCACATCGGCTCGCCGGAGAAGTTCCCCACCCAGACCCCGACCGTGTACCGGTCCGAGAACCCGACGCACCAGTTGTCCCGCATGTCCTTGCTCGTTCCCGTCTTCACGGCCGTCCAGAATGGCGTGGACAAAGGGCTCGCCAGCCCGAACGTCATCCCCCGCGCCCCACGGTCGGAAAGGATGTCGGAGACGATGAACGCCGCGTCCCGGCGCATCGCCCGCCGGTCGTTCCCGCTCCTTTCCATGGGCTTCAACCGCATCGGGGACCACCGTCCCCCGTTGGCCAGGGTCCGGTAGGCGTTGACGAGCTCCAGGAGAGTGACGTCGGCGCTCCCAAGGGCAAGCGATGCCCCGTACTCCTCCCCCGATCCCGGAAGGTCGAACCCGAACGCGGCGAGGCGGCGCACCATCTCGTCCGAACCTAGGAGGAGCAGGGTCCGCACGGCGGGAACGTTGAGGGAAGAGGCGAGGGCTGTCCGCACGGTGACGAGGCCCCGGAACTCCCGATCGTAATTTTTCGGGACGTAAAGCCCTCGCTCCGTGGAAACATCCAGGGACGAGTCGTCGAGGAGCGACGCGGAGGTCAGGATCCTCTTCTCGATGGCCAGGCCGTACAGGAACGGTTTGAGCGTGGAGCCCGCCTGGCGCCGCGCCCGGATGCCGTCCACGTACGGATTGGGCGAGGCTCCTCCCCCGCTTCCAACGTACACAAGGATGTCTCCCGTTGCGTTCTCCACCACCAGGACCGCCCCGTCACGGGCGTTCTGCCCGGAGAGCGTGCCGAGCTGCTGTCCCAGCGATTCCGTCGCGAATTTCTGCAGAGAGGCGTCCAAGGTTGAAGCGACCCGCTCCCCGGGGGCGGGAGACAGAACCCGCGCGGCGTGGGGGGCGAGGTCGTGCCGGAAACCCGCGAGGAACGACGCCTGCAAACGGTCCCTGGCAAGAGTTTCCGTGGCGGCAGCCGGAACGCCCCAGCCGAGCGCGGAGGAAAGGTGCGTCGCCCGGCGTGCGACGAGGCCCGGCGAAGCGTTGGGCGACCGGATCAGCGAGGCGAGGACGACGGATTCCGCCGCATCGAGCCCGCCCGGCTCCTTGTCGAAGATCCCCCGCGAGGCGGCGGCGATCCCCTCGAGCTCGCCACGGAACGTCACCCGGTTCAGGTACGCCTCGAGGATCTCCCCCTTCGTCCATGAGCGTTCGAGGAGGAGCGCCATCCGCGCCTGGCGTATCTTGGCGAGGATTCTTTCCCGGATCCCGCGGGCTTTTCTCCCCCCGTCGAGCAGGGAGACCAGCTGCATCGTGATCGTCGAGGCGCCCCTGCCCTTCCCGGGAAGCAGGTTTCCGCCGACCGCCGACAGGAGCGCGATCCCATCGACACCGAGGTGCCCGTGAAACCGCTTGTCTTCGGAGCGAAGGACCGCCGCGACCAGGGATGGAGAAATCTCCGGGAGAGAAATCCACGGTAGACGCCGGCCGCGGAAATCCGCGCGGACTTGCTGAAGGATCTCTCCGTGACGGTCGAGGAGATATCCCTCGGAGGGGCGATACGCCTCCCGGACCGCGTGAAACGACGGGAGGGTTCGCGGTGCAGGGAAGAACGCACCAGAGGAAAGCAGGAGCGCAGAGAAAAGGGTAGCAGCGAGCGCGAGGAGCACGGCCCGGACCGTCCGCCGGCTCCCGAACCCCGGCTTCCCGTTCGGATGCGGTTCCTTGCCCGTCATCCCGTCCTCAGGGGGCCACGACAAACGCCCGGTTCGGGATCTCCCCGAACATTTCCGGGGAGTAGAGCGCCTCCACCCGGGTGGAGGGGAGCAGGAAGGTCCCGCCGTTGTTCAGCCGCACGGTGTACTCCACGGTCCATCTCCCCTTCGGCACGAACTCGTAATAGGCGCGGAAGGCGTCGAAGGAACGCTCCGTGAAGGCGGGCCACGCCAACCCTTCCCGTTTCTCCCCCCGCACGAGGAGCCGGGAGTCCCGTCCCAGCCCGGAGCCGAGGATCGTTCCGCCCGCGAGGATCGGGTCGTTGACGACCACCCACGTCATGTCGGACTGCGCCTCCACCTCCAGCGTCACCCGGACGACATCCCCCCGACTCCAGAGTCCAGCCACCTTCTGCTGCACCGGCGCAATCGTCTTCTTCACGGAGTACCCGCTGGAAAACGGCTTCTTCAATGGAACCGCCGCCAGGCTCTGGACGGTGGCCCACGGGCGCCCTCCCCCGCGGTGCGCAAGCTTGAGCGTCCCCTTCCCCTTCCCCTTCCCCTTCCCCTTCCCCTTCCCCTTCTCCTTCGGCCACGGCAGGAGGACGCTTCCCCCTTGCGCGGCTTTTTCCCAATCCACCACGCGCCTCGTCGATCCGAGTTCGGCCGAGGTCGTGCCGGATATCGTTTCCGACTCGTACTTCCGCGAGAACTTCTCCATGGCGAGGACGCCCCAAGCGTTCGCGACGGTCGTGTTCCAGGCGCCGAAATGCTGCCGCCCGAGCGCCCCGCGAACCATCCGCGGGATCTCCTCTCCCCATCCCGGACGTTCTTGGAGCGCAAGGATCGCGCGGACGGCGTTGACGTCTCCCGAGACCATGAGCCACCACAGGAAATCGGTCCGCTCCGTGGAGAACCCCATCGACGTCCCCTGGAAGTTCATCCGTAACCGCAGCGCCCCTTCCGCCTCGGCAAGGAGTTTTTCCCGCCCGGGGATCTCCTTGATGCGCGATAGCACGTTCATCCAGTCGATCACGCCGGACGTCGGCCACAGATTGGGCTCCACCGTGATCGAATCGAGGTGCGACGGCTTCCCCGCACCGTACCGGGAGAGCGCCTCCAGCGCCGACATCTTCCGGAGGGAGAGATCGGCCGTCGACAGGCTTCCGTGACGGATCACCTTCCCTTCGATGAATCCCTGGAGTCCTGCCATCATCCGTTCCCTCGCGATGCCGGGGATCTGCCTGCCGGCCTCCCCCGCAACAGAGAGAATGTACGCCGTCAGCGCATCGCTCCCCAAAGACATGCCGGGGAAATATTTCGCAAGGCCGTCCCGGTCGAGGTAGGAGGGAAGGTCCGCCATGATCGATTTCCACAGATCGGAATCCCGGAGGGCGATCGCCCGGGACACCTTCTGTTCCATGCAGGTGTATGGGTAATCCGTCATGTATCGGACCACGCCCCCCAACCCGTCGGAGAGCCGGCCGCGCAGGTCAACGGATATCCCCCCCCTTCCGGGGATGGCATCGGGTGGAGAGGCGACCTTCATCTCGAGCGGCCCCGTCAGTTGGGTCAACGTCGCCTGGATTGCCCGTACAGGGACGGCGGGGATGACCCGCTGCCTTACGCGGATCCGGTCGGAAAAGCCCTCACCGGCCGACGCCGTCACTTCCCACTCGAGCGGATCGGCGCCGACGGGAACGCGCACCTTCCACCCAACGTCGCGCGCCTCCCCGGGCCCAAGGGAAACGGTGACGGGATCGAGCGACTCCTTTTTCGCCCCTCTCGATAGGATCGCCGATGTGCGCACCTCCAACGCCCTGTCGGAGGCGTTCCGCACGGTGAACCCGGCACGGAACCGGTCGCCCTCGCGCACGAGGGGAGGAAGGCCGGACAGGACCATGACTTCCCGGGTTGTCCGGATCGACGCCTCCCCCGTCCCGAAGAACTCCGCCCCCCCGCTCACCACCGCGACGATGCGGAAGGAGGTCAGGGAGTCGTTGAGCGGAATCTCCACCCGCGCCTCGCCCTTCCCATCGAGGGGTACGCGCGCTTTCCAGAAGAGGAGGGTGTCGAACAGCTCCCGCGCCGCCTGCCTCCCCCCTCCCCCGCCTTGCGGGATCGCCTTGAGGCCGAAGTGGCGTTTCCCGACGACGTGCATCTGGGCCGTCGATGTGGCCACCTCGTACGATCGCCGCCCCATCATCGCCTCGAGAAGATTCCAACTCCCGTTCGACGCAAGCTCCAGAAGCCCCTCGTCCACGACCGCGACGAGCGCCTCGGACCCTTTCGGTAGCAGGTCCCCTACGGCTCGCATCGCCCGGATCGTGACCTTCCCCTTCTCCCTGGTCCGGTAGACCTCCCGCTCCGGCGATACGTCGACCTTGACCTCGTGGACCTTCCAACCGACGCTGATCTCCGCGACGCCGAGCTTGAAGGCCGGCCTCCCGAGGTCAATCGTAGCGGTGGGCGCCACTCCCGCCACGCGTCCCCGGACGCAAAGAACGGAAACGTAGACGTTCGGCGCGTAGTACGGCTTGACGGGTACCTCGATGACCGGGTTCTTCCCCGAAAGTTTCCGGAGGAACACCTCGGCGATTCCCTCCCGCTCCACGGTCACGAGGGCCGTGGCTTCCCGGAACGGCATCCGGACCTGGAAGACGGCCGACTCGCCAGGCTCATACCGTTTCTTCTCGGGGAGAAGGTCGATCCGGTCGTTGTCGGAGACGTCGAACCACCAATCTTCCTGCCCGGCGACCCAGACGTCCCGGTGGGCATATGCGATCTTTCCTCCGGCGTCCTTGGCGGATGCCTGCAGGAGAACGTTACCCGATACCGGCGACTTCGATTCGCAGATCAGGAGCCCCTTGTCATCGGTGGTCCCTTCGCAGATTCCGCCGATCTTCCGG
>Ga0315290_10001452_pt1 | contig 16261 bp, 17 predicted proteins | sample YL17G12_0_MG_FD_203627 | JGI IMG/M metagenome (GOLD analysis project Ga0315290, IMG submission 203627) | Sediment microbial communities from Yellowstone Lake, YNP, Wyoming, USA - YL17G12_0 | ecosystem: Environmental > Aquatic > Freshwater > Lake > Sediment | place: USA: Wyoming | collected... | reverse complement strand
CTATGATTTTGAAACAAAGAGTTATGTGAAACTGAAGGAAAATGCGAAGATCATAGTTCTCCCTGCCCTCAAGGACAGAAAGAAAATTGTGAAGCAGAATCCGGGTGCAAGCCTGATTGACATTGGCGACGGAGTTCTTTGCCTTGAATTCCATACCAAGATGAATTCTGTGGATCAGTACATCGTCCAGATGATGATGGATGGCTGCGATATCGTGGAAAAGGATTTTGCAGGAATGGTCATAGGTAACCACGCCACCAACTTCTCCGTCGGCGCAAATGTATTCATGGTTCTTGTGGGCGCCCAGAAAGGTGACTGGGATGTTCTGGAGAAGATGGTGGAGGACTTCCAAAATGCCAACATGAGGATAAAATATCTCTCGAAGCCGGTTGTTACGGCCCCTGCGGGCATGGCCTTGGGGGGCGGCTGCGAGATCGCCATGCACGGCGCGAAATGTCAGCCCTGTGGAGAGACATATATAGGCCTTGTGGAAGTCGGTGTCGGGGTGATACCGGCCGGCGGCGGCTGTAAAGAAATAATGGTGAGAGTCACCGAAGGGATTCCTGATGGCGCGATTGAAGCGGGATTGAACCTTCAGTATTATTATTCCAAGGCATTCGAAAATATAGCAATGGCGAAGGTTGCTACAAGCGCCGTGGAAGCTATGGAACTGGGATATGTCAGGAAGACGGATAATATCAGTATGAACAGGGATCAGCAGATCTGGGATGCGAAACAGGTGGTCTTGGGTCTCTCAAAATTTTACAGGAAATCCGCGCCTGCGATTATTCCCGTCATGGGCGAGAACCTGCGGGGTATGTGCAGTTCCGTCGTGTATAATATGAGGCAGGGGAATTTCATTTCGGACTATGACGTTCACATTGCCGGTAAACTTGCCTACATACTTTCCGGCGGTGACTGTGCGGAAGGTACGCTGGTCACGGAACAGGAAATCCTGGACCTGGAGAAAGAGGCATTTTTGAGCCTCTGCGGTGAGCAAAAGACGCAGGACAGGATTATGCATTTGCTGAACACGGGCAAACCTTTACGCAACTGATTGGAGAGGACATCTTAAATAATCTGAAACGGGGTTGAGATGGACGGCTTCGTTAATGAAGGAGGAATATTATGAGTGATGCTGTTATCGTTGAATCTGTGAGAAGTCCGGGCGGTCGCTACAGGAGAGGCGGTCTCGCGTATACCCGGGGTGATGAAATAGGTATACAGGTGATGAAGGGCCTCATAGCGAGGGTTCCCGCACTGAAGCTGGAAGACGTGGACGATGTAATTTGCGGGTGTGCCTTTCCCGAAGCCGAGCAGGGCATGAACCTGGCAATGGTCATAGCGATGGGGGCAGGCATTCCGGTAACCACCTCCGCCATGACGATTAACCGTTTCTGCTCTTCAGGAGTGCAGGCGATTGCCGATGCCACAGCGAAGATCCGGGCGGGCTGGTCGTCTGTGATCATCGCCGGGGGCTGTGAGAGCATGTCCCACGTCCCTATGGGAGGGAACGTCTACCGCCCTCATCCCGACTGGGGAGATTTACCGAATGTCTATGTATCCATGGGCATTACGGCGGAGAACGTTGCCGCCAATTACAAGGTGTCCCGCGAGGATCAGGACAGGTTCGGCATGGAGAGCAACCGCAAGGCATTCGAGGCGATAAAGGCAGGGAAGTTTAAAGATGAGATAATACCGATTACGGCCTATCGCTATGCAAAAGCAAAAAACGGCAAGAGGGTCAGGGAGCAGGTCGTATTTGACATGGATGACGGTGTCAGATGGCCGACTACGATGGAAGATCTTGGACGATTGAAGTCCCCTTTCAAACAGGGAGGCTCGGTGACTGCCGGTAATTCATCTCAGATGACTGACGGAGCGGGGTTTGCTCTGTTGATGAGCGAAGAAAAGGCCAGGTCGTCCGGATTGAAGCCCTTTGCGAGGCTTACCCATTATGCTGTTGCCGGCTGCAAACCGGAAGAGATGGGCATAGGACCGGCCTTTGCGATACCAAAGGTTCTTAAATTGGCCGGATTAACAACAAGAGACATTGATGTGTTCGAAATTAATGAGGCCTTCGCATGTCAGGCCCTTTACTCTATAAGGGTTGTGGGCATTGAAGACAGGCTGGCCGCCGGTGACATCAATCCTAACGGCGGCGCAATTGCCCTCGGGCATCCCCTCGGAGCCACAGGCGGCAAGCTGACGGCGCAGCTCCTCTATGAATTGAAGAGACGTAAAGCAAAAAGAGGCATAGTGTCCATGTGCATCGCGGGAGGAATGGGCGCAGCGGGTATCTTTGAAATGCTGTAGCTTTTCGCCGGTCGGGCTGTAAAGAAAAAAGCCGTGGTTCTCGATACCACGGCTTTTTTGCGCCATAATGATTCTCAGGCAATATATATTGCAGGGTCAGGGATCCCGGCCTCCCGGAATCCTTTTTTTCTCAAGAGGCAGCTGTCGCACTGCCCGCAGGCTTTTCCATCTGGTGCAGGATCGTAGCAACTGTGGGTAATACCGTAATCAACGCCCAGTTCGATCCCGCGCCTGATGATATCCGCTTTTGACATTGCGATAAGGGGCGTCCTTATTCTGACTCTGGTCTTGCCCTCCACGCCGACTTTAGTTGCGAGATTGGCCATATTCTCGAACGCCGCAATATATTCGGGCCGACAGTCAGGATAACCGCTGTAATCGATAGCGGTAACACCGATGAATATGTCCGACACTCCCAAAATCTCCGCCCACGCCAGTGCGTAGGAAAGGAAGATGGTGTTTCTGGCGGGCACATAGGTGACAGGAATGCTTCGCTGCATGGCGCTTTCGTCGCGGCCTTTGGGCACTTCTATATCATCGGTGAGGGCCGAGCCCCCGAATGCTCTCAAATCGATATTGACGACGAGGTGCTTCTTGGCGCCGAGGAATCCGGCGACCTTTTTTGCCGCTTCCAGCTCCAGAGCATGGCGCTGGCCGTAAAAAAAACTCAGACTGTAAATCTCGTAACCTTCCGATTTGGCCATAGCCATTGCTGTAGTAGAGTCGATTCCGCCACTGGAAAGAACGATGGCCTTCTCGTGATGACTCATAAAGCTTCTTCTAAACCCCCCTCGTTTCAGAGTTCCAGATGAATTTGTGGAGCTGAATCTGCATTCTCACATCGAGATGATCCGCCAGTATCCATTGCGCCAGAAGTTCCGGATTAATTTTTCCGTAAACGGGCGAAAATAGGGGCGGCTTAATATTTCCCCTGGCTCTATTTATGAAAGACAGGATGTTTTTCGCGTAATCGTAGTCCTCCCTGCTTCCTATGGCAAACTTGATTTCGTCTTTCGGTTGGAGCCTTTTGAGATTTTCCAGATCGTTTTTTTTTGCCTCTCCGCTTGAGGGGCACTTGATGTCTAAGATCTTTACGCAGCGGTTGTCGATTACGCTTATGTCCATGCTGCCGTTGGTTTCCAGGAGCACCTCAAAGCCCATATCGAGCAGCTTCTGTATGAGAAGGGGCGTGTCCTTCTGCATCAGGGGTTCGCCGCCCGTAATTTCAACCAGCACGCACCGGTGGGACGTTATCCTGTCGAGGATCTCTTCAATATCTACATCTTCACCGTCATCATATGCATACCGGGTGTCGCAGTATGAACACCTGAGGTTGCATCCGGTGAGCCTGACAAAAACGCAGGGCAGTCCGGCGTAGGAAGATTCGCCTTGGATGCTGTAGAAAATCTCATTTACCTTCAGCAACTATTCCTCCCAGTAATATGCCCCCGTGTTCGGCGTTTCGGAGACCTTCACCCTGGAAATCTTTGCGTTCTCCGAATTGATTCTCTCGCCGAGTTCTTTGTATAAAAACCTGGCGATATTCTCGGAAGAGGGATTTGTGTGTTCGAAGGCTGGATGTTTATTCAGGCAGGAGTGATCAATATTCTCTATGGATTCTTTTATGGCCCGCTTCACTTCTCGGAAATCAATGCCGATCCCAATAGCGTTCAACTCCCGGCATCTCACAAAAACTTCCACGGTCCAGTTATGTCCGTGCACCTGCGAGCAGTTGCCCGGATAACCTTGCAGGGAGTGGGCAGCGGAAAATTCGGTTGCTACGGATATTTCAAAAACTCCCGGCATAAACCCTCGCTCCTCTTTGTAATTATCCTGCGGCTCTGACGATGATCCCGATATGGAGTAGATGCCCATTGATTGAAGGGTTTTTCATCCACGTGATCAATCTGGATTCGTCTTTTTCTCCCGCTGATCCATCTTGTAGCAGCTTCCCGCGAATTTCTTTGCGTAGCCCTTCATCTCTGAAGCCCTCTGCATCAGTTCACCGTGATGGCTGAAAGTACGTCTCTCCGTATCCGTTATGCCTATGGAGATACTCGTTACCGGTAGTTTCGACCAGAGGCCCTTTCGGTCGGCGGCGAAGATGTAACCGGCATCCCAGTCTGCGGTGTCGTAAAACCCTGCAACCAGCGTGTCGAACTGTTCAATGATGTTCTCTGTTGCTTTTTCAATCAGATCGGGTTTCATGATTACGACAAAATCGTCGCCCCCGATGTGTCCTATGAAGCATCCCTGTGACTGGGTGTCCTTGACGACGTTAAGGATGATCCTTCCTGTCATTCTGATCAGGTCATCTCCCCGGCCGAACCCGTAACTGTCATTGAAGGGCTTGAAGTTATCGAGGTCCGCATAGGCAAGGGCGAAAATTTCATTGTTGTCAAGCCTTCTCTGTATCTGCCGGGTAATGGCAAGATTGCCCGGAAGGCGCGTCAGCGGATTAATCTCCACCACTCTTTCAAAACGGATGATGCCTAATTTGACCCTCGGGAGAATCTCTCTCTCCGCATCAGCCTTCCTGAGATAGTCTTCGCAGAGAATATTTTCCCAGCCTCGAGGATCGATGTCGCCATCAAAGACGACGAGGATCGGCAGCCGGCTGAAAAGAGGGTCTTCCTTGAGGAGGTTGATGAAAGAGATAGTGGTATCGTCGCCCTTGGGAATCTCGATCACCACAAGAGAGGGCGTGTCATTGTAGATGTAGTCCAGGGCGGGCTTGAAATCGCCGAAGGATACAGTTCGGAAATGGTCTTGCAGTATCCGGCTCGACATCGTCTGAAAAGATGGATCTTTGCTGATAATCGTGACCGCTTCCATTATTGCAGCAAGACCTCCTGCGCCGCCTCAATAGACCCCTCCAGTTCATGGAATACGTCGACAATATCCTGTTCCGAAAGCTCAAGCCTGTCAAAGGCCGCATCATCCACGATGGGCACTATCTGGTCACCCGAAAAGCCGAGCCCCCTGGCCTTTGTCAGGATGTCCGCAAGGTGCACAATGGCAGTTTCGAGAGGGAAGAGCACAGCCGATCGCGGCTGGTGGTGGTAAAGAATCGCTTCGGTAAGTTTTTTTGGGAAACGCCACTTCTCAGACAGGACACCGCCAAGCACCGGGTGGTTGTCGGTAAAGAATTTTTTTTCCGCCTGCGTGATGGAGATATTCTCCGTTTCTGCGAAGGCCAGTGCGCCTTCGTATGCCTTGGTGAATTCAAGCGCCATAACGACCTTGCCTATGTCGTGGATAAGGCCTGCAACATACGCTTCCTCCGGCTCTCTCAACCCTTTTTTCTGGGCTATTATCCGTGCGGCGGTGGCACATCCCATTGAATGTTCGTAGAGACCGGTCATCGCCTTTTGCATGAGTTCGAAAACTGAAATGCCGAGGAGGAGTCCCTTAACGACATTAAGACCGAGGAGCATGATCGCGTGGGATACGGAGGCAATGCGTCCGGGAAAGCCGTAGACGGCGGAGTTTACCATCTTGAGGATGCGGAAAGTGAGGGCGGGATCCGATTGAACGAAACCGGCAACTTCGGTCAGAGAGACGTTCTGCTTTTCCATGACGCGGGAGAGCTTCTTCAGGGTTTCGGGCACCGTGGGGAGACTGCCTATATTTTCAATGCGGTGGCGCAGGATTTTAGATTCTATGACTTCACTCATAAAGTTTCCTGATGTGCCTTTCGGCTGCTCTCTTTATCATTCCCATTCTCGTATTCCCTAGAGCAGACTGGAAACGCCTTTCCAGAGCGGCGAGCATCTCATCCATGGGAACCTCCATTTCCAGTTTTCCTTCTACGTAGATCGCTCCCTCCAGAGCCATATCCTGGATCCTCGCGATCCATGTCTCTGTAAGTTCTGTGCCTTCACCGAGAAGCGCCATACCGGCCTTGTTCATGACCGGCCTGGCAAGCCGCATTCCCGGTTGGAGATTATCAGGCTTAACTTTTATCATTGCTGGCCCCCGTCTTGTGGCGCATAAATTTTCTGTCTTATTTCTACGACAGTGAAAGTGTCAGGCCTTGCCGTCACTTCCCAAAACATTGATGATCTTGTGTTTGTAGAGTTCCTTCAATGCATCACGGGCGGGACCGAGATATTTTCTCGGGTCGAATTCGTCCGGTTTTTCATAAAAGACTTTTCTGATAGCCGCTGTCATGGCTAATCTTCCGTCAGAGTCGATGTTTATCTTGCATACGGCGGACTTCGCCGCCCTGCGCAACTGGTCTTCAGAAATCCCCGCGGTATCATCGAGTTTGCCCCCGTATTTATTGATCTCATCGACGATATTGTGCGGTATGGAAGAGGCGCCGTGCAGCACTATCGGGAAACCCGGTATGCGCCTTTCCACTTCCTCCAGTATGTCAAACCGGAGCGGCGGCGGGGTCTCGCCGGGTTTGACCTTGAATTTGAATGCGCCGTGGGAGGTTCCGATGGATATTGCCAGCGAATCGACACCCGTGCGCTTCACAAAGTCTTCCACTTCTTCCGGTTTGGTGTAATGGCTCTGCTGGGATGAAACTTCGTCTTCAACACCTGCCAGCACACCTAATTCCCCTTCAACCGTCACATTGTAACGTCGGGACAATTCAACAACCCGTGTGGTAAGTCCTATATTTTCTTCGTATGGCAAATGGGACCCGTCGATCATTACCGAGGAGAAGCCGGTTTCAATGCAGGATTTCGCGAGGTCAAAGGAATCGCCGTGATCCAGATGGAGGGCTATGGGGATTGCATAACCCATCTCCCTTGCCACTTCCACTGCTCCTTTGGCCATGTATTGCAGCAGGGTCTGATTTGCATATTGACGGGCGCCTTTTGAGACCTGCAGAATAACCGGTGATTTCGTTTCGACGCTGGCAGCTACTATAGCCTGCAGTTGCTCTAAATTGTTGAAGTTGAATGCAGGTATGGCATAGCCGCCGCGCATGGCTTTTTCGAACAAATCTCTGGTATTTACCAGTCCTAATTCTTCGTAATGCACCATGACTTCCTACTCCTCTATGGTAATTGCTTCCGTCGGACAATCGTCCGCCGCTTCCCTCACGGCATCATACAGCGACTTCTTTACTGTTGCCACCTTTACAGAGGCCAGATCGTCCACCAGCTCGAAAACGTCCGGGACAGTATCGACACACAGTCCGCATCCTGTACAAAGATCATTGTCAATGCTTACTTTCATACGAGGCTCCTCACTTTTCTGGATTTTTAATCACGAAATACGCTTTTTTCCGAATAACTATACGGGAAAGGTAATTATATGTCAAAGGGAAAGCGTCATTGAGACAAATATAGGGCAGTTGACACACAAGCCCATTTCCCTTATAGTGGCGCGACATTGATGGAACATTTTTTGGTGCAGGGGAAGAGAGAAACCGCATGATCAGGCGTCCAATAATCGGGCTCAACATGTCTATGGATCTCATAGACAAATATGAAAAATACGGGCTTCTGGTCCCCATCAGTTATGTGGATGCCGTGGCAGGCGCCGGCGGCGTGCCGCTTTGCCTCCCGCCCTGTGACGATTTCACTACGATACACGCTCTCATGCCTATTATTGAAGGTCTAGTCCTCATCGGAGGCGATGACTACTGGCCTGATCACTTCGGGGGGCATACGCAGCCGGAAGATGAACTGATGCCGAAACGCCGTGACCGCTTTGACCTGGAGCTGGCGAAATGGGCACTGCATAAAACTGCCTTGCCGATCCTTGGTATCTGTGGCGGCCATCAGCTTATCAGTATAGCGCACGGGGGCGCGCTGATACAGGATATCAGAACAGAATGGGATGTCCCTGCGGGCAGCTCCCACATTCCGCACTCAAGGAAGGAGAGGGGTGATGAAGACCCGAATTTCCGCCATCCCGTGCACCTTGAGAAGAGCAGCCTCGCTGCCCGGGCCGTGAATATGCCCGCGGGCGGCGTGCTCATGACAAATTCCAGTCACCATCAGGCTGTCCATCCTCAGAAGATCGGCGCAGATCTCTACGCCTCCGCCTGGTCGCCGGACGGTGTTATCGAAGCGATCGAGCCCTCGGAAGGCTCGCCATGGGCCCTCTCCGGCAGATTCCTCGTGGGGGTCCAGTGGCATCCGGAACAGATGCAGGATGAAGAACCGCAACAGAATATCTTTCGAGCCCTGGTTGAGGCGGCCCGGAAAAAGTAATTCCTTTGAAACTTATCAGTGATTGAACGATGGAGCGAAACCCTTTCAACTGGTTCAAGGTCTATTTGAGCGGGAAAATGCTCCTCATGTTCATACTCGGATTTGCCTCCGGCATGCCTCTCGCGCTCACGGGTTCCACCCTTTCCGCTTGGATGGTGGCAGAGGGAGTGGATATAAAAACTATCGGATTGTATTCTCTCGTAGGGTTGCCTTACGCCTTCAAGTTCCTGTGGTCGCCGCTGATGGACAGGTTCGTACCGCCCTTCCTGGGGAGGAGGCGGGGATGGATGCTCATCACGCAACTTGCGCTCATCTTCACGATTTCCGCACTGGGGTTTTTCAACCCTGCTTCCATGCCCCTGCTCGTAGCCGCCGTAGCGCTTAGTCTCGCCTTTTTCAGCGCCAGCCAGGATATCGTGCTCGACGCGTACCGGACGGAGTATCTGAAGCCTGAAGAGCGGGGTGCAGGTGTCGGCGTATGGATCATGGGCTACAGGATCGCCCTTCTGGTGAGCGGCGCTCTGGCCCTGATACTCTCTGATTACGTGTCCTGGAAAATGGTTTATTGTATCATGGGTCTTTCCATGGTTATCGGCTGCATTGCCACGCTGGTCGCGCCCGAGCCTCTCAAGATTACTTTGACGGGCGAGACGGTCGAAGCCCCGAAAAATCTCTATGAAGCAGCCGTCTCACCCTTCATAGAATTCTTCAGAAGGCCCGGTTCTCTGGAGATTCTCCTTTTTATCATGCTTTACAAGCTGGGGGATATTGCCGCAGCCCAGATGACGACGCCGTATATCCTGAAGTACGTGGGCTTTTCTCGAACAGAGCTGGGGACCATTTACAAGGGCTTCGGTATGGCGGCGACGATCGTGGGCGCGCTCATGGGAGGCGCCATCATGTCCAAGTGGCCCCTGAAGAGGTCTCTCTTTGTCTTTGGGGTGCTGCAGGGGGTATCTATTCTGGCTTTTATTCTGCTGGAATTTACGGGCCGCGAGATCTGGGCACTGGCTGTCGTTATCGGGATTGAGAATTTCTGCGGCGGCATGGGGACGGCGGCATATACGGCATTCCTCATGGGCTTGTGCAATAGGAAGTTTACTGCGACCCAGTACGCCTTACTTAGCAGTCTTATGGCCGTGGGCCGCAACGTGACGGGGGCGCCGACAGGATATCTCGCCGATGCCGTAGGGTGGGTGATGTTCTTTGTCATCTGCACGGCACTGGCTCTTCCCGGTTTGCTGCTCCTTCTGCGATACGACAGATGGGCGGTTGATATTCAGAACTAAATCCGGTTCATCCGGTTGATGCATAGCTTCCTGTTATCCACAAATCGTCAACCTCGATGAAGATACTAGACAAGTCATAATCAATGATGTTATTTCCGCGGTAATTATGCTATTTACAACCAGTCATGTGAAGGCTTGGAGCGAATGGATGCATGTTTAAAATACTCTGGCATTGCCGGGAAACCAGGCGGCAAAAGGACAAAAGCAAACCGCAGCCCTTGACAAAGCGTCTCTGGGATTCGTCGAAGGGCTGAACAACAAGATCAGGGCTATCCAGAGAAGGGCATACGGACTAAGAGACGAGGAGTACCTGCGGCGGAAAATCCTTACGTGCATGCTCAAAGCGATATAAAATAACCCACACTCTTACACTAAGACCCATTTTAAACGGGCAGGAAATAAAATATGGGGGAAAGAAACCACAAAGGCCGAATTTAGCGAAAGCAATAATTGTAAAAATTCTCGATATATGAACTGAACACAGAATCATGGCGTACAGCGGACATGGTTATAAACAATGGACTGACGTGCCATACATATTTGCTGCGCCTATGACTCAAGGCGATATCATGTAATAAAAAATGGGACAGAAAGGAGAAGAAGAAATGGGAGTTACTTTTTCTGTGGAGAAAATGTCGATTGAAGAGAAGATTCAAACTATGGAAATTATTTGGGATGATTTATGTACTAAAGCAAATAGCATATTATCACCATCTTGGCACGCGAATGTGTTGAATGATAGAGAAAATGGAATTAGTCAGCGAGAGGATGTTTTTATTGATTGGAAGAATGCTAAGAAAAAAATAGAAGATTCAATATCATGAAAATTAAAATACTTGAATCTGCAAGCCAGGATTTGATTGATGGCTATCGGTTTTATGAAAAACAATCGGAAGGGCTTGGCACGTATTTCTTAGACACACTTTATTCAGATATTGATTCTTTGGCAATTCATGGTGGTATTCATCCCATATATTTCGATAAGTATAATCGAGCATTATCAAAACGATTCCCTTTTGCCATTTACTATCGTATAGAAAATCAGACAGTGCTTGTATATGCGATTCTTGATTGCCGTCGGAGCCCCGCATGGATAAGAAAAAGAATCAAATAAACAGATAATCGGGTAGCCGGGGGTTTTTCTCCTCCGGCACCCACACCAGCGCGCATACGGATCCGCATCGGGCAGCTCATAGAGATTGCCAGGCCGCAGATGAGGAGTGGATATTCATGGTACCTACGGAGAAACAGATATGCGCTCTTTCTTTACGTAATGCCCCCCCTTCGACAGTGTTAGGCAAGCGGCATTCCTCATGGGCTTGTGTAACAGGAAGTTTACTGCGACACAATATGCCTTGCTCAGCAGTCTTATGGCCGTGGGCCGCAACGTGACGGGGGCGCCGACAGGATATCTCGCCGATGCCGTAGGGTGGGTGATGTTCTTTGTCATCTGCACGGCACTGGCTCTTCCAGGCTTGCTGCTCCTTCTGCGATACGACAGATGGGCGGTTGATATTCAGAACTAAATCCGGTTCATCCGGTTGATGCATAGCTTCCTAAAACAAAGCATCCGGCGATTTTGATGGGCATCCATCCTTTCGAATAGTATTGTAGACGGATTATTTCTGGCATTATTCTTGTAAATGATGCAATATTCTTTCAGAAAAGCGACATGCTGGAGATTGGCCATGAATTATAATATAGAATACGAACGTGAAGAAGATGGCCGTTGGATAGCCGAAGTGCCTCAATTACCGGGAGTTCTCGCTTACGGAATAACTGCCGAAGAAGCCATGAGAAAAGCTGAGGCTCTTGCGCTAGGGGTTCTGGCAGACCGTCTTGAAATGGCAGAATGTAGTCCCATGCCTATTAGCATTGTCTTCGCGGCTGTATGACTCAGTGGCCCTCTGTCAAAACCAAGGAGGAAGGCCGGACAGGAAAGTCCGGCCTATCGGGGAAATCCGGTTTTTGGGTGCAGGGCGGCGCCCGGCTTGCTACAAAAAAGTATGAAGCATGCGGGACAAGAAATGACATTGGACGGGATTCAGGATAAGATAAAAGAAGGCCAGTATAGATTTTCCGATCATGCGGTGAAACGGATGATCAGGAGATCCATATCGCGCCAGGAGGTGGAAACCGTCATACGCGAAGGAGAAATCATCGAGGAATATACTCTTGACAAGCTTTCTCCGAGTTGCCTTGTTTATGGGAAAACGGAAACGGGAAGAAACCTGCATATCCAAATTTCATTGTCCCCGGCTGTGGTTGTCATTACGGCTTATGAACCAGATCCCCAGGAGTGGATTGACGGTAGATACAGGAGGTGATTTTTTATGCAATGCGTATTTTGTGGAGGACGAGCGGTTACTGAAACTGTGACATTCACTTACGAGGAGGATGATAAATACATTTTCATCGAGCATGTGCCTGCAGATGTATGTGAGCGATGCGGAGAAAAAATGTACACACCGGAGGTAACGGATAAATTGCTCAGGATTGCCCGAAGAAAGCTTGAACCGGTGAGAAGAATCGAAGTCCCCGTCTACGACTTTGTGATGAATCTTTAATCAGGCTTTCGCCGATGTTCGATGGGGTCGGACCAAGTTAAGCACTTGGTATCATGAAGAATCACATCAATAAATGATCTGATATTGGCCTTTAGTAGCCAATTTTGACCCTGAAAATGTACTTCTAAATGTTCAACCTTTAGTAGAATCCAATCTATTCTTGTAGTGCCCTGTCGTATGCCGATGCGGAAAACCCGCTGATGGAGCGGCCGTTGATGATGGCGAAGGGAACACCGCCTCTATTATCCAACTGTTTTTTGCGGGCTGCCGCTTCTCTGTCCTTTTCTATGTCATACTCAGTGAAAGCAATTCCCCGTGACCGGAGGTAATCGCGTGCCTTGCGGCAATATGGGCACCAACTGGTGGTATACAGCACTACCTCAGTTTTTTTCTTCCTTTCGACGGAGGGTCTTGACTCTTCTTTCTTTCTGGCCGGTGCCGGCGGCGTATCAAGGCTGTCCTCCTGACTGTCTTTGTAAACTTTTATTTCTCCGGGCGACTTGGCCGCAGGCGGCGGTGAATCCGTGATATGCATTTCTCCTTTGTCATCAACCCATTTGTACATCTCGGCCCCTGAAGCGAAGGGGAAATAAATTAGAAAAGCCGATAGAACAAGGATGAAGGTGATTATCTCCATTCCCTTTCTTCTGGAATTTCTTTTAACTATATTATTCATGCCTTTATCAAGCCTTTTTCATCCATTACTTGAACATGGACTGTGTCATCGTTCCCGAACTGAATACATTGGGATCCACCATGACATTCACCAGGGATGGCTTCCGTGAGCTTCGCGCGCGCTCAAGGGCAGGGCGGATCTGTGAAGGTTCGGTGACGTGCTCGCCGTATCCGCCCATGGCCTCCACCACGCGGTCATACCTGAGGGGACTGAGGATATTCGCCACGTCGCCCCGGACCTGGCCGTATCTTTCCGCTTGTCCATAGCGAACTTGGTTCCATGCGGCGTTGTTCGCCACGATACCGATTACCGGCATATTGAAACGGATGAGTGTATCGTAGTCAAAGCCCGTCAGTCCGAAGGCCCCGTCGCCGAAAAGAACGATGACTTCTGTGTCAGGCATGGCCGCTTTAGCGGCAATGGCAAACGGTGTCCCCACGCCGAGGGTGCCTAAGGGGCCAGGATCGAGCCAGCGCCCCGGTATGCAGGGGGTGACGACGCTTGCGGACATCGTTACTACATCGCCGCCGTCGGCGATAAAGATTGTGTCTTCCAGCATGAATGCCTTAATCTCGCTGGCGAGGCGCAGGGGATGGATGGGTGTGGCATTGGATTCAAGGTATGGCCTGTCCTTTTCCAGTAAATCCTTTTCGAGCTGGCATAATTCCTCGATCCACCGTTCGTTATTTCGAGGAGCCGTGAATGCTTCAGTAAGTTGCGTGAGCACTGCCTTTATATCGCCCTGAATGCCGATATGTATTTCTCTGTTGTGTCCCAGTTCACCGTAGTCTAAATCGATTTGAATTATCTTCGCGTCCTCGGAGATGCGTTTGCCGTATGCCAGTCTAAAATCAAAGGGTGTGCCTATAACCATGACCACATCGGCTTTGGATAGCGCGTGTCTTCGCGAGCGGACCATAAAGAAAGCACAATCTCCTGAAAGGCAGCCCCTGGCCGCGCCGTTGAGATAGGTGGGGATGCAGGCCTTTTCTACAAAAGACGAAAGCTCCTCATCGGCGCGGCAATACCATACCTGCGTGCCCGCGATGATGGCCGGACGCTCGGCCTTTTCCAGCAGCGCTGCCGCCTGTTCGATAAGAGCGGGGTCACCGTATTGACGCCCCTGTGAGCGTATGTAAGAAGGGAATGAGACCGTATCCAGGTCCACAGCAGCATCCAGCACGTCTATGGGGATTTCAACAAACGACGGTCCCGGACGGCCATTATACGCCTCTCTTAAGGCAGAGGTGATTAATTCGGGAATGCGTTCCGTATCGGAAATAGAGGTGGACAGCTTGGTTATGGGCTTCGTGAGCGAAACATGGTCCAGCTCCTGCAACCCGCCTTTTAGAAGCTGCTTCCGCGGGGCCTGCCCGCCGATGACGAGCATGGGTACCTGGTTGCGGAAGGCATTGGCTATACCGGTTATAGCATCGGTCACGCCAGGACCGGCCGTTACGACAGCCACGCCGGGAACGCCTGTAAGCCTCGTCCATGCCTCAGCGGCATGGGCTGCCGTTTGCTCATGCCTCACGTCGATGATCCTGATCCCCTCATCCACGCAGCCATTATAGATATCGATAATGTGGCCGCCGGAAAGAGTGAATATTGTTGTCACGCCTATCTGCTTCAGGGTCTTCGCTACCAGTTGCCCGCCCGTAATCTGTGCCATCGAGCTTTTCCTCCTACTGTAATGAAAATTTTTCAATGGGATTATAGAAAAATAGATTCCATGTGTCAAACGATTAACATCACGATTAACATCAGACAAGGAGAAGAGAAAATGCGGCAAGCAGAAGCATCCCCCGTGTTGTGACATCCAGACCCAGTACCGGAATCAAAATAAGGCTGCCAAGAAGAGAGCCAACGGATCCACCAAGCAGGTCCGCCGCGTAGAGGGGAGAGATTATAGTTCGTTGGTCTTCTATTTCGTAAAGGCTCGCGTATGCAAAAATACCGGCAACAAGAAATCCCGCTGCCATAAGGAGCGCTGAAGTCTGTACCAAACCCGTTGCGGCGCTCATTGTTATGCGAGTTGCTGTAACCACGCACAGGAAGCAAAATCCGACGAGGAGTGCAACGGCATACCATCTGATCAATCTTTGCCGATTGGCAAACCTGGCCATCAGCATATCGATGATCATTGCGCCCAGAGCAAGCCCCGCCATGAAGCTCATGAGCAAGAGCCCTATATCCTGATAGAGGACTCCGTATTTTACCTGGTAATAGAGAATGAGGATTGTTTGGAGAACCATGCCGAGAAAGCCTGCGACAGCGACCAGCAACACACGGCGGCAGGCCGGCACGAAGCGGGAGAGCAGAAAAAGAAGAGGCAGGCTTATCCATAGCAGGAGAGGCAGGGCAGGCCTTGCAGCGGCTTTGTCCAGAATGGAAGAAAAATCGATAAGGGCAATGCCGGGGAAGAACTTTGACAACCAGATCGTGAAGGCATACTGGTAGCAGACTGGTCTCACGTCGGTGTTTGCAGGTGCAGCCTCTGTCCGGAGCAGATTTCTGATTTCAAAAAACCTGTCATTTGTAAAAAGATATCTGATGTAATTCGGTGAAATCAGCCGCGTTGCAATTTTCCGATCTTGTAGACGCCTGGACATGATTTCCGGCGTCCGAGGCAATGGTTCGCGGGAGGCGGTGACAACATTCGTTTGTCCCGGAAGAAAAAGTATCTCAGGAAAAACAGTCTCCAGGGCGCGATAGATGCTCGCAGTGCGCCGCGTCAACGGCAGTGTCCAGAGGTTTTCAGCCGACCGGAGCCGGAAGGCGAGAATACCTCCGTGATTCAGTTTTGCCGCGCACAGTTCGAAAAATTCCTTTGTATAAAAGCGGTTTGCCTGGCCTGACGTTGGCTCCGGCATGCCGACCAGTATGAGATCGTATTGGCCGCTGTCTCTGAGAAAACGGCGGGGATCGGCAAGGGTAATACGGACATTCGGTTCCCTGAGTGATTTCTGAATGTCAGGGGGAAGATGCTGTGTTACTAGGTCAAGCATGACAGGGTTTAGTTCGACGTAATCGATTCTCTTTGGTTTGTATTTCTGCACCTCTCTGACGATCCCTTCAACGCCTCCGCCCAAGATCAGGACTTGCTCAGGGTTCGCATGCTGGAGGGCCGCCAGATGGCTGAAGTATTCAGCTTCCGTTCCTTCAGTCTCAAATGCCAGGGCGTCATTTTCGAAAACGGATAATTGCCCGGACGATTGGGCCACTGTGATTCTG
>Ga0315290_10001451_pt1 | contig 16272 bp, 29 predicted proteins | sample YL17G12_0_MG_FD_203627 | JGI IMG/M metagenome (GOLD analysis project Ga0315290, IMG submission 203627) | Sediment microbial communities from Yellowstone Lake, YNP, Wyoming, USA - YL17G12_0 | ecosystem: Environmental > Aquatic > Freshwater > Lake > Sediment | place: USA: Wyoming | collected... | reverse complement strand
ATGTAAAGGACGAAGAAGAAAACGAGGGTGGGCCCAATGACATGCGTGGGAATTACCACTCCGTAGGGGTTTTTGTCCGCGAATTTATTGATAATGATGCCAAATCGCACGAGAAGCCGGTAGGTCGCCGCCAGGAAATCCGCAACCCCATCACCTACGAAGGCAACCGTTTTGGACACTATCTGGTCACATCGGTGGAAGCGACTGCGTGGACAAAGGATATACACGGAACTATTGTTGCGCGTCCCCCGAAACACGAGTTATATGTCCAGAGCGACTGGGACTTCCCCGGTCTTGCAGAGACCTTCGGCTGGAACGGCAAGATCCTCCCGGCAACCAAGCTGAGGGCGGTCCGTATTGACCCGAAGGATGAAACTGGTGCCCAGATTTATAGTGCTATCCAGTACCTTGATGCCAATGAAGGCAAGGTTGTAGAGGATCCTGGGTATTGGGACGATGAGTATACCACCGAAGAGGAAAATGATGTGATCAAGGCGGCGCAGACTATATCGGTGACAAAATCCCCGAAGATTCTTGCAATCTATGATGCCCCCGAATTTGCTGACCGGTACTCGATATACATCGACGAGAAGCATGACCGCGGGGGTAAACTTTACATGGTTCTGGGGTTATCGGACGATTGCAATCAGCCCAATGGGGTCAATATGTGGAGCAGCGGGGAGCTCGGAGACCACAATGGGAAAAAGATAACATTCGAGCAGCTCCCGCCCCAGGTCCAGAAGTGTGCCCGCGCCAGGCTGGAAGATGATGCGGGCACGGTCAAGCCGGAACGGAAGGGAAAGGCTTACTTGCTTGGAGATCGGAACGAAGAAATCGATCTCGATAAATATGGTGCGGTCATCCACGCGCCTCGTAGATCGAAGAGACGATAATCATTTTTTTTTGAACAAACCGCGCCACATTAATGTCATGGGGGCGACAAGTTTATGTCTTATTACGCATATTTTAGTGTATGGTAAAAACCGCAAGTAATAAAGAAGTCATAGTTGATAAAGCGGGTCTTGCCATGTATACCAAGCGTGTCATTGAGCGCAAGGAACTGGAAGATATAGCCAAAGAATATAAAGTATCGTCCAGAACGGTGCAACGAAAGGTGGCTGCGGTTATCGAGGCCGTAAAAGAACTGGCTGAATTGAAGGCTGCAGCTACGAAACCACCCGGTCCTGATGGTAACATGGGAGATCCGCCCGCTCCGAAAGTTGAAACGAGGCCCCCAAAGCCCCCGGTTGTACCCGGTCGGATTTCGCGGGAAGCCCTTGGGCAGAAAGAAGCAGCTCCGCCAGTAAAAGACGGAACATCAGCGGTCGCACTCCGCGAAACGTATGCCCAAGAAATTACTCTGCCTGAAACAAACCCACTATCCGGGATCCAGGATATGATGAGTATCAGCAGGGTAGGGGTTTCGGCAGGGGTGATTGCTGGCAGCGGGTTTGTAAAAGTGCGGGATGCGTTGACACGGTATGATATACCACTTGGGGAACGGGCACTGATGATAACGCAGGGGTCAACCGTGCTTTCGAATATGCTACTCGGCCTGGTTGAAGCAGCGCGTGTATTTGACGAGGATAATGTTGTTCTTGTCGATGAAAACGGACAACGGGTAAGAAGGTAAGTATATGCCAGAACTTCCGCAAATTAAAAGAAAAGCCGCGTGCATAAATGGGCACAAATTTGAAGCGACTACGGATATGGTGTACCTCAATTCGACCGGGAAATCGTTTAAACTTGCGTGCCCTATTTGCAGTGACCCGGCAGTAATGTCGAACCCGGATGTTGCAAAACTGTTTCAACTCGAAGGGGAGGACGCCAAGAACGTCATTCAGTTATTTACTGAAGGAAAACTGAAAAGGGAGGAAAAAGAGAACAAAGACGCCGACCCCGATCCTTTGGAAGAAGATGAAGAGGGAGATGATGACGAAGAAGGTGATGACATGGTAAATGGAGTAGGACAAGAAGAAAAAGACATTTCTCGGGAAGAGGATGTTATAAGAAACGAGCCGCAAAGGCGGGTTGAAAGGCCTCCGTCAAGATCCCAGACCAGGACTTCGCAGCCGCCACCTATACCCAGGCGTGAAGATACGGTTATGACAGACCCGGTAATTACGGATGACGATATTGAATTGTCTCCAAAAGATGTCTTGATAGAAACAATACAGGGGTCCGGGCTAGCTAAGGACTTGACGGATATACTGTTGAATAGTATCAGGTATCGCACTGACTGGGATCCGTGGTCTGCCAAAGAGCTGTTTGAGAAAGCCGGGATGAGCGAAACTGTATCGCGCAAACTGGCCCAGAGGTATCAGCTTCGTCTCGAAGGGCTTAGAGAGCGGACAGAGCATAATAAGCGACTTATGAATTTTGTAACTGCAGGCGTATCCAGAAATGGTCCCGACCCCTCATCTTATCCCTTTGGGTCGCAAGGGTTTGGGGGACCGGCTCCCGCCTCGCAGCCGTTCGGGGGACCGTCCACGTATCCTTCAGATGTGACTGAACCTACAAATGCGGCGGTGCAGGCAATCATAAATGCTGCGGGTGGAAGAATTACGCCCCAGGTCCTTGCATCGATTGACGCAGTTCGGTCGGCCATAGCAGGGGGAATGTCCCCACAGAAAATGGTGGCTCCGTCCAATGGGGGAACATCCGATTTGATTGCGATTATGCAGAGCCAGCAGATGCAGTCCATGAAGATGTTTGAAACCATGATGCTGTCGCAGCGGCAACAGAAAACCGAAGAGGAAGAGCGGAAAAAAGAGGAGGCCCTGAACCAGAAGTTTGAAAGCATGATGGGGATGATCCAGCAGTTGGCCGCTCGCCCCCAGGTTGTTGCAGCTCCCCAGCCCCAGATTGCAGATGTTCTCCTGACCCTTCTGAAGGACAAAATGACCACTGAAGGCAAGAAGGATACCACCGTGCAGGATTCCATGTTCATGAAGATGTTCGACAACATTCTGGAAGCCGGTAAAGGTGCAAACGAATCTGTGGCGCAGGCGATTGCAGAGCTGAAAAACGAGATGAACACTAAGATTGGAGGGGGTGGTGTTGGCGGTCTTCCGTCGAATCCTGACCAACTTAAGGGTCTTGTAGACCTGCAGCGACTATCTGCTGAAATAGAAAAGACCAAAACTGAATTTGCGAACAGTGCTGCCAACCGGGAAATGATTTCCGGGATAGCTGAATCCGCCTTCCAGACGATCGGGCAGGCCATTGCAAGTAAATTTACCACTGACACTGGTACACCGGAAGAAAAGTCTGTTACTGTAAAGGAGCAGCCGATAGATGATGGTAGCGTAGTCCAGATAACGTGCCCGAAGTGCGGAGTGGTAATGACAGCTCCTGCAGATGCCCGTGCGGTCCAGTGCCCGCAGTGCAGTAGTGTTTTGGATCGGGTTATGACCCCGGGTGCAAAGGAAATATTGCGAATACGCGAAGAGCCTGTCCCCCAGGCACCCCAGCCGACCCCGCAACCGGTTCCGCAGCCGACCCCAGAGCCGGCTGCTCCGCAAGCGTCTAGCAAGTCGGCAGTGGTTGATGAACGTAACTGGGTTCCATTAAGCCCGAAGGTGCAGCCGGATGCAGTCAAGCCAACTCCGCCAGAGGACGTCGAAGGATACCCGAAAAGGGTTCGCAGGATCCTTGGCATGAATGATACCACACCCGGAGAAAATGATTTAAAGCAGGATATTAAACAAGAAGATAGGGAACCGGGTACCGGGTGAACTGCGTGGTTGTCACTGATACGGGAAAGGGGATGATGGCAAACTTCGTGGTAAATACAATACGAAGTTTGCTGAACACCTCGTTGAAACAAGTAAAGCCCGGACAGCTTGTAAAAGCGATATACGACAATGTATCCTTGCTGGATATTGCTGGTGAGGATATAACCAAAATATCGCATAAGATCCCCAAAAGTATAATTGACCTGGGGCGCCCGATGTATATTGAAGCCATTCAGCAGTACGGTGGGGCCACCGGACTGGTGATCGAATGGATGAAAATCGACAACCCGAATTTATATTCACTCCTGTTAAATACAAATGGAGGAATGGCGTGGTTCGATCGTCAGGTGTTCGAATTGACGAAAAACATCGGGCTCGAATATAAGTAGTGGTGATTTCCCATGGCAGAAACTACAAAAAGCGGAATTAGCGGGGTAGAAACGATTGCACTCGGAATTGCTACTCTGGCAGCCGGGTTTGTTGTGTCAAAGCTCGCGGGCAGAGTGGCAACAGCCGTTGTCGGGTCTCCCGAATCAAATGAAGATGAAATGTACGAGCGGATATACGATAAGATCGATAACGCCCCGTTTCGCCGTGGGAAAACATTCGGACGGCAAATTACTCCTGTAAAATCCGAAACCATGGGTTACGTTAAAAGTGCAATCGACAACCTGGGGAAGGCAAAAAGTTCTACCCCATGTGGAGTTTGCCAGAAAAAAATAGATTCCGCAATCCTTGCCGTGGAAGGCGAATCCAAAATAATTGTAAAATCTGAAGCCAAGTATGCGATTATCGACGAACTTAAGCGCATCGGGAAGATTCCGAAGTCTGCCAAATGGAACCAGCTATCCCTGCCGCAGCGAGAGTTCATTGATAGAAAAGCAGAGGAGTTGTTAAGAAATGACCAATGAAAAAGATCGAGAAATGTGCATAATTGCACTTGATGAGGCATTCAAACTCTGTGGAAACCCGGAATCGACATTCCAGCAGACCGCAGTTATTATGGGAATGAACAAGGCCGATATCGATGCGGTTACCCCGCTGGCACAAAACTATTCCCGTATTGTAAGCGTTAAACCTGACAGGGAACCAAGATCGGAACAGAGATGGGTTCTGGCACGGGCATGGGAACTAACCACACGCGATCGATTAAGCGTGATGGAAGCCTTTGAAGCGGCCTGGGCCGAGCTTGCGGAAATAACGCAGCCCAAACCCCAGCCGGTCATTCAGAACACCGTAGGGCCCTTCGAGGCCCGCTATGCCCCCAGAAGCGCGACGGCCAATGATGATGACAATGACGACGACGAGTTCCCAGTAAATTAATCGAGGATGTCAGATGGAAAATGTTTTGCGCGAGCAGATACGAGCGGATCTGGTCCAGCGGGTGAAATCTCGTATGGACGGGATACCGAAAAGCCCCAAACTTTCTTTTTCGTCAATTGTGGGTGTAGTAGATGCACCCCCGGAAGCAGATGAACCGCCCAGAGAAGTAGCGGTGAAAGCAGTATACATCCTAATCGCAGGAAAAGACTGCCCCGGGTGCGAAGAGATACAGGAAGAGTTCGCAAAAGAAATTAAAAATGGGGATATGACCGTAATAAGCGTTCAGGACGATAAAGGCATTGAAATCGTCATGAAACTTGGCCTGTATGCTCTCCCCGTGGTTGTGGCGGAATCGGTAGAGGGCGACTACGTAGTGGTGACATGATGACTGGTGCAGGAAGGTTTGACGCGGATACGACTGCATTTGCGATATTGAGAACGATAGTGGACCTGGAAGCTACGAATTTGTATAAATTATCAAAAAAGATGAAAATTCCGAGTTCTAAGGTTTCGTATCATCTCCCTTCACTGCTTGAGGCCGGGCTTATTTTATTTGATGATGACAGTGGAACGTATATCCCGCAGCCAATTCTGGTAAACCCCGATTTTATTTCTGTGGTTGAAAAGGCGATGGACGACATTTACCAGGTTGCAGGTAATAATCCATCCGAAGTATATGTAAAGTCGGGGAAAATAGAGGATTTGGAGGCCGCATTGGAGAATTGCATCCGAGCACGGGTCTCTTTAAGCCTTTGCCCCCAGTAAAAAAGTTTTTTTAAATAGTAGTTTAAATACTTCGGGTGTGTATAAGGAATTGGTGAGTTAAAATGGGAGCAACTGGTGTAAAAGTTGTAGCCTCGTGCCTTACTGTTGTTAAGGCCCCCGGCAAGCAGCCATATATCCGATCAAAGACCAACGTCATTGTGAGCAAGCGCCTGAAGGCATTCCACACATGCGTTCGCAACCAGATGAAGGGCCAGCACGGCGGTGCAGCCGACATCCAGAGGGCCTTCGCCTCCGCAGCATCAAGCTGCCGTAACGGAGCGGGCGCGGGCGCAGGACGCAGGATGTCCCGGCGCCGGTTTGAATAATTATTCAAACCACTAATTTTTCTCTATTTTCAGAAACTTTGAAATAATAGTGGCGACACATAGAGTAGTGTCGGTCGCTTCCACCTTTTGGCGCCGATAACTTTCTGCATGGTATTCCGGGCGGGGATAGGGGTCTTCAGTGTGTTCCCCCCTATCCTTTCAATCCTTTAATGTTATTATCGAAATCTGACCTTTTTTGCATCGGACGATTGTTTTATGACCTGGGGTTGTGAAGTCCTTTTCGCTTACTGAATTATTGAGGTCTTCCACTAACGTATCCGCATCGTCGGGGTCGAATTTGACAATTTTAATTGTTCCTTCCTGTACAGTCATACTGTGTGTCCGTTATATGCTTTTAGCCTTATAAGAGCTATTCTCAATTCCTCGTTGGATGCCTTTAATTCTTCATAAGCAGTAACCAATTCTTCTCTTGTCTGGCAATGTGATACTGATTGAGCAATGCGGTTTGAAAGTTCGGCAAATTGTGAACCGGGGTCGCCGCCCTTTTGGAAATAAAAGGTTGCTCCATTATTGAGTGCCAATATAGCAATATCTTCCCTGCTTCTACCGGTAAAAATGATGAATGGGGTGTCAGGGTGGTGCTTTCTAACCTCTACAAGGAATTGGATTCCATTCATACCGGGCATATGATAGTCCGATATAATAGCATCGAATTTTCCATTTGTTCTTATTAATTTGAGGGCTGTAAATGCATCAGGTACGGTTATTACTTCAAATTTTTTGTCTTCTTCGAGAAAGATTTTGCCTATGTCAAGCAAACCTTGTTCGTCATCAACATAGAGCACCCGTATCGTCATATAATGTTTAATACGATGCGCGTATAAATAGAGATTATGGTGAAATCATCGACAAGCGAAATAATAGATAGTCTTGCTAGCGGAGAAGAAGTGGCCCTGTACCTGATTCAGAGTTCGTGGGTTCGCGGGGGTTCGGATAGTGTCAGTGTGAATATCGGAACCCCGGAGAAGGCAGATCTCATTATAAATCCGTCGTATTACGAAAAATTTATCGAGGCGCAAGAACTGGACGAGGCGCTATCCTTCGAGGAGATTGAGCAGGATATTGAGATGCTGGCGAAAATAATGAGAACAGCGTATTCAAAAATGATTGGTGGTCAGCTTCAGTTAATACTGAGCTAGACCAGATCTACCCCGTGGGCGACTACTACAAGAACTTTGGTTTCGTCGGGGAATTCGTTTCGTATTTGCTGAACCAATGCTGACGGTGATGCTATCCTTCCCCCAGAGGCAGTCCATATCGGGCTTCGATAACTGGGACGGCCAAGGGTGAGTGTTTTTTGATAATCAAAACCTGCTATGGTAGATGGCATATGACTGTTAATCCATTGCGCGGGCTCGTACCCGTGGGCGCGGGCTACGATTTCATGGGCCCTTACATCCGTATCTTTGGTTGTATAGATCATAATCCCGTTTGGTAACGCGGTTGGCGATGCTACGGTCAGATCGTCGTCTCCTGCAATATCAAAACGTATGCGGGTCGGGCTGAAGGTTAACCCCTTTCTCCCTCGCATGATTTTTTGCATATTGACAAGTTTGACGGGTCCGGATACTTCTAACGGCTGGCCATATCCTTCTATGCTGTTCATGGGTACAATCTTCCTGATTTTCTTGGTTAATACCGATACCAGTTGTTCAACGGCGGTATCACGGGTAATTGCACCGCTGGAAAGGTTTGTGGCAAGTATCTCCATTTCGGGCTTGTGCTGCTCGCAAATTTCCTGTGCTTCCTGCACTGGGATGCCTCGGGAGAGCGATAGAGCGAGACATGCAGATTCAAGTATGTCCATCATGTTACACGGCTTTGGTTTTTTGGTTGAGGTGGCAGGGGGAATTTTTTCTTCTTTTACGGCTTTATCATATTCTGCGGCAATGCCTGGGAATATAGCTTTTGTTTTGGTAGAAGCGGCAGGCGGGGTTTCGGCTAACGGAATGGTATTTTCGTGTGCCTTCTTGCGGGCCTTGGTCATGAATTTGTCGTCGGACCGGGTGCCCTCTGGGATTTCAAATAATACCTTTCCGTTTTGAATAACGACTGCTGCCTTCTGTTTACGAAGTGTTACGTGCGCCTTAGCTGATTTTATTGCACTGGTTTCTGAATCCTTTATTGACGCCGCCAGCGTACCGTCATCTTTTAGGACGATAACGTGAAACTTGTCCATGATAGGTATCAGTCCGTTGAGTTTTTTAAAGTTGTGCTTAATTCGACCCCGGGGATATCGTGCTGTTCGAAGTGGTCTCCGCACCAGCGGCGAAGGTATAGTAGTTTACATTCGAACAGATCGTTATCTTCCTTCAATACGTCTTCAAAAACATACTGGAATGGGCATCCATCGCATTGTTCCAGGTTCGGGAGTTGGGTGATAAAACATACATTGTCGCGGTCTTCAACGGGGCAGGCGATCTCGGCAGCGTAGATTAAGCTGTCAATTCCCCCGAAGTATTTTTTCATTGTTTCCTGAAAAGATAATGCATGTCGAACAGAATTTGCCATTTTTACTCCTGATGCCTGACGCAGGGACTTTCCCCAGGCCGATGTAGTCCACATACTTTATCCGGGTACGGGCAGACTACCATTGAACAACTGGAGTACTGGTAGTTAAGACCATTTTCCCCACTGGTAGAGGCAGAATTACCTTTTATTTCCCAGGTTGTTTCGTATTCGCACCGATCGTATTTGTAGGTCATTGGCTTGGTCGGTTTGAATTCATTGCAAATGGACGCCTTTGTATCCAGCGGGCAATATATCGGTATAGTTTCCGGCAATATCGGCTTCCCGTCAAGTACGGTCTTCCACGGGGTTTTGCCCGGTGGGTTGCAATACCAGTACCCGTCGCCCTTCTGGCGTGAATTTGGGCACTTTCCACATGCTTCAATTTTAATGTATTTCGTCATCGACTATCTCCAGGTGCCAATCTAAATTAAATGTGTCTCCTACTTTGATGCTTATCGGGGTTTTGAACATATGGGTATGAGGTTCCCTGTTGCCAAACAACAAGCTAAACCCGATGACTTCAAGGTGTTTTACCTTTTTCGGTTTTTTAACTTTGGGCATATAATCGCTCTCCAATTGCTTTGATAACCGGTACTGATACCGCGTTCCCTATCAGGCTATACCGTTGTGTGTCGCTGACCTGGGAGGTTTTACCATCTATTAACATCATGGAAGTCCATCCGTCAGGGAAGCCCTGCAGGCGCTCGGCTTCGAGGGGAGTGAGCCTGCGGAGCAATCCGTCTTCGGTTCGCATGAGGATGTAGGTTTCTCCGGCGCAGGTGACCCCCTTATGGTAGTGTCGCGGGAAGGTGCTGAAATAAGATTTACCCCAAAACCAGCGCTCACACTTTTTGCTGGCCCAATCCGGCGGGCAATATACTCGCGGGCCACCGATGACAGGATATACTTTGGGTCGGGATTTGCTTCTAAGAGATCCGGTAATGAACACACGCTCTCTTCGCTGGGGGATGCCAAAATCCCGTGTATCCAATATTTGCCATTCCACAGTATACCCCAGTTCCCATAGAACGGACGCGATTTTTCTGAAAGTGTTCCCTTTGTCGTGATAAAGAATGTTCTTGACGTTTTCAAACAGGTAATATGAAGGTCGTTTATCTCGTAGGATGCGAGCCAGTTGAAAAAAGAGGATGCCTCGGGGGTCGTCAAGTCCCCGCATATTTCCCATTCGAGAGTAACTTTGACAGGGGAATCCTCCACACAATAATTCAATGTCGGGGATATTTCCTGTTTGCACGGTGAAGATGTCTTCGGGGTGGTTTGTTTCGTTGAAGCCATGATTGTAAACTCCTTTTGCATATTTGTTGTTTTCACACGACCAGACGCATTCGAACCGGTCCGACGCCTGCTGTAGTCCCAGGCGGAACCCGCCTATACCGTGGAAAACATCAGCGAATGTTATACGTCCTGCTTGCATAGTCCACTTTGCTGTCTATTGTTCTTCCGTTCCCGTTGTGGCGCTGCTCGTCTAAAATATTTACATGCTTTTTCCATATTTCGTAGGAGCCGTCGTTGCCTTTCGTAATTTTAATCCGCCATCCTTCCGATTTCAAAAATTCTTTACGCTTTTTCGCCTCGGAGTAAATAAAAATGGGTTTGTCAAACGATTCCTGATCGCGTTCGTATTTATACGGATGCAGCATTCAGTTCACCCCTTTAATAATTTGGTCACTTTGTTGTTTCATTTCGAGGGCTTGGGAAATCTGGTCCGGTCCAATGTCTGTAAGGCCAAGACGAGCGAGCGCTTTTGCTACACGAAGGACGCCGGCAATCCAGCGTCCTTCCTTGCCTTCCTTGCCTTCTTGTCCGGATTCGATTGGCCGCCCATATTTTTCAAAATGGACTTTGAATATCTCCCGTATTTCGGGCTTCGGGGTGTAAACGGGGTCGTGGGCATTAACGAAAGAATAATAATATTGGAGCATGGGTTGATAATTCACCTCGTCTGGGTTTTCGCCTAACATCAAATCCAGGATAGCCATCGACTGTTGGATTGTCGGGGCATCGAATTTATGGATAAGATCGAAGCGGTTGATAACCGGAGCGGGGACCTTGGCAATATCGTTGGTTGCGGCTATTATGCGGCAACGGGCTGCGTATTCTGTGTGGGTTCCCCCCTTGGTAATGGTGTATTTGCCCGATTCCATTACATCCCGTAGGGTGTTTAACTCCTTCATGAGTTCGAAATCATCAATACAGACAATCCCTCCATCGTACTGATGAAGTTTTTTAATCCCATGATCGTCTTTACGCCCATCCCCTTTGAGGGATGCACTGGACGGGTCCATAGACAGGTACAGGGCCCCCCAGTTTGCTTCCAGAGGCTCCATAAGGGCCGTCTTACCGCAACCTGGCTTCCCATGCAGGAGAACGTGAATCCGCTCCCTTCTTTCCCCATCGTAGGGATTGGCCATCATGCACATGAGACTGAGCTTGACATCGGAATATCCGGATACGTTAGGAAATAATAGTTCGCATAGCTCAGGGATTGCGTGGTCGTTTTCCGTTACAAGTTCTTTAATTTTGTGTTCAAGTTCGAGGAGCAATGGTTCTGGCACTGAATCACCTTAAAAAATTAATACTTCATCCGTCCAGATAAATCGGAGATTGCCCCGATCATATCTTTCTGTAGAAGTGTGATATTTTCCAGTATGTCGACATTCAATTCGTTGGCCCAAGGCTCCTCGGGGCGTGTCCGGTCCGGCATCAAAGCAAATTTATTAACAGGGCGGTTTGCCAACCGAAGAATATCTTGGCAGATCAGTTCTATCTTTTTTGTATAAAACCCATCATCTTGTGACCCGATAGCATAATTGAAATCGACAATTTCTAGCGTAAAGTCCGTCTCTACGGCACCTACAATAGAATATATCCGATCACGCCACGCTTTGTGTGCAGACGAAATAAGAATGATGGAAATGTTGTAGGCGGTATCTAATGCGGTGCCCATCCTGTCGTGTGGGTTTGTCGGGGAATTTATCATAGGGGATGTCATACGTTTTCCTTCAGATAGATTTGAAGTTCGTCATCATCCATCCAGCCGGTCTCATACGTGGTTACAATGCGTTCGGCGTCTCGTATGGACACTGGGAACCGTTCCTGAATTATATCGTTTTCGTCAACGATAGTTATGGTCCGGTGCGGGGCTGTCATGATTACTCGTTCCTGTAGTGATTAGCAACTTCGTACCAATCGACTTCAGAGAGGGCTGCGTTCAGGAGATCCGAATATAAGGACGCGGTATCGATAAGGGGGTTGCCGGCTTCGACCCAATCCTTCAATTCCTGAGCTGCCCCGTATTTATCTGTGCAGTCTGCCACAATTGCGGTTGCTTCCTGCTGGGTGCGTTGTTCATTGTCAATCCAGAGGGCTACGGCCCAGGTCTCGTAGTTTTTCCAGCCGTTATATCCTTTTTCATCTTCATTGGGCATAGTTAATCTCCATCGTTCAATGTTATTAATTTATTTCTTTTTGGGTTTCTTCCCGCGAGAGCTAGGGCAATATGTGCTGTCTCCAGTGATTTGAACGGTACGGACACAAATTGTTCGCAGTCATCAGACATTCCTCTTCGATAGGCCTGGGTTTTTTCTACCAGCCCGGTGCCGACATGAAAAATAGTATCTCCAATCTGGACTGTCTGGTTTTTGGTTGACAGGATGTATGCTTTCATTGGGGGTATTCTCCATTTGCCATGAAAAAAATGAGATTTGCTATGGCGACGAGTATTATTATTAAAAAACCAACCCCTGCGATTTGCCTGGCTCTATCCATTAGCCAATCGCGGGTATGCCAACAGACCCCGTTGTAATATCTTGGGAAAATGATGTAGAGTGTGATGAGAAGCGACCCCAGAAGCACGAGAATTAACGCCGCCCTGATTATGTATTCACTGGTTGATGTCATTCGTCATCCCCATCCACATCCTCATTGTCGGATATTTGCTCTAATTTGTGAGAAAATCTGGCCACGCAGTCATCGAGGGATATTTCTTCTCCTTCGTATACTTCTATATTCAGGGAGCTGCGGAGATTATTGAATTCGGAATCGATTTTCTCACGACGGGCTTTGAACCTATCCCGGGCATCCGCCCCGAGATAACCTTCAATGGCAGCCCGACATAGGGCTCGGCCAAGTGGTGGGTCTTTGACAATGGCGTTGGCTTCACATTTGCGTTCCCCGATAGTTTTCAGGTATTCCTGCACATAGGGCATTTTGAAGTTTTTGTGACTGGGGCTGGCAAGGTTCTTCCCGGAACCAGTGATGAGATTGTCAATCCAGGTCAGGTCGTGCCGGATAACGAAATCGTAATTCAGGCCGAACCGGTTGATGATGAGGTCCTGGGGGTCGTAGCCGGTAGTCCCGTCTTCCCATTCGATGTCTTTGATCTGGTCCAGATTGTCGAATAGGAACTTGGAGATCCGCAGGCCATCCGCATCCAGGTCTCCGCAGTATAATAACACACATTCGAGACCTTGTTCCTCAGCTTCTTTGAAACGGCGGGCATATTCGGCTCTTTGGAGCATACTCGACCAACCCTTGCTCGTTGCAATACAGATTTTGTAATCCTGGCACACCGGCTCGAACAAGGTCTTCAGGTCGATCTTCTCGACAAGCATCTGGATGTAATACTTTTCACCCTCCCACCACTTCGGAACAAAGGAGCGTTCACATTGGCCCACATAATCGACGTAACCTTTGAGAAAGGTGGGAATGTCATCTTCCGTTGGTTTTTCAACCCCAGAGAATTTGCGACCTTCTTCTTCGGCCGTGAAGTCGATGGGAAGGTATCCCTTTTCACGGCACGAGTTGATGAGGGTTTCAACCCGGTCGAACTGGTCTTTGTTGATGAGACGCAAGCCTTCAAGGGTATAGGCCCACCCTCTGGCCGACATCCGAAACCCGATTTTTTCTGATAATTCGATGAGGGATAGAGCAAATTGTGCAAGCTGCCGTTTATGCTCTTGTCCCCCTGCGGCGGTTGGTAGTTCAATGTTCACGATGTTTACGCCCCCATTTCCTTTTTTACATCTTCTCGTAATTGATCAACGAGCATATCAAACCGCATCCATATATCGTCATGAGCGATGAAATTTTCGTGTACAAATTTCCTGATGTTGTCAAATCTGTTATCATACGGCATTACAACCTCATGGAGGCGACCATTGGTTGGGGGGGTAGAGGAGCATTTGCAAGGTGCTGTGTATTTTTCCAGCAGGCGGATCAGGAGTTCGATGATAACGAGATTGCTGGCTTCAGCGTCATAAGGCCCTGAAAATACAAGGCGATCGATATAGTCGTCGATCTGTTTATCACTCAATCGTTTCATTGCTTACTACCCCCTCTTGTGTGAGTTCTGTTTCTCTGGTTTATGCAATACAGAGTTCGTTGTGGATATGATGTAATATCACGATTTTCCCATTGGATTCCCGTACCATCACACCCGGGACACACCCGGTAGTATATATCTTTTGGAATCTCTTTACATTTCCCAAGTCCAAAATCTTTTGGTACTTTCCCGGTTCCGTTGCATACTGGGCACCTAACTTTCATGTTCCACCTGCCTGCCTGCTGGAGCTTCTTTAATTTGCCAAGGTCTTTCATAAGAAGATAATCTGAAAGCCCCTGCGTTCCCCCGTTAATTAATGCCCGATGTTCGAGTTGCTTGTCTATTTTTTCTTGCAGTTCGTCTAGATCGGCTTCTCGCTCGCTCTTGTAGGGATGGGAATGTGCATACTCCTCAATATCCTCAAAGGTTATTGTTCCCCGGCGATAATTACGCAGATGTTCCTCAGTAATAATATACTTCATGATTCGCCTTCCTGTTCACACCATTCTCGTATTGCAACGCCATGACCATTATCCGCACACCACATCTGATACTTTCTTGCTTCTTCATAGGACATTGGTGCTGTATGCCCACTATTGCAGAATGGTGTTATAATTTCTACCACGTAGAGCATCCTCACTCACCTGCCTGCCGGAGTTCTGTATCCCACCACATATATAGGAAAAAACAAAAACACATTGTACCAACCAGTGCAGTAACTACCTCCCAATGTAAGACATATGAAATACCTAATGAGAGTATTGCTAAACATAGCATACTTAATATGTAGTTCATCTCTACTCACCTGCCTGCCGGAGTGTAATATCATCTTTCTTTATACTCCATGATCGATGTAATCCGTCCCTGACATGCACTTTAATATGGTAGTCATCATCTCGAACTTTTGTGATCATACCAACTTTTATTCCTAGTAGTTTGTCTGTGAATTGAACAATATCCCCTATATTAAACCGAGAGTTGCTCTTCCGCCGGAGTTCTTCTTGCTTGCCAATCATGCTACTACCACCGCACACCAAAGAGCGAATAGACATATGCTAAGTATCAACGGTAGATAAATCGAACCGTCTGGTGAGACTGTATAGTGTTGGAGCCATACATATACCATATACGCAAATATGGCAGCAACAGCATATTGTTTCCACGCTTCAATCATGGTGAGCCTACCTGCCGGAGTTCTTTCATTATACCCCAAATCCTATTTTCATATTCGAGATGGATTCTCAAATCGTGCTCATTATCGGAAAGGTCTGCTTCTTTATATTCTCCGTTGGCGTATTTTCTCAAATCTTCCAGTAACTCCAGCACCTTATCCCGCTCGCTCTGGTAGGGATGGGAACGGGTTTTAATCACATTAATCCTATCCCTTACAACCAATGGAGAATCAATATTCTTCCATATGAAGTCGAAATCATCATCTGTTACATCATAATGCTGCTGGGGCTGTGTCATGGTGAGCCTACCTGCCGGAGTTCTTGAACATTGTCTTTATAACTTTTCCAATGTGCATCGTGATGATACGCCTTACAAATTACATGTATCTCCATATCCAGATACGGGCAATCGTAATATGGGCATACTGAAATCAATTCGCCGAAATCATCTGTTCTATTATATGACCAAGGACAAACGAAGATTTCTTCGGTCATGGTTCACCTGCCTGCCGGAGTTCTTCTAAATAAAAAGAATGCATTGTTCCTTCACCCCTTCCAAATACCACCAAAGCAAGTGGTTGTGGCAATCCATGTACACACCCTTTAAATTTTGGTCTGCCACAGATAAACCAAACCTCTCCGTTCATACAAAGAAAGTGCCACCACCGTGTATTCGTTCTTGCGGGAATTAAACAGACTGTAATTGCATTTTGACGTTGCTCGTATGCCTTTGCTATAAATTTCTTCATATCTTTAAAAGGGGGGTTCATCCAATTTACACCATCCCAATTTTTATCAAGACACGAATTTTCCTCTGAATAATAATGGATACATTTAGTATTATCTTTCGATGCACAAACATCTCTTGTGAAATGAAAAACACTATCTATTTTATTAAATAAATCGTCGGGTGTTTCCCAAGATTGGTTTGTACTCGCAAAACGATTCTTATCAAAATTTCCCATCTATGGTTCACCTGCCTGGTGGAGTTCTCCCCACTGATCGACCATTGCTTCCGCTATCCCCTGAAAAGTAATTGCTTTTATATCTCTTCCACATTTATGGCGTTCGGT
>Ga0315290_10001450_pt1 | contig 16274 bp, 17 predicted proteins | sample YL17G12_0_MG_FD_203627 | JGI IMG/M metagenome (GOLD analysis project Ga0315290, IMG submission 203627) | Sediment microbial communities from Yellowstone Lake, YNP, Wyoming, USA - YL17G12_0 | ecosystem: Environmental > Aquatic > Freshwater > Lake > Sediment | place: USA: Wyoming | collected... | reverse complement strand
CCTTACTATGCCTGAGACCATGAGCATTGAAAGGCGTAAACTCCTCAAGCACCTTGGCGCTGAACTGGTCCTTACACCGGGAAGCGAAGGGATGAAAGGGGCCATCAATAAGGCAAAGGAAATTGTCTCCCGGACACGGAATGCCTATATGCCCGATCAGTTCAGCAATCCGGCAAACCCCGAAATCCACCGAAAGACAACTGCGGAAGAAATATGGCAAGACACTGACGGCGGCGCAGACTTCCTCGTCGCCGGAGTAGGAACAGGCGGGACTATTACAGGCGTATCAGAAGCAATAAAGGAGCGGAAGCCTTCTTTTAAGTCTGTTGCTGTTGAGCCTGCCGACTCTCCTGTGCTGTCCGGGGGCAAGCCGGGTCCTCACAAGATTCAGGGTATCGGCGCAGGCTTTATTCCGACAATATTGAATACTAACATTATCGATGAGATCATCACGGTAACAAACGATCAGGCCTTTGAAACGGCAAGAGCCCTGGCAAAAATCGAAGGGATTTTGTGCGGCATCTCCTCCGGCGCAGCCGCCCAGGCGGCCCTTTGGATAGCCGGCAGACCGGAAAACAAAGGCAAACAGATCGTAGTTATTTTACCCAGCACCGGTGAGCGGTATTTGAGTACGGATTTATTTAAGGAATCATAGCAAATCAAAATCGATATAATAGAGATTGATAGAGATCTTTGCACGGGCTGCGGCTTATGCGTCACTGTTTGCCCCACAGGGACCATCTCGCTTATAGAAGGAAAGGCAACCGTTTCAGGAGAAGAATCGATCTTTTGCGGACACTGCGAGGCGGTATGTCCCGTGGAAGCTATCCGTGTTAAGGTTATTGACGAAGAGATGTCACAGTATAAGACTTTCACCGTGGAGAAAGACTGGCTTCCTCACGGAAAGTTCAATACTTCCCTCCTGGTACAACTCATGGCCTCGCGCCGCTCCTGCCGTCACTTTACCGACCAGCCCGTGGAAAGGGCCGTACTCGAAGACCTCGTAAAGATCGGCAGTACTGCGCCGTCCGGAACTAACAGTCAGTCCTGGACCTTTACCATTCTGCCTACAAGGAAGGCAGTTACGGCCTTTGCAGAAAGCGTCGCATGTTTTTTCGGCAGATTGAACAAAACTGCGGAAAAAACTCTGATTCGCCTCTTACTCAAGCTGACCGGCAAAGGAGAACTCGATGCCTATTACCACGGTTATTACCGGAAGGTAAAAGAGGCCCTTGAAGAATGGTATGGATCGGGTAAAGACCAACTCTTTCACGGCGGCACAGCTGTTATGATTATCGGGTCTAAACCGGGAGCAAGCTGCCCGGCTGAGGACGCGTTACTCGCAACACAGAATATCCTGCTCGCAGCCCACAGTATGGGGCTCGGCTCCTGTCTCATCGGGTTTGCCGTTACAGCGATGAAGAAAGATCCTTCGATACAAAGGTCTGTCGGAATTCCGGCAGAAGAGGAGATTCACGCAGTTATCGCCCTCGGGTACCCGGACGAAGTTTATCATCGTATAGCCGGGCGCAAAAAAGTGATGCCGCGATATTTCGAGGGATAACAGAGTCTGTCGGGATGGTTTGATTTTTTCCTGCAGGGAAAGCGCTTTCCCGATGTTTATATTTTGTCGGAAAGGATTCCCATTTAAGGCAGTTCGGTCCACCTGCTACTTCGCGCCGTACGAACAATATTTCAACTAATAATTTCGATGCGAAGCCTTGTACCTCTCCCGAAATTCCCTGACCCAGAATACTTCATCAAAGTCGCACTCCAGATAATTTCCATTAAGTATAGACGACATAACATAATACGCACACAAACGGCTATTCGCGTTTTTTGATCTGGTTACAGTCTATAAGGTTTTCTTCAAAAAATATGGGGGGATTTCTGGCTCCCCCCGGTGCAAATCTCCAAATCTTCAGTAGCTTTTCTAAACTGTACAGTTATTGATGGATTCTATCACGTTTTCTGAGTTGATCTTTGTCTCTGGTTTGATCGGGATACTGCAATTGCTGTTGTATTCCGAGTTGATCACGAGTTTTCAAACGGTCTCTATCCCGCGTTTGATCCCTTTGTATCGTAGCAGTTGATTTACAAGAACCATCTTTCAATCTGAGTGTCTGACCGTTTCCTCCTTTTGCGAATCCATCAGAAACCGAAAAAACTAAAGCAAGGGTTGCTCCTACCAATGGATAAATAAATTTTTTCATCAACTATCTCCTTTCCACGTTATTTTATTTTCTTAACTAATCGCATAAAAAAGCTGGAATTATATAAAAAAATAAATCCTCCTTTCCTGTTGCAAGGTTCACAGCATAATAGCTCGTAAATGGTCTTTAATACTCCGGTGCTCTTGTTGCCTATCATAAATGGCCGTCTTTTCCCAGCCTCCACGTCATCTTCTTTAGTCATCATGCTCATGATGTTGCGGCTTACCCCGCTGATGCGAATGTGATTTCTTCTCTGCTGAATACCAAAGCAACACCAGTCCAATCAGTAACCCTACCACGAATAGAGAGATCAGATATCTCCACCACTTTTTTTCTCCACAGAAGCAATGCCATACTGTTTCCAGCCTTTTGAAATTCAACCGTAATAATCTCTTATAAGGTTCTTTATACTGATTGAGATTTAGTGCAGATGGTTTTTCATCAAAGGAATATTCGTCCATTATATCTTGGCGGTCGACAATGGAATCAGAATTTTCGCTTTGTTGTTTGTGTTGGCAGATGCGCAAAACAAGACTGCGACACCAAACTACAGACTTGTCCCATTTTGGAAGTTGGTTTAACTTTTTGAGGAATTCCCGCTTACTCTGATCCCCCTCATATTCTTGTTCATCCATAAAAAGTATGCCTGACTCGAAAACGCATTGCCCACCAACAACTCTATTCAATCCTCCGGATGTTTGCCATGAAACCTCACCCTTATCGTTAACAGTTATTTGATATCGCCCAAGCCTGAACATTCCCGGACTCATATTCATGAGGGGTTTTAAACCAGTGCTACGGGTCAGCGCTATGTAACGCTCCAGAAAATCATTCGTCAGGCCTTGTCCGGTTGAAATGTCTAACAGTTCAAAAGCAAAACAATAATAACGAGTCTTGTTCCAGTCAGGCAATTTTTCTACCTGCTCAAAGAACTCCAATTGCAAGTAGCCTACTTCCTCATGGCCCCAATGGCCGATAATGAGAATGTCACTGAGTATGAAACATTTTCCGCTACGTTGAACACCAAAATTAAAGAGCTTTTCCCACTTTAGTAAGCCATTTTCATACCCAATAATCCGGTATTCACCTAATCTGTATATGTTTTCATGCCTCATAATAATTCAGCTACTTTCATGAGATTGATAATCTCACTATTTAAAGGTGCAGGTTACGATAGTGCATAATTTACTTTGCTATAGAAATACCTTTAATTAGGTATCTTGACGAAGTCATCCTCATAATTCCCATCTTTTGCCTTTGTATGACAGGCTATACAGTTTGATCGTGAGCCTATCATTTTACGTTTAAAGACGTCCGGGGAGATCTCGTCATGTTTTTTTCTTATATATGGAATATCCGTGATTTTTGTCGGCTTATTTGTACCAACAGAGACAAGTATCTTCTTCGATATTTCGGAAGTGTTGTCATCAGCGCTGTTTGTTTTCAGATAGTCCATAATTTGTTTCCTTGTCTGCTCATCCAAAGTGCCGAAGTGCCCTTCCGACATCATCTTTTCCCATGATGCCTTTGGGAGAAGACCTGGCTGGTATGCAAAATGGCAGGACCCGCAAAAATTCAGATAGGTCTGGTTTTGCACTGATGGCAGGCGCTTATCGCCATTTTCATCGGTTTCTTTGTTGTGATGATTTTTACCGTTACGTTCTTTTGTATGATCCTCGCTCGCAAAGCTGTAAGTAATGAGCATAATGATACAGGATATCACGATAAAAATTATTCTAAAATAATTCATTGGAAACCTCCTTTTATTAATATTAAAAATCAGTTTTCAACAAGTGCTTTTCCCATTTTATTAGTCAAACAATTCTGATAAAAACGACTTGCGTTTATGGCCTTTATGACCATATTCACTATGCTTGCCTTCGTGATGCTTATCTTCATAAGGCCTTTTATCTTCCCGGATATCGCGTCTATCAGGGTGTGTTTCCGCAGGCATGGCTTGTGACCGCTCGATTATCTTGTCAAGCTCTCCACGGTCCAGCCATACCCCCCTGCACTGGGGGCAATAATCTATCTCGATTCCCTGTCTTTCGGACATCGTTAAATCAACACTACATACCGGGCATTTCATATGTGTGACCTCCTTAATATACAAGCGTATATTTTCCTCATTTTTATTTATTCTTTGTCAGGTTGCAATGAAAGTATATTCGTTCATGCCGAGCGTACAGATATTAAAGCTTTGCTTGATCGAATATGTGGATATTTTGAATATTAAACGAAGGGAGGCGAAAGGCCGGAATATACTTGAGCAAAGGTACCTACCGCTCTTTTATGATCATGTAGGGGTGCTACACCTTTTAAAAGATGTACAGTAATCGTTTGGGAATTAGAGTTGTAGACCGCTTGAGAATAGGATGAAGATGAATTTCCTTTAAGAGATAGGCTCTTATTTGTCTTAATTAATGGATAAGAGACTCCTGGAATTACATTATCGAGTGTGTGTTGCAATTGGGCAAAAAGCAGTTCATGTATGAGCATTGAGAAGTTTGTCTCGTTGTGCTCTTGTCCATGAGTATAACTCCTCGTTTCAGTGCCGGCTTCGAGATGTATATCAGCAAGCGGTGAGAGGCATAAAACACAGAAAGTAGCAACAAGAATAAAGAGGTTTCTGTATTTAATTGCTGATGATATTTTCATATTTATATGATATCTAAAATAATCCATAAAATACAATTTTTTAACTGTGTCCATCCAAATGATTTATATTTATTTCGTTTGTAATCAACTCAGTTGATCAAGGAATGCAGATATTTTAAATTCCCTCTCATGACTATGATTCGCATTGTATAGGCAAAATTACTTCATCGACACCATTAAAAATTGCCGTCCAGTGCGGATTGGAAATGGAAATTCCCGGATTAGGAGATTGCCTGATCTGTAATATTTTCACAATTTCAAATTGACTATCTTTGTTTATATTGATTCTGTAGTATTTTCTCAATCTCTACTATTCTCTTGTCATCCACAGGATGTGTAGAAAGATACACAAGGGGCTCTTTTCCCTGCCTTCCCTGTTTCATCCTCTTCCAGAACTCCAGGGCACCAATCGGATTATATCCTGCTTTATCCATCAGACTAACACCAATACGGTCAGCCTCCAGTTCCTGTTTCCTGCTAAAAGGTAAAATTACCCCGATTTCAGTTCCTAATCCGTAAGCTTGATTTAATGCATCCAGCACCATAGGATCATCAACATCCACAATCAAATTCAGGGCTATCTGTCCTGCCTGTGCAAGCAACGCTGTACTCATTCTCTCTGCACCATGACGGGCAATTGCGTGTCCTACTTCATGCCCGATTACTGCGGCTAATCCCTTTTCATCCTTAGTATAAGGAAGAATGCCTGTGTAAATGCCTATTTTCCCCCCAGGAAGGCAGAAGGCATTAGCAGTGCTGTCATCTTCAATCACTACAAATTCCCATCCATAGTTAGGTCGATTGGAAGCTTTTGCGATAAGGCTCCCCACCTTTTTTACCTGACTAATCAGAGCCTGGTTTGTACTGAGTATTGATTGCTTTTTGATCTTCCTGAATGCATCTTCTCCTAATTTTATCTCACTCGATTCAGGAATGATAATCAGTTGCTTTCGCTCAGTGACGGGTGCTTCCTTACATGAAGCAAATAGCAAAATAACGAATACAAAAAGAATACCACGTTGTAGTGTTTTAAACATGTTTCTATTCTTTGTAATACTGATATTACTGTGAAACATCTAAAGCCTTTTGTCCTTTTTGTTTTCTGGTTCCTGATATGATATTCAGGGTTTCAACAAGTCCCGAAAATCCCATTGCAAAATAGATATATGCCTTTGGTATATGGAATTCCATCCCTTCTGCCGTTAAAGTAACCCCTATCATGAGCAGAAAACTTAATGCAAGCATTTTCAGTGACGGATGACGGTGAATAAAGTTACTGATTGCAGTTGAAGCTAACAGCATAAGTATCATGGCGATGACTATGGCTGCTATCATGACACCGAGTTTCTGTGCCATACCGATTGCTGTAATGACTGAATCAATGGAAAAGACAATATCAAACAGGATGATTTGAGAGATAACAGCTACAAACGTAGCTTTAACCTTTGCATTTATATGTGTGTCTTTTTTTTCAAACATCCCGTGTATTTCATGTGTTCCCTTATATAGCAGGAAAAGACCCCCGGCAATCAAAATAAGGTCACGTACAGAAAAGTTGATGTTAAATAATGAAAATAAAGGGATTGTTAAACTTGCCAGCCATGCAATACTCAAAAGAAATAATATTCTCGTTACAAGGGCTAATCCTATACCGAGTTTACGGGCTTTCGGTTGTTGTTCATGAGGTAATTTGTCTGTCAGGAGGGAAATTACCACAATATTATCTATCCCCAGAATGATTTCTAAAGCAGTAAGGGTTATCAGACTAAGCCATATCTGTGAATCTGTTATCCATTCCATAGGCTCTCCTCATTTGAACTGTAAGCCGTACATTAATCAAAGATTTCTTCAAGAAAGGATCTCTTCTTGTGTTTATATTCATGTTCATGTCCATGATGTTTTGATTTTTCATCATTACGCCACCTTGTGTTCGCTCTTTTCGCTATTTTCACCATGTTGATAGGAAGTAGACCTCTCGTTAATCTTATCAAGCTCTCCACTATCAAGCCAAACTCCCCTGCATTGTGGACAATAGTCAATCTCGATTCCCTGCCTGTCTGACATCTTTAACTCAATATTACATACTGGATACTTCATTTTGTTACCTCCTCATAATGTTTTATATCTTCACTGTTTTGATACCCACTCTCTCATGTTTGATGCTTTGCTTTTTACTCTGTCGAGTAATTTCTTTGCCCAGATAAATTCAGTAGCAAGAATTCCCAAGCCAATTGGTATTACAATAAAGGCCGGGCCGGGCAAAACTACCATTGCCAGTCCGATCAGTAGCACTGTAAAACCAATTACTGAAATAATAAGTTTTCTTGCCTGCTTTATAGTCTTACCTACAAAAGCGTTCATTCGTTAACCACTTTTATTATGCACCCTGCTTTAGTGACTTAAGCCGTTCAATTCTTTCCTCAATAGGTGGATGGGTGCTGAAGAGTTTTAAAATACCGCCGCCGGAAAGCGGGCTGACTATAAACATATGTGATGTCGCCGGATTGGCATCCATAGGTATTTTTTGAGAGGCCATATGGAGTTTTTTCAGTGCATTTGCGAGGTGCAACGGATTGCCGGCAATTCTTGCTCCTCCTGCATCTGCGCCATACTCCCTTGAGCGTGATATTGCCATTTGCACCATCATGGCTGCAATAGGGCCGACTATCATCATCACCAGCGCTGCTATGGGATTGCTCCCTTTTTCCTCATTGTCACTTCTTCCGCCGAATATCATTGCCCACTGAGCCATCTGTGCGAGATAGCTTATGGCGCCTGCTATCGTTGCCGCTACGGTTCCAACAAGAATATCCCTATGCTTTATATGTGCAAGTTCATGTGCAATAACACCTTCAAGTTCTTCTCTTGAAAGAATCTTCATGATGCCGGTTGTTACAGCAACCGCACCATGTTTAGGATTTCTTCCCGTGGCAAAGGCATTGGGCTGATCCTTTTCCATGATGTAGACTTTTGGCATGGGAAGCTCCGCCTTTTGTGCAAGTCTTCTCACTGTGCTAAACAACTCAGGGGCTTCAGCTTCGCTTACCTGTTGTGCACGGTACATCTTCAGGACAATCTTGTCACTAAACCAATAGGTGATGAAATTCATGCCGAAAGCAAAGATGAGGGCTATTGTCATGCCATTCTTGCCCCCTAAAGCTGCTCCGACAAAAACCAACAACAGGGTTAATGTTACCATTAAAGCCATTGTTCTCAATCCGTTCATTTTCTACCTCCTTTTTCCATAAAAAAAGACCTTTACCGCAGAAATTATTCTACGATAAAGGTCTTGCTTGTTAGTTTTATCTAACCCGTGGTACCGGCCTGCCTCTGGCAGACGTGCTGACGATATCCACTGATTCAGCTACTCCCCTTTACTAAATTACTTTATCCAACAGAAAGACATTATGTCAAGTCAATTCATAAATAATAATTAGACAAGGTACCTATATCTTATAATATTGCAATGCTATATTCATGGGAGACGGTTAAGAGCAATTGCAATATCAGCCCCCGTGAACCTCTCTTTTTTCCCTTTGTTGTCTATGACGCAGGTGGGTGTTGATTTGATGTTATCTTCTGTGAGATAACTGCTAAGAACGCCAAAGGTGGATTTGACATCAAATTCTTTCAATCTCATGCCTTTTTGCAGAATAAAGGCTTCCAAACTTTTACTGTCATTTATTATTTGTTTTGCCGCTTCGAATAAAACAGCTCTTGCCCGAAGGGCGTTATAGAAGTCCTTTTTCTCATTCAGGATATAGAGGAAATACTTTGCATACAAAGTGGTATCTTTATGTACAGGCGTATCAACAAACGTGATATTTATGATCCCCTTTTTCACTAAATCATTAATGACAGGTTCTAATTTCGGTTCTAAAGCACTGCACGGTTTACAGAAATAATCCGTGTATAATCTCACTTTAACAGGGCCCTTGCCAAAAGACGGCAAGAGTGTATCTGCTGCATATACAGGGGTAGCAGCGCCTTGAAACAAAAAAAGAAAGAAAATGAACCCAAGGAATAGGGCCGCGGTCACAAAAGTCTTCCTGGATCGCTCGAAGTTCAATGCGAACAAAAGAAAAATAACAACCCCAAAAGACAGACAGTAGGAACAATACACACTGTTCATTACCTGAAATCCAATAAGGTATAGCTCAGCACCAATGCCAAAAGAAAGCAGGATGAGGAATATTGCATTCCTTTTCAGGAGATTGGAAAGAGCTAACATTCCCATAAACAAAATTCCCAGGTAATTGAGCTTTACACCAAAGATAGAACCCTGGAGGTACGTGCACGATTCCTCACAGATGCTATATAACAAGGCAATAACAATCCCAATAACGGGCAAGCCAATATTTATCCAGTGTTTTTTCTGCAACACTATTCTGCGCATAACATTTTCTCCCTATACAAATAATATTTTGCCAACTACATCTGACTTATTAACTCCCTCCGTAGGCGTGGAGCCCTGAAAGCAAAAGATTTACACCGAGATAGGTGAATATCACGGCCGTAAAACCTATGACAGCCACGATCGCAACTTTTTTACCCTTCCACCCCCGTATCATTCTTCCGTGGAGATAAAAGGCATAAATAAACCAGGTTATGAGAGACCATGTTTCTTTCGGGTCCCAGCTCCAGTAAACACCCCATGCCTGATCAGCCCAAATGGCGCCGAAAATAAGTCCGCCAAGGGTAAATATCGGGAAACCGATAGCAATACTCTTATAGGTGATCTCATCGAGCATATCTGCAGTGACGTTAAATTTTTCAATGACCTTTTTCAGAATAACGCCATATCTCCAGATCATAAAAAGAGTGGTCAGCGCAAGGGTTCCGCTCAGCATTTTTACAGCGGGTGAAGGATTAAAGAACGAGGTCTTGAACAAGTAGGTCTGTACAAAGACATCGGGTTTAACCGCCACCTTGAAGGCAAACATATCAATGCCCATGGCAACGAAGACGACTGCAAAAATACCAAATGTAACGGTCCAGAATATATACGCCAATTCGTTTCTCTTCTCTGTTGTCGTTATGAGATACATCAGTCCGGTACTAAAGGAAACCGAAAAAGCTGCATAGGCGATAAAACTCATTGTTACATGGGCCAGAAGCCAGTTGCTTTTCAGCGCGGGCACCAGCGGCTGTATCTCCTTGGCGACGCCGGTCAGATCGATAAACGCGAGGGCAAGACCTGCAATAGGCGTAATGAAGGCTCCGAACGAGCGGTTCTTGAACTTAAACTCAATAATCAGATATCCCGCAATCAGACACCATACAAAAAATACGAGCGATTCATAAAGGTTTGTAAGAGGAGCTGAACGCATAAATCCCATGCCGCTCAAATCTGCAAATTCCTTCCATCTCAAAATGAACGCAATGGTTTGTGATACAAAGCCTATAATCGTTATGGTCGTTGCCATGACACCGATCTGGTGTTTCCTGAAGGCAAGATAGGTAATATACGTCATCATGGCCACGAAATAAGCCATTGTCGATATTCCAAAGAAAACTGAACTTTCCATTTATTTTTCCCCTTCCTGCTTTTTATTGAGGATGGAGATACTTCCGTCTATCTTCCTCTTAAAGGCAGTTCTGTTCTTATTCGCAGTAGCTCCTATAATCACCCTGGTATTATTTTTTTCTTCAACCAGTTTTACCCATATCTTCCGGTGGCTCAAGAAAAAGGCATTGAAAAGCCCTATGCTCATAGCGATGCATCCAAGATAGACAATCCATACCCCGGGGTCTTTTCTCACCTGTAAACCCGTAAACTCAACGCCCCAGTAATTAACGAATTCAACTCTCTGTCCTTCAGGAAGCTGCCACGTCTGTGGGTGTCTTTTCAATATCCATCCTGAAAACTTGTATTTCCCTGCCTCGAAAAAGTCGATGAGAACCGCAGGATTATCCATATGATTTGAATAGGTGGATGCATGTCCATGCTCATCTATCTTGAGAGCCGGACTGAAGTTTATTATTTTCCCTGAGACGCTGCTACCGGGAATCTGGAATGTATCTCCGTACTGCAGGTTGATTGTGGAGTTCTGACCGCCAACTGAAGCAACATTGAATATGAATATCCCTCTGCTCAGGCCGTCCGGTACAAGGCCAAAACTCGACTGATAAAATGTTATGCCTTCGTAGGTTAAGGGGTCATTGACCGTTATTGATTTCCTCAGGACTTCTTTGCCGTCTTTGATTATGGTAAGCCAACTCTTATATTCTTTTGGCATATCTGATGCGCCGTAAAATTCAACATCAAAATTATCGCACCGTATCTCGAAACCCAAGGGCAACTCCTTATCAATACCTGAAAAAGCCGCATGGGATACATCGCCCTCCGGGAGATTCAGATAACCTTTGAACCCGAAACGTATCCCGACAACCGCCCCGATGAGTATTATGAGGATGCTCAAATGAGTTATGTATACCCCAAGCCTGCTGTAGTTTCCTTTCTGGGCATAGAGCTGATATCCTCTTTCTTCCTTTATTTCGGTAAATCGGAACCGTGTACCTCTCAATGCGTCTTTTACGGAATCCTTGACGGTATCAGGGTTCCCTTTTATTGTGATCTCCCGATTCATGGGGAATTTTTTCAAATTGTCTTCAGTCAAAGGACCTAATGTTTCCCTGACCAGTTTCCATATCCTCGGCAGCCTGTCAAGTGAACAGATGATAAGGTTAAGTGAAAAGAATACCAGCAAGGCAGTGAACCACCATGAATGATACATATCCATAAAGCCAAGCTTTTCAAATATATTGTATAAGGCCGGTGCGAGAGATTCGCCAAAGAGCTTGGTTAATATTTGAAGATTCTTTGCGGGTTCGGCCTTCTGATCAAGAATGGTGCCTACTATTGATGTAGAGGCAATTAAAGCGAAAATAACTATTGCAAACCTGACTGAGGAAAAATAAGCCCATATTTCGCCGACAAATGTCCTGTTTTTTTCTTGTTCCATTTCACAATTCCCTTAAAATGTATTTTCGGATAATACTATCCGACGGAATGCTGATTCATTGCGATTGAGGTTGAAATGATGAGAACTAAACCCGAGGGGGTTTGTTGATGAGAAAAGAAGGTTCCGGTGAAACTTCAGAGATTGGCTGTATGACTGAATAAAGTGCGGAAAATAAAATTACATGGTCATAGGCAAATACGTTGACGGCGTTATAACAGAGAGGGCAAGGGCTTTTACTGTCTTGGTTATAATCAGACGAATTCCCCTGCTTGTCAGCAGTGCTTATAGTTGTCCCCGGATTATCCGTACTGGAAATATCCAGATAGCTGATCTGATTTCCCTGCAATAAACAATCCTCTGTACAGCCACTACAGGCTATACTATCAGCTAAGGGGATAAGGATATAGGCAAAAAGCACGAATACTATAAAAGATCTTTTTGCAGTATCAGAAAAATAGTACATAATTATTTTTAACATTTTATTATAAATAAAGCAATTTAATTAAAAAGTGCAATTTGTTTGTACGCGCGAAGAATAGGGATTTCGGTAGTAGCATATCGGTGGAAAAACTTATTGCTTTCATGAAGAATTTCACACCTCTTACCGAAAATGCAGCTCGTTTGTTACTATGTGAATGCTTGACCTCTTCTGAGACTCCAAGCGCCGTTTGCGTCAGGAAGGACAAAACGGAGACCGGAAATTTTGAAAGGCGTTGCATTCTATGTGAACATCGCGAGCAGCCGGCTTCTGGTGATTACCTGTTATGCATCGAAATGGCGGAACAAAATATACCGTAAATGCCGTATAATCAAAAGACGGGTTCATGAAAAATATTTGAAGTCTTGTCCCTAAATAAAACCTCTCTCCAATATTTTCTGATCTCTATGAATAAGACATTGAGGAAAAATGCGGCACACTCTAAATAATTAATCAAATATTTAATAAGGAGAAAGAAAATGAATAAGAACAGACTGAAAATGCTTTCGCTCATAATAGCCCTGCTGTTTGCAAGCATTACCATTTTTGAACATGATGCCTTTGCACGTATGGGCGGAGGGAGGTCCTTTGGCAGCAGGGGATCAAGAAGCTATTCCCCTCCGAGGCAGTATTCAAGCCCCGACCCTTCAAGACAACAGGCCGCTCCGTCTCAGGGACAGGCCCCTGCCCAACCGGCAGGAGGAGGTTTTATGAGAGGTATCGGAGGAGGTCTTCTCGGCGGGCTACTGGGCGGGATGCTCTTCAGCAGCCTGGGCTTTGGTGGAATGGGAGGCGGGTTCGGCGGCAGCGGCGTAGGCTTCGTCGAAATTCTACTGCTTCTCGGGCTCGGCTATTTCATATTTAAAATGGTAAAGAACAGGAAAGCGGCAGGGAACCTTTCATATCAGACTTCATATCAACAGCCGGAAGCCCGGACGGGATCCTTTTCCTCCTATGGGAGCGGGAGCCGGACACAGGAAGATGATATATCTGACGGGATAAGACATATCAGGGAGATGGACTCTCACTTTGACGAAGGACAGTTTAAAGAAAAGGCTATGGATATCTTCTTTAAAGTGCAGGGCGCATGGATGAACAGGGATTTACCCCCGGTGCATAACCTGCTGACGGATGAAATGAAAGGCATTGTTCAAGGGGATATTGATACCCTGTTAAGAGATAAAAAGGTCAACCGACTTGAAAACATCGCCGTCAGAAATGTTGAAATCGTTGAGACATGGCAGGAAACAGGACAGGATTTCCTGACGGTCCTTTTCACTGCAAATCTTTTAGACTACACCGCCGATGATTCAACGGGCGAAGTCGTGGAAGGCAGTAAAACAGACCCCGTGAAATTTGAAGAATTCTGGACCTTTACAAGGCCGGTTGGAAACAATCCATGGAAGCTCTCGGCAATTAATCAGTCGAAGTAGTTCAAATATGAAAGGTCTCATAATAATAACGACATTAGTTTAAAAAAATACCTTCCCCCTCTTTGGCAAAGAGGGGGAAGGGGAGATTTTCTAATAAATGTGCATTCAATTATGATATGTAGATTTCTATATCGCCTGCATCCTGAGTTCGTATAGCAGATCTAAATTCTCCTCGAAGTAAGCTGAGCGTTGTGACTACGTCTTCTCCCGGTCAGGTATAATAGAAAATCCTTTTCAGAGGTGAATATATGTACCGGGAATTAAATGCAGTCGTTATGCCAAACGGCTCCATTCAAATGGAATGGACGGACACCGGTGAAATTATTAACAGAAGCCAACACCTGTTACAACAGGAAATATTCAAGCGGTTTGTCTCGAATTCTGAATCGGCCTTTCTGTTTTTAGGTTTCTGCGACAGAACTATACCCCTTTCTCCGTCTCTTGATTACTTAAAGGACTTCGCGGGACTATTTGCGAATAGGTTGAGACTTACTCCTGACCTGGAAGTCCGGCGGCACAGAGTTGAGATCAAGATTGAAGGGCACGAACTCAGTAAATTTCTGGAAATCGCCCCTTTAATGACAGGTTCGGAATATCTTAGCAGCGATCTGCTGGAAGGTCTGTGGCAGAGGACCAACACTGCATTCCAGCGGGAGATCAAGGCTTATCACGGCACTGTAGAAGATTTCATGAAGTCGTATCGTTCCGATGTGCACCTGGTTGGACGTATATTTTTTCACCTTGTCGAGAGTAAAAAGGAGGACTATCCCTTCGCATTCCTTGCAACCTATTCAACAGGCCTGAGTAAACAAGGGGCTTCAAAACACATTCCGCTTAAATATGCGTTACAGGAATTCGGGAGTGACAGTGAAAAGCTGCTCGACCTCCTTTCGACAGTAAATATTGCTGCAAAGGAAAGCCCTCTAATCCACAGTCTTCTTGAATCCGGGGAGCTGTTTCACCCCATTTCATGGTCGTCAAAAGAGGCATTTACCTTTCTGAAGGAAATCCCCCTCTATGAAAGGTCGGGTATCCTCTGTAGAATACCGAACTGGTGGAAGGGCGCGTCGCCCGGTCTGAAACTTCATATCCGTGTGGGTGATGCACAGCCCTCACATCTCGGCATGGATGCACTTCTGAGCTTTGATGCCGGACTGCTTCTTGGTGATACCTTCATCTCTGAAGAAGAGGCCCGACAGCTCCTCCAGTCTTCGGAGGGACTTGCCTTTATCAAGAACAGATGGGTGGCTGTTGATCCCGAAAAACTAAAGCAGACCCTCGCCGCATATGAAAAAGCACGAAAGATGATAGAAAAAGGAGATTTTAGTCTGAGAGACGCCATGCGGATGCAGCTGAATCCTGAATCTGCGCTGAATCTTCAAAGGGATGTCGGAGGGGTAGAAATCTCCAACGGCAGATGGCTCGAATCGGTCATCCTCAAGCTCCGCAATCCCGAGATGATCGTTTCGGCGGAACCGGGCGGAACGTTCAAAGCAGAACTCAGGCCCTATCAGCAGAAAGGGGTAAACTGGCTCTGTTTCCTGGATTCACTGCAATTCGGCATCTGCTTAGCCGACGATATGGGGCTGGGCAAAACTGTCCAGATTCTCGCCCTGTTGAATATCCTGAAAACAAGGACCCGGAAATGGGCGAGTCTTCTGGTGATACCCGCATCACTCATCTACAACTGGGTACAGGAGATAAAAAGATTCACACCTGATATCAAATTTTTTATAGCGCATCCGGAGGGGAATACCGAAAAGAAGGTTAAACCGCAGAACAAAGAATCGCTTGATAAGATCGACCTCGTTATAACAACCTATTCCCTCGCCCAGAAATATGAATGGCTTCAGGATTACAAATGGAACTATGTCATACTTGATGAAGCCCAGGCTATAAAGAACCCCGGCACAAAACAAACAAGATCTGTAAAGAAATTCGATGCGAGGAACAGGATAGCCATGACAGGGACGCCCATTGAAAACAGGTTGTCCGATCTCTGGTCACTGTTCGACTTTATTAATCCGGGTCTGCTGGGTAACTCACAGGAATTCACGCAATTCACAAAAAGGCTTAAACACAGCCCCGACGGTTATGCGCGCCTGAGAAAAGTGATAAGCCCCTATATACTGAGGCGCCTTAAAACAGACAAATCTGTCATATCAGATCTGCCTGAGAAGGTCGAGATGAAGACATTTGCATCATTAAGCAAGAAGCAGATAGTCCTGTACAGAGAAATGGTGCAGAATTTAAAAGAGACGATCGCGAATACAGAAGGAATACAGCGGAAGGGGATCATTCTCTCGTCCCTGATGAAATTCAAGCAGCTCTGCAACCACCCGGACCAGTACCTCGGCACAGGCGGATTTGAGGAGGAGGAGAGCGGAAAATTTGGAAGGCTCAGGGAGATTTGCGAAACTATACATGAGAAAAGGGAGAAGGCCCTTGTTTTCACACAATTCAGGGAGATAACCGAGCCATTGAAGGCTTTCCTTAACGGCATATTCGGCACAAAAGGTCTCCTGCT
>Ga0315290_10001449_pt1 | contig 16282 bp, 16 predicted proteins | sample YL17G12_0_MG_FD_203627 | JGI IMG/M metagenome (GOLD analysis project Ga0315290, IMG submission 203627) | Sediment microbial communities from Yellowstone Lake, YNP, Wyoming, USA - YL17G12_0 | ecosystem: Environmental > Aquatic > Freshwater > Lake > Sediment | place: USA: Wyoming | collected... | reverse complement strand
CCGGCGCCCTCGGCCAAGGCCTTGAAGGCCTCGAATCGCTCCGGTGAGTCTTTGATGGTGCGAGCACCCTGGTCGGTGAAGTTCGCCAATGTGATGTAGGCAGGCATAACCGTTCTCCTGAATCTCCGTTGGGAGTCAATGCAACGACGGTCGCTGTATTGCCGCATCGGAGCCGGGCAAGGCCGCCATTGCCGCGGTGCCGAATTCCGAACCCGATGAACCTGGAACCATACTCGCGCGTGGCGGAAATATCAAGGCGCGATCGGCCCCTGGCCGTTGCGCCGTGGCCTGGCTCCAGCCCTGGCGTTCAGCAGATCGCGCAGCTCGCGATAGCGCTCATGCGGTTTGTCACCGAACAGCGGGGCCGGGCACGATCACGTTGGCAATCGTCGTCCAGTCCTGGGGTGTCAGCGCCTGCGCGGTGCGTGGCAAGACCTTGCGCTCCTGGCCGGCGAGGGGGTGCCGGTAGCAGGTCAGGAACACGGCGGCCGCGGCCTCCAGGCCGGCGCGCGGCATCACGGTAGCGGCAATCACTTGCTCCCGGCGCGAAGCTCGGCAGGCCACCGCGCGATCAGGTCGTTCACGATGAAACCTCCGGATGGGGGCGTCGCTTGCAACGCGCGGCGATTCCGCGCGCGTGCCGCTTGATCGCGCGCAAACGACGGCGCTCAGGTGAGGGCCGGAAATGCCAAGCCTGCCGCGCGGGCGGTCGCACAATGAGCCACTCACCTGGAGAAGGCAATTGCAGCCACTGGCCAAGCCGGAGCAGGGGCGCGATCGACTCGCGGCGCTGGCGCAGTATCGCAAACGCGCCGGCTCCTACGACCTGGAGTTGGCGCCGTTCGAATGGCTCCGACGCCGTGCGATCGCGCGCCTCGAGTTGCGGCGCGGTGACGTCGTGCTGGATCTGGGATGTGGCACAGGGCTGAGCCTGGAGCAGCTGCGACAGGGGGTCGGCGCCAGAGGCAGGATCATCGGCGTCGAGCAGTGCCCCGAAATGCTCGCGCAGGCGCATCAAAGAGTGGTGCGCAATCACTGGCGCAACGTGACGCTGTTGTGTGCTCCGGCCGAGGCTGCCGAACTGCCGGGCTTGGCGAATGCGGCGTTGTTCCTTTTCACGCACGACATCCTGCGCCGCTCGCAGGCTCTGGACAATGTCGTGCGACACCTCGAGCCCGGCGCGCGCGTGGTTGCGGCCGGCTTGAAGTGGGCCGGGCTCTGGGCCCTGCCTGTGAATCTGTTCGTGTGGGGTGCGGCGCGCTATTCGGTGAGCTCGCTCGAGGGCCTGCAGCGGCCCTGGGACCGGCTTGCCGCGCGCTGCGGGCGGCTCGATGTCGAGAACTTGCTGCTGGGCGGTCTGTACATCGCCAGCGGAAGGCTCAGGCACATTGAACCTGGAAACCGCAGTTGACCGCTTCCCTGCGCTGGCGACACCGGATGCACACCGAGATGTGCACTCACGACCAGCGGCACCATTGGGGTGAGAGCGCTACGCGCCCGATTGAGCCGCGCTGCGGCGCGCTGGCCGCGTTGCTCCACCTTGCAGGCCGCGCCAAGCCGGGGGCTTGGCCCTTCGCCAGGCACAGCCAGTCCACAGGACTGTCTGTGTCCGGGCTCAGCCTCGCGGGCATGAGCCCGCCGCGTCGTCGCGCCTTGCCAGCGCACCGCATCACGGCCCACCCGGGCCCGTCCAACTGCGGTTTCCAGGTTGATTGAAGGCGCACAAAACCTGATCCAGCGCAAGGGGCGCGCTGCAATGTCGCGCAACATTCGCCTGTGCCCACCACGGGGCCATGGTATGCAAACCTCGACCGAAACCCTAGCCACGATGCCAGCGCGCAAACCGCAACGGGGTCGCGACAATGTTCTGCAGCGTGAGAGCGCGCTGGTGTCTGCCAAGCACGACGTGCGCGATGCCTGGCAGACCCTTCTTGGTCGCGGGCCCTTGCTGCCCGAGCTGCTGGAGCCTTTGCTGCTGATTTCGAATGTGCGCCAAGTGGTGGCCGGGCAGCAGGTGCTGTCGCGCAACGATGTGGCACGCAGCCTGCTGCTGCTGGTACGCGGCGACGTTGGCCTGGGTCTGATGACACCCAAGGCGCTGCTGCGCATCGAGCGCAGCCTGCGCGGCCCGGCGTGGCTCGATCTGAGCAGCGCCTGGCTCGAATGCCGCCCGACGGTGGACGGCGTCGCGCTGAGCGACGCGGTGCTCGTCAGCGTGTCGCGCAGCGCCTACCAGGCGTTGATGGCGCGCCGCCCCGAGTTGGCGCGCCGCACCGTGGTGTGCCTGGCCGAACAACTGCATGCAGCCACCGGTGTCACGCAAGACCTGATGCACAAGGACGCACAGGCACGGCTGGCCACATGGCTGTTGCGGCGGTGTGGCGTCGGTGCTTCGGTGCAACGCATTGCCTTGCACGAACGCAAACGCGATATCGCCTCGCAACTTGCCGTCACGCCCGAGACCCTGTCGCGGCTGCTGAAGCAGTTCAGCGACGACGGCTTGCTGGAAGTGCGCGGCTATTCGATCGGCATCCTCGACGCGTCGGGTCTGCAGTCGCGGGCTGGAGGCGAAGCCCTCGGCGGCAGCATCGCAAAGGCAGAACCCGCAGGCGCCGAATTGAGCCGCTAGTCGCCAGCCGTCGCCACCAGCCCGTCGGGCTTTGGGTCGTGCCCGCGTTGGGTCTGCCTTGGGGCCTAGTACCGCGACCCAGAGATTTCGATACATGAAACCGCGTCTTCGGCCCGATGGCGTCGTTGCAAATCCTCGCGATACCACGAGGTATCGCTGCGGTTTGCGCCTAGCCCTCGAACCGAATCCATCGCTTTCATTTTGTCTCGAAACCTCTGGGTCGCGGTACTAGGCCTGCAAGACGTAGCTTCCGGGCGCATCGGCAAGGGGCGGACCTGCGCTGCCCGATGCAGCCGCTGCTCCCAGCGCCGGCGGCGCGATCGGCGTGCCCGATTGCCGCGCCAACCAATGTTGCCAGGCCAGCCACCACGAGCCTTTGAAATGCGGCGCCGCCTGCAGCCAGGCATCGGGGTCGAGGTGTTGCGCGCCGCTGCTGCGCTCAAGCAGTTGGTAGCTGCGCTTCGCATGCCCCGGCTCGGAGACGATGCCGGCGTTGTGGCCGCCGCTGGTGAGCGCGAACGTCACCTCGGTGTTGCTGAGGATATGGATCTTGTACACCGAGCGCCATGGCGCCACATGGTCGGTCAGCGTACCCACGGCGAAGACGGGCATGTGAATGTCGTTCAACGCGACGGGTCTGCCTTCGACGATGTAGCGTCCGTGCGCGAGCTGGTTTTCGAGGAAGAGCTGGCGCAGGTACTGCGAATGCATGCGGTAGGGCAACCGCGTCGCATCCGCGTTCCACGCCGCGAGGTCGTTCACCGGTTGACGCTTGCCCAGCAGGTAGTTGTTCAAACGGTAGGACCAGATCAAGTCGTTCGAGCGCAGCATCTGGAACGCGCCCGCCATTTGCCCGGCGTCGAGCACGCCGCGCTCGCGCATCGCATCTTCGAGGAAGGTGACCTGGCTTTCGTCGATGAAGAGAGAGATCTCTCCCGGGTCTTCAAAGTCGGTCTGCGCCGCGAACAGGCTCAGGCTCGCCAGCCGTGCGTCGCCGTCGCGGGCCATTTGTGCCGCGGCGATCGCCGCGAGCGTGCCGCCCAGGCAGTAGCCCGCCAGGTGCACCAGCGCACCAGGGCAGATGGCGTTGACCTCGTCGAGCGCGGCCATCACGCCGAGCTTGCGGTAGTCGTCCATGCCCAGGTCCCGGTCGCGCGGGTCGAGGTTCGGATCCGGGTTCTTCCAGGAAATCGCGAACACGGTGTGGCCCTGGCCGACGAGCCAGCGGATGAGCGAGTTGTGCGGCGACAGATCGAGGATGTAGTACTTCATGATCCAGGCCGGCACGAGCAGCAGCGGCTGAGGCTGCACCAGCTTCGTCGTCGGTGTGTACTGGATCAACTCGATCAGGCGGTTCTTGAACACGACCTTGCCCGGGGTTGCCGCGACTGTCTTGCCGACTTCGAAAGCCTCGGCACCGGCTGGCTTGCGGCCCGAGGCCAGACGCTGCCAATCGTCTGCGGCATTGAGCGCGCCCTGCCACAAATTCGCGCCGCCGGTTCGCGTGATTTGTGCCAGCACCACCGGATTCGCGACGACGCCATTCGAAGGCGCAATGCGATCCAGCCATTGGCGCGCGCCGAAGTTGACCATCTGTTCGTGGTGCGGGCTCATGCCGGGCACGCCGGTCGTGGCCACATGCCACCATTGCTGCGTGAGCAGGAAACCCTGCGCCATCAGGTTGTACGGCCAGGTCTGCCAGGCGGGATCGGCAAAGCGTTTGTCCTGGGGCAGGGGCTCGATGCAGGGCTCGCAGGAACCCGGACGCAACGCCGCATAGGTGAACAGACCCCAGCGCAGGGCCTTCTTCAACGCTTTCTCGACCAACTGCACCTGCTTGCCGGGCGCGAGCGCGAGGTGCATCGCCCAATCGGCGCAGGCCGCGGCAATCGACACCGGCGAGACTCCGCCCGTCAACTGTGCCAACGCAGCGCGCGTCGTGTGGTCCATTCCGGCCCAGCGCGCCTCGAGCTCCGGGATGTCGGCCGCAATGCGGCCGAGCCAGCTGCTCGCGGCGCGTTCCAGCGCCTGTGTGGGCAGCACGACGTCGGTGGGCGCCGCGGTCACGCTGTCGGGGGCTCGGTCCATGGTTTGGCTCGGTTCAGTTTCTGCTGCTCAAGGATGGCCATCAATGATGCTGTCAGGCCGCGTGCCCGCGCTTGACGCGAATCAAGCCGCGGCGCCGACGCAAGCCGACAATCGATTCGAACCCAATTGCGGGGTTCGACGGGAGTACTGCATGGCCCACGCGACCTTGAAAATCATCCGCGACGAGCACGCGGCGCTGGCTGCGATGCTGCGCTCGGTGCTGCTGCTGCTCGCGCAGTACCGACGCCACGCTGAAACGCCGGACTTCGCCTTGCTGCGCGCCATGCTCTTCTACATCGACGAGTTCCCCGAGCGTCTGCATCACCCGAAGGAGTCGACGCTGCTGTTCCCGAAACTGCGATTGCGCAGTAACCAGGTCGCGGCCGTGCTCGACAGGCTCGACCGCGAACACGAACAGGGCGAGTCGCAGATTCGCAATGTCGAGCGCGCCTTGCTCGGCTTCGAGATCGTTGGCGAGTCGCGCCGCGCCGCATTCGAAGAGACGCTGCAGCGCTACGTCGACTTCTATCTGGCGCACATGCGCACCGAGGAGCTCGAAGTGCTGCCGCTGGCGGAGCGGGTCTTGACGGAACAAGACTGGGCAGAGCTCGACGCGGAGTTCTCACTGAATCGCGACCCGCTGACCGGCCATGAGCCGGATGCGCAATACCGCGCGCTGTTCAGCCGAATCGTCTGCCTGACGCCGGCGCCGATCGGCCTGGGCCCGGCGCGCTCCTAGTGTGGTGCGCCAGAAATAGCGGTACAAATGAAGGCGATGCGTTTCGGGTCAGGGCTAGGCGCAAACCGCAGCGATACCCTGGGGTATCGCGAGGATTTGCAACGACGCCATGGCCCGAAAGGCGCGGCTTCATGTGCCGTTATTTCTGGCGCACCACACTAGCTCACGGCGTCGTGGGTTGGCAGGCGCACCGGCAGTCTCCACAACCACCACGCGACCGCGGCGCATGCCGCTCCAGGGAGCCAGCGCCAAGGCGACGCCAGCACCCACCAGGCAGCGACCGCGCTGATCGTCAGCATCAGCGTCGTGAAACGCTTGACGCCCAGCGACACTGCGCGATGTTCGCGCCAGTCGCGCAGCGGCGGGCCGAAACGGGGGTGGTCGAGCAGCCAGCGCTCGCAGCGCCGGCTGCTGCGCGAAAAACACATCGCGGCGAGCAGCAAAAAGGGAACGGTGGGCAGCAGCGGCAGAAACAGCCCGATCAAGCCCAGCAGCGTCGCCATCGCGCCGCAGGTGAACCACAGCGCGCGGCGGGCGCGCTCGCCGAACCATGTGGACCCGGGCTGAAGCAGCGCGCTGCGCAGGGCGTTGGTGCGGTTCACGAACGGCCGCGGCATGCGGATGGATTCGGTGCGTTGCAAGCCCGGCAAGATGCAATTCACGCGTTGCGCGGGTGGTGCTCTGCCGCGCTCTGGCAGGCCAGACACAGCCGCGCCTGCGGCAGCGCCTGCAGGCGCGCCAGGGCAATCGCCTCGCCGCAGCGCTCGCATTCGCCGAAGCGCCCGCTTTCGAGCCTTTGCAGGGCGGCGTTCACGTCGTCGAGTTCGAGCTGCGAGCGGCGCAACAGCGCGACTTCGCGTTCGTCATCGGCGTCTGCCGTCGCGCCTTCGGCGCCGGCGATAAAGGTGTTGCCGGTGGCGGCAGCCGGTTCGATCAGTTGCTCACGGTGCGTTTGCACGTCGGCGCGCAAACGCGCCGCATGCGCCAACAACTGTTCGCGCAACGTGCTGATTTCAGGTTCGGTCATGGCGACGCCAATTCAGTGCAGCACCAACAAAGGCAGCTTGCTGCGCGCCATCACGCCCTTCGTGCGTGAGCCGAACAGCAACTCGCCGAACGGCCCCCTGCCGTGGGTGACCATCACGATCATGTCGCAGCCCTGTTCGCGCGCGGTGTCGGCGATCGCCTCGTCGATCAGGTTCGTCTGAGAGTGAACAGCATTGAACCGGACCCCCGCGGCCGCGGCGCGGCGCTCGAAGCCGCTCAACACGCCCTGTGCATGATCGCTCGCCGCGCTGTCGTGCAGTGCCAATTCCCGCGCATAGCGCGACGCGCCATAGTCGGAAGCGGGCAGTGGTGGCGGTGGCTCGGCGATGAACGCGGTGATGCTTGCGTCGAGCTGCTGCGCCAGGGCAATGCCTGAATCCATCGCGCGTTCGGCGAGATCGGTGCCGTCGACGGGAATGAAGAGGTGCTTGAACATCGGAGCTCCTTGCCAGTACAGCGCGAGCGTAGTGGCGCAGCGGCACGCGACATTGAGATCGATCAAGGCAGGGGCTTGCATTGCGGGCTCAGCCCGTCCGCTCGTATGGCGGCCGGGCCTTCGCCAGCCGTCAATCGCCTTCCGGCGCTTGACGCGCGGGCTCAGCCCGTGCGCTCGTATGGCGGCCGGGCGCAACGCCCGCCGTCAGTGGCGTTGCGGCAGCCGACAGGTGGGTTCAGAGGCTGAGAGTTTTTCGAGCGTGCCCGAGCAGCGCGCCAGAAGGCGCATGATCTAGGCGCAAAGCGCAGGCATAGCTCGGGCTATGGCGAGCATTTGCAACGACGAGCAGGCGTCTTCTGGCGTGATGAGCGGGCATGATCGAAAGACTCTCAGCCTCTCAGGCCACGGCTTCGCGCGCGATCGGGCAGCACAGGGCATGCGTCGCCGCGCCCACGCGTGCGAGTTCGTCGCCCGGCACTTCGATCACTTCGACCCCGGCCTGGCGCAAGCGCTTGTTGGTGCGCGTGTTGCGCTCGAAGGCCAGCACGACGCCGGGTTCCAGCGCAAGCGCGCCGTTGCCGTCGTCCCAGGGCTCGGCGTGCAGGTCGCCTGCATCCGCTCCGGTGGCAATGGCATTCAGCGTCGGTGCGCCCAGCGCCTCACTGAGAACGTCGAGCAGGTGCACGCCAGCCCGAGCCTGCACCGTGATGGGGCCACCGCGTGTGCCCGGGCGCATTTCCTGGCAGGAGATGCTGTCCACCACGTCGGGCCGGTAGGTCACGACCTCGGGCGAACATTGCGTGAACACGCGCTCCAGCACCTCGCTGCCGCGCAAGCGCGGCATTTGTGCCGCGATCACGGTCTGCGCGGCTCCGCCTTCGAACAGCGAGTGTGCGATCTGCAATGCAGCTTGCGCCTGGGTGCGCACGCCGGTGCCGATGAGCACCACGCCGTGCCCGAGGGGCATGATGTCGCCGCCTTCGGCGCAAGCGTATGGGGTCTGCGTGGAGCCGGGGTTGTCGCCCCACCAGATGCGCGGCGGTAGCGACTTGAAACGCGGGTGGAAGCGGTAGACGGCGGCCACCAGCAGGGCTTCGCTGCGCGGGCCGCGCCATCCCGCCCGGTTCAGCGTCATGCCGTGCTGGACCCAACTGTGGCTCTCGCGCATGCACAGCGTGTGCGGCAGCGGCGGCAGCACGAACGGATGCAACGCCAGGGCCAGAGCCAGCGCGCCATTGCTCGGCAGGTCCAGGTCGGCCAAGGTCGCGCCCCCGATCAGGAGATCGGCCAGGCGCGATTCACCCAGGGTCTCGCAGGCGGCACGCAGTTCGTTCGGCAAGTGCGAACCCACCGCATCGGCGATGCCGGGATCGCGCACGAACGGGTCGAGCAGCCGATCCAGCAGCCAGTTGCGGGCTTGCGGCGACTCCAGGATCTGCACCAGCAGCGCGTGCAATTCCAGCACCTCGACCCCGCGCTGGGTCAGTGCGTCGACGAACCCGGCGAACTCGCGTTGGGTGCGCTCGACCCATATCGGAGCTTCGAACTTCAACTCGCGGCAGATGTGTGGGCTCAGGCGTCGATGCGCCAACCCGGGCCGGCAGACAAGCACGGAGCGCAGCTTGCCCACTTCGGAGTACACGCCCGGGGCCGGGCCAGCCGCCCGGTCGCGCTTCGAAGCCTGGCTGCTGCGGCCCACGCCCTGTCCCGGCGCGATGTCCTTCATCTGCGCTCTGCCCTCGCTTCTTGGCGTTTCGGCCGCCCCCTGCCGTCAAGCGGTGAGTGTGACCCGAACATGACCCGCCCGTGACTGCCAGTGACCTTCCTGTGACCCGCCAGTAACCCGTCAAGACCGCGCCGATCCTGCAACGCCCGAACCGGTCCAGCTTTGCGCCAGCACAAGGAATGCGCGCGACAGCCGGCACCCAACGCGCGTTTACCGAGCGTTTACTCCTTGTTACGCAAGCACGGCTTGTCATTGCTCAAGTGTTTGCAATCGGCTTCTAAGCTGATCTACATCAACAACAGCCGCAGGAGACCGACAATGCATGCCCCCACCATCCGGCACGAAACAGTTGCGTTGCGCTCGGCATTGCCGGCCGATTTGACGCGTCGAGCCTTGCCGCTGGCGCAGCCCCGGCGCAGCGAGGCCCCGAGTCATCCGGCGCGCCTGACCCCTGCGTGGCGCGAAGCCCTGGAACTGCTTGAGCAGCATGTGCCGTTCACGCGCCGCATGCTGCACGCTGGCGACTTGGTGCACGGCGGTGGCGAGGCGTGTACGGCGCTGCATATCGTCAACTCGGGCATGGTGCGCAGCGTCAACTTCTCAGCCGACGGTCGCGAACAGGTGGTGGGCCTGCACTTCAAGGGCGACTGGCTGGGCTTCGACGGCATCGCCAGTGGCCGCTACGGCTGTGACGCCATCGCCATGGACACGGGCGAGATCTGGACCTTCCGTTACGACACGCTGTTGCGCACCTGCGCCAGCGTGCCGGCGCTGATGGCGGTGATGCACGTCGCAATGAGTGAACAGATCGTGCGCGACCGCGACTCGCTGCTGGCGTTGGGCACGCTGCCGGCCGACGCGCGGGTGGCCAACTTCCTGAAGGTCTGGGCCGAGGCGTTGCGCGACCGGGGTCAGCGCACCGACCAGATCACGCTGCGCATGACGCGTGCCGAAATCGGCAATACGCTGGGCATGACGCTCGAGACCGTGAGCCGGGCCTTGTGCCGCATGGCGCGCAGCGGCGTGATTCTGTTCAACGAGAAAGGCCGGCGCGACATCAGCATTCCAAGCATCGATGCGCTGGGCGATTTCATGCAGGACGCTTTGGCGCCGAACGAACGCGTGCTGCAGTAGCAGCCGGGTGCGCCGCCCCCTGCAGTACCCGATGCGCGGCCTGCGCCAACTCCTCGCGCGTATAGGGTTTTCGCAGCACCGGCCAGAGTTGCGGCTTGTGCGGGCTTTCGCTGGTGAGGTACTCTGAGTAGCCCGAGGTCAGCAACACAGCAAGGCCGGGCGCGAAGGCGTGGGCGGATTGCGCGAGTTCGATGCCGTTCATTCCCGCGCCGAGCGTGATGTCGCTGAACAGCAAGTCGCATTCGCTGCCGCGTTCCAATTCGGCGATCGCCGATTCGGCGTCGGCAACCGCCCGCGCCGTTGCGCCCATGGCAGCGAAGAACGCGATTGCAACCCTGCGTACTTCGGCGTCGTCCTCCACGATCAGCACGCGCCTGCCCAACAGCGCAGCACCGGCCGCCGCATCCGAGGCTGGCGCGAGCCCGGGTGCGATTGCCGCTTCGGGCGCCGAGCTGGCGCGCACGGCAGGTGCAGCAGCCCCGGCTTCAGCCGCAGCGACAGCCGGCGCGGCAGGCAGGAACAACAAGATGCTCGTGCCTGCGCCGGGCTTGCTCTGAACCTGCAGGTGCCCGCCCGACTGTTTGACGAATCCGTACACCGTGCTCAGGCCCAGGCCGGTGCCTTTGCCGGGCTCTTTGGTCGTGAAGAACGGCTCGAAGGCGTGGTCGAGAACTTCCCGGCTCATGCCGATGCCGGTGTCGGTGATTTCGATCGCGACGCACTCGGTCGCGGCTGTCGCCGGGTTCGACCTGGCACCTGATGCCGCGCGCATCTCGGACGGCACTTCGGAGCAGGGCGCGCAACTGAAGCTCAGGGTGCCGCCGGCGGGCATGGCGTCGCGCGAGTTGAGCGCGATGTTGAGCAAAGCGGATTCGAGTTGCCCGGCATCGGCCAGGCAGCGCGGGCACCCGGCATGAATGTGCAGCGCCACATTGACGTGCCTGCCCAACGTGCGGCGCAGCATTTCCGCCATCGCCTTCAGCAGCGCGCCGGTGTCGACCGCCGTGGTGGCCAGCGCCTGGCGGCGCGAGAATGCGAGCAGCTTGCCGGTAAGTTCGGCGCCGCGCTGGCCGGCTCGTGCTGCGCTGTTCACCATCAGGCTCAGGTGCGAATCGCCGGCAACGCCCGGGTGGTCGGCGAGCATCTGCAGGTTGCCTTGCATGATGGTCAGCAGGTTGTTGAAGTCGTGCGCGATGCCGCCCGTCAACTGGCCCACCGCCTCCAATCGCTGCGCATGGCCGAGTTGTGCTTCGGTCTGGGCACGCTGCAAACTCGTGACGACCAGATTTGCGAGCGACTCGACGAAGTGCTTCTCGTCTTCGCCGAAGCGCCCCGGTTTTACGGAGTCGGCGACGAGCACGCCGATGACGCGTTGGGCATCGATCATCGGCACCGCCAGCGCGGCCTGCAGCGGGCCCTGGCGCAGGGCCGGAGAAACGTTGAAGCGGCTTTCGCGGGCAAAGCTCGAGACGATCAGCGCTGCACCTTGAGCGGCGACCAGACCGAGCAGCGTGTCGGGGCGGTTCGGCACCGGGGCGTCGGTCGCGCTCAATGCCACCGCGCGCACCGCGGCATCAGCGGCCGCGGCGAAACTGCTCGCGGCGCGAAACTCGAGCCGGTTCGGCTCGAGCAGCCAGAAGCTGACGGCCTCCACCTCAAGCCCTTGTGCCGCAAGCGCGGCGACATGCGCCATCAACTGCTGCGGGTCGCGCATGTCCACCGCCGAGCGACCGGCCAGGGCAAGGTGTTCGTTGTAGCGCGCGCGTTGCAGCGCGCGCTGCACGCGCGGGTAGGCGCCGATTCCGCGCAGCGCCGCAACGACGAAGTTCGCAGCGCCGCTTTGCAACGGGCTCAGGCTGATTTCCACCATCACTTCGCTGCCGTCGGCACGGTGCGCTGCGAGCTCCACGTCGCCCCCCATCAGGCGCGTGCGCGGTGCCTGCGCATAGCCCTGGCGCAGGCCCTGGTGGCGCGCCACGACAGCGGGCGGCACGAGTGCTTCGACGCTCATGCCGAGCAACTGCGCGCCGCTGTAGCCCAGCAGTTGCGCGGCCGCGCCATTGGCGAGCACGATGCTGCCCGCGGCATCGATCAGCAATACGGCGTCAGGGTAGGCATCGAAGACGCTGCGGAACACCGAGGCGTCGAGTGCCTGGGGTGGCGCGGCGGGGGGCAGGCTGCTGGGTTGCACCGATAGGCGCTGCTGTCAGAGGCCCTGCACCTGAGGCACGAGCAGGTATCCGGCGCTGCGCACCGACTTGAGGATTTGCGGCGCCTGCGGGTCGGCCTCGAGCTTCTTGCGCAGGCGGCCGATCTGCACGTCGATCGTGCGATCGAACGGCGCGGCTTCGCGGCCGCGCGTGCTCTCGAGCAGGAAGTCGCGCGACAATACGCGCCCCGGGTGCTGCACAAAGACGCTGAGCAGGTCGAACTCGCCGCTGGTCAACGCCACTTCGCTTCCGTCGGGGGCCAGCAGCCGGCGTGCACGCAGGTCGAGCAGCCAGCCGGCGAAGCGAAAACACTCGCCATTGCCGGGCGCTGTGGCCCCGCTGCGATTCGTGCTGCCGACCATGGCGTGATTCGCCTCGTGATTCCTGCCGTGAATCGCGCCATGATTCGGACTTCGATTCGCCGCTGCGCTACCCTCCGGCAACGGTGCGGCCGCGGCCCGCGGCACCCCGCCATGCGTGCGCCGCAGCACGGCCTTGACGCGTGCCAGCAGTTCGCGCAGGTCGAAGGGTTTGGTGACGTAATCATCGGCGCCGATTTCCAGGCCGACCACCTTGTCGACAGCGTCGCCGCGGCCGGTGACGATCACCAGGCCGCAGTTCCAATGCTCGCGCAAGCGCCGGGCGATGGCGAAACCGTCTTCACCGGGCAGGCCGAGGTCGAGCAATACCAGATCGGGCACGTCCGCAGCCATCAGCTCCATCAATGCCGAGCCGCTTTGGTGCTGCGACACGCGAAAGCCGTTCCCGCCCAGGTAGTTGGCGAGCAACTCCCGGATGTCGGCTTCGTCGTCGAGGATGGCAATGTGCTGCTGGGTCAAGTTCGGGCCCGCCGGAAATGGCGCGGATTGTTCGGCCCGTGCCGGTGCTGTTTATACCGCGAACCGGTTTCAGGCCCCGACTCAATCCCTTGCTCTGCTTACGCCAACACTGGGTAACCCAGGCCGGGGCCTGAATGCGGCATCTGCACCGGCACCGTCATCGCCGTTGCTGACGCCAGATCCGCGTCACACCGTGTATGCCTCAGTGCGCCATCAGCACCGGCACCGTCATCGCCTGCATCACGCTGCGCGAGGCACCGCCCAAGGCCCATTCGCGCACCCGGTTGTGACCGTAGCAGCCCATCACCAGCAGGTCGGCGCTGAGGTCGGCGGCGCGCGACAGCAGCAATTCACCGACATCGCGCGCGCTTGCCACGTCGCGATGCACGATGGCCGTCACGCCATGGCGGCGCAGGCTCGCCTCGATATCCGGGCCCGGCGCCGCGTCGCCCTCAGGTTCACTCCAGAGGGCGACGTGGACCTGCTGCGCGCGTTTCAGGAACGGCAACGCGGCAGTGACTGCGCGCGCAGCCTCGCGGCTCGGTTTCCACGCCACGAGCACGACCCGGCCGATCGGCTCAGCCTTGTAGATCGTCGGGATCAGCAGTGCCGGCTTGCCGCTGGCGAACAGCACCGATTCGTTGAAGTCGGGCGTCACCCCGGAGGGCGGATCGCCCGGCTCGAGGCGCTGGCCGAGGACCAGCAGGTCGGCGCCGAGTGCCTGCATGGCGAAGCTCGAGGTCGGCTCGCCCACGCACTCGGCCCACTCGACGCGCGCAAGCAATCTGGCCGTGCCACGGCCGACAGTTGCGTCGAACAGGGCCCGCGTGCGCGCGCGCCGCTCCACTTCGAAAGCCTCCATCAGCGGCGCGACCTCGACGCCGGAGCCATACGCCAGCGCGTACTGCATGAACGCCGGCAACACTGCATACAACGCGGTGACGCTTGCGTCCAGCGTCTCGGCTAGGGCGTTCGCGGCGCGCAAACGCGCCGCGCAGCCCGGTGAATCGTCCAGGTGCAGCAGAATCGATTTGATGGCGTCCATCGCGGGTTCTCCAGGTTGGCTGCGGCAAGCTTAGGGCGGCCGCTGCAGCGCTGAATTGCTCGAGATCAAGCGGCGTCGCGTTGCACCTCGCCAAACCGCGCGGCGCCCAACGCGCAAGCCGATTGTGCACAACCAAGCGAAGGCGCAGCCGGCCCGCCCGGCGCGGAACCGCGCGCAGCGCCTCGTGCGTGGGCCGGGCGCTTGCGCGAAATCAATCGGCGCAGCCGTTTCCTGGCTAAGCTGATTTCATGCGCAGCGCGGGGTGGGCGAAACACGGCATGCGGCGCCTGGCCGGCAAGGCAGTCGCCCTCGCCGCACTGTTTGTCGCGGCGGGCATCGTCATGGCGCAAGCGCGGCGCGATGCCGGCGAGCGCACCTACAAGACGTTTTGCGCCAGTTGCCATGGCGCGGCGGGCAAGGGTGACGGGCCGATGCTCAGGCATCTGGTGCAGGCGCCGACCGACCTGACGCTGCTCGCCAAGCACCACGGTGGTGTCTTTCCGTCACTGCGCGTGTCCGACAGCATCGATGGCCGGAGTTCGCGCGAAAACGGCCCGCACGGGTCGCGCGAAATGCCGGTCTGGGGCACGGTGTTTCGGGCGCCGGCAGCGCCCGGCACGGTGGGGCCGCGCGATCCCGAGCGTGAAGCGCGCCAGCGTTTGGTTGACCTGCTCGACTATCTGTCGCGCATCCAGGATCGTTCCGCCACTGGGCGCGACTCTAACCAGGAGTGAATCATGAAGAAGGTATTGATTGCGGTTGACGGTTCGAATCAGGCCAGGAACGCGATCGAGGCGGTGGCCAATTTGTCGCGTGGCGGCACGATGCCGGAAGTCGTGTTGGTGCATGTACGTGCCTGGCCGGTCCTGTTCGGTGAAGCCAGCGTGTCGAGCCTGGAGCAGATCGAGCGCTCCGAGAAGACGTATCAGGAGCACCTGCTTGCCGACGCGCAAGCCCAGGCCCTTGGCGCCGGGTTGGCAGTGGCGACCAAGTTTGCGGCCCAGGGTGAGCCGGCCACCGAAATCGTGCGCGCCGCGCAAGAGTGCGGGGCCGAGCAGATTGCGATGGGCACGCATGGGCGCGGCGCGCTGGGCACCTTCTTCATCGGATCGGTCGCGCAGCGTGTGACGCACATGTCCAAGGTGCCGGTGTTGCTCGTGAAGTGACAGCGGGCTGGAGACACGCTTGCGCGCGATGCCGAAGGCGCGGCTTGTAGACCCATGCCGACGCCGCGGGTAGCAGGCCCATGCTGACAGCGCGGGTCGCAGACCCATGCCGAAGGCGTGGGTAGCGGGCCCACGCCGGATTGCGCTTTCGCAAGCGACGCTGCAGCCCATTGCCTAGCATGCTGGTGTTCAACACGAAGCCTCGTCCCCGGCATTGCTTTCGTGCTTTTCGGCTTCGCGGCGGCCGGGCACCGCGTGAGGGGATTGAATCATGAAGACAGACGCACAACTGAAGAAGGATGTGACGGCGGAACTTGACTGGGACCCGTCGATCAATGCAAGCCATGTCGGTGTCGCCGCCGCTGAAGGCGTGGTCACGCTCACCGGCCATCTCAACACCTTCGCTGAAAAGTACGCGATCGAGCGCGCTGTGCAGCGTGTCGAAGGCGTGAAGGCGATCGCGCTCGAAATCGACGTGAAACTCGAACCCGGCCACAAGCGCAGCGACTCCGAGATCGCCGGCGCGGTCGAATCGGCGCTGGCGTGGCACGCGCTGGTCCCGGCCGAACGCATTCAGGCCAAAGTGGAAAAGGGCTGGGTCACGCTGAAGGGTGAGGTCGATTGGGAGTACCAGCGCCAGAACGCCGAGAAAGCGGTGCGCCCGCTGACGGGTGTGGTCGGTGTCAGCAACTTGTTGACCCTCAAGCCCTCGGTGACTCCGGCCAAGGTTGCGGATCGAATCCGCGACGCGATGGCGCGCCATGCTGAGCGCGAGGCGAAACACATTGAAGTCATGGTCAGCGGCTCGGCAGTGACGTTGCGCGGGATGGTCGATTCCTGGGCCGAGCGCAATGCCGCATTCGGTGCGGCCTGGTCGGCACCCGGAGTCCTGAGCGTGGTCAATGAAATCAAGGTGGAAGCGTAGACTTTCAGATTGGCTTTACGCTGCATCTGCGCCGCCGTTTGCGATGGCTCAATGTGGGCGGCGTCATCGGGAGTAGAGTCAAATTGCGGGTGGGGGAATGGCAAACGCCTGAAGTCCAACCGCGAAGCTGGGGTTTCCCCATCGGTGGGGAAAAATGGCGGTGTCACTGACACCGTGCAGGTCGAAGGCACCCCCAGACTGACCGGGCGCGATTGCCCCGGTTGGGCGTCTTCACCGGGGCCCGTCACGCCGCAAGGCCTGACGGGCCTGTCTCGGAGCCTTGGCAGCGCTGAATTCT
>Ga0315290_10001447_pt1 | contig 16288 bp, 12 predicted proteins | sample YL17G12_0_MG_FD_203627 | JGI IMG/M metagenome (GOLD analysis project Ga0315290, IMG submission 203627) | Sediment microbial communities from Yellowstone Lake, YNP, Wyoming, USA - YL17G12_0 | ecosystem: Environmental > Aquatic > Freshwater > Lake > Sediment | place: USA: Wyoming | collected... | reverse complement strand
GCGCATGGGACGCGCCGCGCGTCGATGTGTTGAGGAACAGTTCAACCTGCGGACGGTCGTCCAGCAGTACGAGCGCCTGTACCTCGAGTGCCTCGCCCCAACGCGGGTCGGCACCGCGATGGTGCCGCCGGCGGTGCGGGCGAAGTCTGTCGAGGTGCCACAGTGATCGCCTTCGCGTTCTGCCTGCTGTACCTCTCGGTCGTCTATATCAGGCCCGGCGAGATCGTGCCTGCGTGGGCACACCTCCGCATCGCCGCGACCGTGCTGGCGGCAGCCGGGGTGGCGGCGGTGGCGTCGCTGATCTATCGCCCGAGGCGGGTTGCCAACCTGCCGATCGACCTCAGCTTCTTTGGCTTCGTCCTGGCGAGCATTCTGTCGAGTGCGGCCAGCGGGCCGTCGGACGCCGCGTACCAAGCGTTTCTGGATCTCGTTCCGCTCATCGGCTTCTACGTGGTCATCAGGATTGCCGTGCAGACCCAGCGGCACGTGCGGCTGTTCATCGGCGTGCTGGTCCTGCTCACGCTGTTCCAGGCCGTGAATGGCATCGCGCAGTACTGGACCGGATCCGGAATCGGCGGGGCGACCGCCGTCGTGGAGGGCCCTACAGATCCTGACGACGTGCTCGTGGATGGTTCGGACACCCAGCACGTGCGGCGCATCCGCGGCACCGGCATCTTCGGCGATCCCAACGACCTGGCGATGAGCCTCGTGTTCGTCCTGCCGTTTCTGTTCAGCGCCGTGCTCTCGACGGACGCGGGAGCGGTCACGCGCCTGCTGGGGCTTGGGACGCTTGCCACGCTGTCGTACGCGCTGTACCTGACGCAGTCGCGAGGCGGGTTCCTGGGCCTCGTGGTGCTCGGAACGGCCTACGCCTACCGGCGATTCGGACGCGGCGTCGCCGTCGTCGCCGCTGTGATCGTGCTCGTCGCCTTGCTCGCCGCCCCGGGGCGGCTCAGCGCCATGAGTTCGACCGATGAGTCGGCGCAAGGCCGCATCCAGGCCTGGGCGAGCGGCATCGAGATGCTGAAGGCGGCGCCCGTGCTTGGCATCGGCTTCGGCCGGTTCAAGCAATTCAACGATCTGGCAGCGCACAACTCGTTCGTGCACGTGTTCGCCGAGACCGGCCTGGTAGGCATCGTCTGCTTCGTCGGGATGTTCTACTGGTTCTTCGTCGGCAACAGCGCCTCCCGAAACGTCGCGGGGGCCGCCGAGTCGCCGCTGGCACGGGACCTCTGCGCCGCGTGCATCGGAACCGTCGTCTGCGCCTGTTTCCTCTCGCGGCAGTACGTTCCCGTGCTCTACGTGCCTCTGGCGCTCGGAGCCGTGCGGATTTCCGTCGAGCAGGACCCCGAACTCGAGTCGACCCTCAAGCAGTGGTGGGATTGGCCCCTCGTGCTGCTCCTCTCGATCGGCGTCATCATGGGTACCTATCTGGCCGTCCGCACGCTCGCTCTGTAGGCCATGAAGGAAGACTGCAGCATGTCATCCAGATCCCGTCTCCTGCGTCGTCTCGCGTGTTCCACCCTGCTGCTGGCTATCGCCTGCAACAAGGCGGGTTCGGCCTCACCGACCAGTCCGTCGTCCACGGCGAGCACGACGCCGCCCGCGTCGACGACCACGCCAGGGACGCCGACGGTGGCCGCGTCGACCGTGCGGCTCCTCGATCCGCTTCAGGGCCGGCAGTTGTTTCCCTCGGACAACTGGTGGAATCGGGACATCTCGGGAGCCTCCGTCGATCCCGCGTCGGACGCGCTGATTGCCTTCATCGGAGGCAGCAAGACGCTGCATCCCGACTTCGGGCCGCCTCCCTACGGGATTCCCTACATGACCGTCGGCGGAAGCCAGCCGCGCGTGGTGATCGGATCGTTCCAGTACGCCGGAGAGAGCGATGCCGGCGTGCCCGGTGAGGCACCGGGATACCCGATCCCCGACGAGGCCCGCACCCAGCCCAACTACATCGAACAGGCGGTGCCCGGGGGCGGGGACTCCGGCGATCGGCACATGCTCATCGTCGACCGCGACCGTTGGCTGCTGTTCGAGACGTGGGCCACCAAGTGGAATGAGGCGAAGAACCGGTGGGAGGCCGGATCTGGAGCGATCTTCGACCTGTCCTCCAACACGCGCCGCCTCGAGGGATGGACGTCGGCGGACGCCGCCGGCCTGGCGGTGCTGCCCGGGCTGGTGCGCTACGACGAGGTGTACGGCGGCAGCGAGATCCGGCACGCCTTCCGGGTCACGGTCCGGGGCACGAACGGCTACGTCTGGCCCGCGTCGCATTCGGCCGGCCGCACGAGCGGCGCCCCGCCCATGGGTACCCGCCTTCGCCTGAAGCAATCTGCGGACCTCTCCGGGTTTTCGACGCCGCTGCGGAAGATCTTCGAAGCCATGATGCGGTACGGCCTGATTGTCGCGGACAACGGAACCGACATGCAGGTGACCGGCACGATGGACGCACGGTGGAACAACGACGAACTCAACCCGGCCTTCAAACGCCTGCGTGCCAGCGATTTCGAAGTTGTTCAGCTCGGGTGGCGGTAGGCGGCGGCGCTGCCGGTGGCCGGAGCGGCCTCAGGTGACCAGTGAGCGCACGAGAACACGAACGAACAGCTCGTGATACCGCCGCCCCATCGACGAAAGCGAGAACTCCGCACGGGCACGTGCGCGGGCGGCCCGGCCCATCGCCGCGCGCTGCGCGGGGTTGTCCAGCAGCTCCACGATCCGTGTCGCCAGCATCAGGGCATCGCCTGCCGGCACGAGGCAGCCGGTCTGCCCCTCGATGATGACCTCGGGGATGCCGCCGACCGACGTGGCCGCAACAGGCACCTGCGCGGCGGCCGCCTCGAGGAGGAACACGGGCAGCCCCTCCGTGAACGACGACATGACGCCAACGTCGAGATTCGGCAGGTAGCGGCGCAGGTCGTCGCGGAAACCTGCAAACACGAAGCGGTCCTGGAGGCCGCGATCGGCGACGAGGCGCTCCAGCGCCGGTCGCAGCGGTCCCTCGCCGAACAGCACGAAGCCCGCGCCAGGATGGCGCTGGGCCACCGCGGCCGCCGCTTCGACGAAGACCGCGAACCCCTTCTCGGGGCTGAGGCGGCCGGCGGTCGCGACGATCCAGCGGGGGGGCCTCGCAAACCAGCGCTCCATCTCCTCGCGGCAGCGTGCGTCCGGCTCGACGAACGCCTCCTCGTCGATCCCGTTGGGGATCACGATGACCTTGGCGTCGGGCACCCCGGCGCGCCGGACTTTCTCCGCCTGCGCCTTCGAGACGCAGACGACCGCGTCCACGCGCCTGAGCACGAGGCGGTCAAGCGCCTCGTACCGCCGGACCTTCCACGTCACGGCTGTCCACCCGTGCGACACGCAGACGACGGGGATCCCCGCGCGCCGCGCCGCGAGCCAGCCGATCAGGTCGGGCTTGTAGCCGCTGCAGCAGAGGATGTCGGCGTTCAGACGCCGCAGTTCCCCGACAACCTCACCGACACACGCAGCGACGCGCGGCGCATTGTGCTCGAGCATCTTGCCGTCACAGCCCTGGCGGCGGACTTCATCCATGAACGGCTGCGCCTTCCCGTGCTCGGCGAACGACAGGTAGACGCTCTGGACATCACGCGGAAGGTGGTGGGCCATTCCGAGCATCAGGCGTTCGGGCCCTCCGTAAAATGGAGACGCCATGAGATGGACCACGCGCATCACAGACTACCTTCGCGTGACGGACATCTGCAGACTCCGCTCCCACGAGGCTTCGAGCTTCATGGCCAGGGCATCCCAGTCGTACATCTCGAGCACGCCCCCCCGCGCCCGCTGCGCCATCTCCTGCATCTCGCCGGGGGCGCGGATCGCGCGCACGAGCGCCTGGGCCATCTCGTCTTCCTCGGCCCGCACGTAGTCGACGCCCGCCCGCAGGAGAAGGCCCTCTGCGCCGATGGTGCTGGCCACCACCGGAAGACCCGACGCGAGCGCCTCGAGAATCTTGAGCCGGGATCCTCCGCCGATCCGCAAGGGAACCGCCATCACGCCGCAGCCGCCGAGGAATGGTCGCACATCGGCGACGTCGGCGTGCAGTTCCACGCCGGGCGTGTGCCGGACCCGTGCGGTCAACGCCGCCGGCGGGCGTCGCCCCACAATCGCGAGCGTGGCGCCCGGCTCCAGATCGCGCACCCGAGGAAAGATGCGATCGAGCAGCAGACCCACCGCGTCGAGATTCGGCCACCAGTCGAGGGCGCCGAGATAGAGGATGCGCGACGGGTCACGCGGGCCCGCGGCAGACGCGAAGAACGCGCGGTCGATCCCGTTGTCCACGACGTCGACGTTCGGCTGTCCGAATGCGTCCCGGATCAGGCCCGCGTCCTTCTCGGTCACGGCGATCACCCGCGCGGCGCGACGGAAGGCCCGTTCCTCGAAGCGCCGGAACCGGTGCCATTGCATGCCGAAGAACGCCTTCTTGAAGACGTTCCGCTCGGTTTCGTAGTACCGCCGCCAGAGCAGCGTGTCGACGTTGTGGGCAACGGCCACCCGCGGCCCCGGGATGGCCTCGCCGATCATGTCGAGGTACGGGGGCCACTCGACCTGCCACACATCGACGCGTGACTGCCGGGCCAGTTTCGAGACGGCGGCACGCATCGCCGCCGACTGATGCATCGCGACCGTCAGCGGCACGCCCGACCAGAGGTTTGCCGCAGCCCGCGCGCAGAACGCCGCGCCGCTCTTCTTCGGCTGCGGGTCGAACACCAGGATCGGCTCGATGCCGTGATCCCGCAGGAACCCCGGAGCACGCCGTGCCTCGTCGCTGTCTGCCGCGCACCGTCCAACGTAAGTGATCTGGTGGCGCCGGGCGGCCTTGAGCAGGAGGTTTAGCGTTCGCAACCGCTTCCCGGAAGTAGTGGGGTAGGAGACATCGCCATCGACGACTGCGACATGCATGGACGACTGCGCCTCCCCCCGGCCGGATCGCCCGATCCGACGACGCACCCATTATGGTCCGGCGGCGCCACTCGTCAAACCGGCCCATGCTCCGGCCCATGCTCCGGTGCACGCTCCAGGAGCCACAAGGGGCGGGCAATGCTAAAGTCTCCGTGTCGCCGCTGACGACATGGCCGACGCCCTGACCGGACTGTGCCGACGATGAACGCTACGGACCCTCGCCCTCTCCACCGACCCGGCCGTCTCGGCCTAGTGGCGCTTCGGCTGAACTACGAATACCGGAGGCGCGTCGGCGCGCTGTCGACTCGCGCCTGGGCGTTGCTTGGCGGTCTCGGCCTGCAGGGCCTCGTCAGCTACCTGGTCGCTCGGCGCGAAGTCGCCCGGGCCGTGCGAGCCGGCCTCGACGCCCTCCCCCTTTCGCTCCCCACCCCGGACGGTCTGGCGCCGCAGGATCTTCCGTCCGTCCGCGCCGGCGGAACCGCCGACCGCACGTTGGCCCAGATAGACCAGGACAGCTACGCGTTCCCCCTCGATCCGGCCGACGGGCCTGTCTTCAGCCGGCGGGCTGAAATGCTGCCGCGCTTTGCACGCCCGCTCACGATCGTGCTGCGCCGCGGGCAGGTGCTGGTGCGGAAGGTCTTCCCGCGCCCCACGTACCACGGCAGTGTGATCAGGTTCCTCCACGGGTACCTCGGGATCTCGTTCTATAACGAGACAGCCGCGCTCATCCGGCTGCGCGGCTATCCATTCGTGCCGCACTTGATCGCGGTCGATATCGCCTCGAGGGTGATCCACACGCGGTACATCTCGGGCAAGACCATGAGGAACGTGGTCGAAGAGCACGGATACCCGATCGATGATCTGTCCATCATGAAGGATGTCGCGCTCGCCAGGTCCTCGGACTCGCAACGTGACGGGCGGGAGATCGACGCGTTCGCGCAGAGCTGTGCCGCAGAATACCGCGACCGCATCCGCTCCTTGATACTCGGCATGACGGCGCGAGGCGTCGCGCCACTAGACATCAAGCTGGGGAATCTCCTGTTGGGCGCCCGCACGGACTCGCTGTACTGGGTGGACTTCGACTTCGTCGCCCTCGTGTCACAGCCGGACTGGCACCGTCTCCTCGAACAGATGCACGGCGAGGTCAACCGGTGGTTCGGAACGGGGTTCCTCACGCGCGCGGACGTCGCGAGCCTGGCGGAGAGCGGAACGTCCGCGCCTCCGGTCGACTTCGGGTGGCTTGGGTACGCCGGCAACATCGCATCCGTCGAATCGGGTGAGGGTCGCTGGAGATGGCTGCTCCGACACCAGGCGAACTGGAGCGGCCGGCGCATCCTCAACCTGGATGGCGGCAACGGCGTCGCCGCCATCAGGGCGCTGCAGGCCGGCGCGTCCGAGGCTCACTGCGTGGAGCGCGATCCCTCTGCTCGTGCGCAGGCGGCATTCCTGCGTGCGGCCGTCGAACAGACGGACGGCCTCTCGCTCAATCTGACGCTCCACGTCACGGATGGCAGGACGTTTCTGGACGCGTGCACCCTGTCCGACGGGTGCTTCGACATCACGATGTGGCTCGATGGGGCTGGGACTCTCGGCCCGGAAGAACTGGGCACGTGCCTGCGCACCATCCGGCGGATTTCTGCGGAGTGCTGGATACAGGCCGACGCCGCGGTCCCGTTCCTGACGGCGCAGTTGCGTGGCGCCGGCTTCCCCGACGTGCGCGTGGTGGCACCACGGGGCTACGCCCGGCCGCTGCTCATCGCCAGATCCCGGGACTGAGCTTCCCGAGGATCAACTGGCGACCCAGCCCCGTTACGTCGGCGGCCGTGTCCCTCGCGAAGAGAAATGCTCCGGCGGCATAGCCCGCGGCGCCCGCGGCGATCTCGAGCCCCAGCGCCCACGGCGCGACGACCGGACCCAGCCGCGGCTCGATGGCTTGGACGCCCTGCACGAACGCCAGCATCGGCAGACAGGCCAGCATCGGTTGCAGCATGCCTCGCGCGGCCGGCCACATGATCGGGCGATGGTCGGGACGCAGCGTCCACCAGATCAACAGCAGGTAGCCGAGCGCGGACAGATCGACGGCCGCGCACGCCCATAAAGGACCGAGGGGGCCAATCGTCACGAGCGCACCGAGCAGCAGGGCCAGCCGGACCGCACTGGCGATCATCACGACACCCGTCCGGCGCTGGGCCCGCCAGAACGCTAGCAGCGTCGACGCGAGGGGCAGCAAGGCGGCGCTCACGCTTAGGACGACCAGCATCGGGGCAATCTGGCCCCACCGCGGCGGGAACAGTGCCGTGACGAGGGTGGTGGCGACGGCCGCGAGGCCGAAGGTGAGCGGCATGACGAGCAGCGACATGCTCGAGAGGGCCCTGACCAAGGCGCGGCCCCGGTCCTTCGGCTCGAGGCTCGCAAACGACGGAAAGAGCACGTCCAGGACCTGGTCGGCCAGCGTGCCGGTGGACGTCTGCGAGAGGTTGTATGCGAGGTTGTAGGTCCCGGCGATCCCGGCGCCGTGGAATCCCGAGATCACCAGGTTGTCCCATCTCCCCGCGGCGAAATCCGTGAGCCGTGCCAGCGCGAGCGGACTGCTGTAGTTGAACATCGCGACGGACTTCGTCCACGACAAGCGCACCGGGCGGAGCCACTGGCGGTCTGACGAGGCGACGAACACCGTCGCCACGAGTGCCGCCCGGCCGACGTTGCCGACCACGATGGCCATGCCGCCGATGCTGGGCGCGAACGACAGGGCCAGCGCCGTGTAACACAACTCTCCGGCGCCCCGCGTCAGGGCAATCAGCCGGAAGCGGAGGTCGCGCGCCAAGAGCTTCTCCGGCGTCTGACCCACGCGCTCGATGGCCGCCGCGAGCACAAACCCGGGGATGAAGCGGCCCATTCCGGGTGCGCCGAACACCGGCCCAAGGCTGTCTCGAAGCCACCAGACGCCGCCCAGCGCGGCGAGCCCCAGTGCGAGCTGGAAGACGGCTGCATGGAACGCGACGCCCTGTTCCCGGTTGCCCTGGACGATCAGGTACTGACCCAGTTGCAGGTTGGAGAATTGGCCGGCGGTCGAGACGCAGATCGCGGCCACCGACACCAGTCCGTATTCGTCGGGAGCGATGAACCGCGCGAGGACGAGCGTGCCAATCAGCCCGACGATCCTGGCGCCGACGCCGGTCACCACGTTCCATGCGACGGCCCGCGCGACCATGGCGCTAGATGACACGGCTGTTCCTTCGACCGCCTCGCCGCAATCCCCGGCGACTTACCGCGTGACGCCCCCTGATGAGCCCGCCGCCGCGGCCTGTGGATCGAAGGGCCCGCACGCCTAGCCTTCCCGCCCGAACACGCCCGGAAGCATCAGCGCGGCGCAGACCCAATGAGTGTTCATGCAGGACTCGACCGCTATCCTCCGGATGTCCAGGTCGTCCCAGTCGTCGAACGTCCGGATCCCGCCGTAGTAGCTGAAGGCGTATCGCACCCCGGCGCCCCGCAGGCAGGCTCGCGTGTCGTCGGTGAACGCGGAGCGCTCCCCAACCGGGTAGCTGAAGCAGGACATCGGCTCGCCGAGTTCCTCTGCCAGGCGCCGGCCGCACACGGCGATCTCCTCGCACTGCCGTGATGCCGGCAACCGCGACAGCACGGGATGCGTCGCCGTGTGCCCGCCGATGACCATGCCGGCGGCCTTCATCTCACGGATCATGTCCCACGTCATCCAGCAGCCGCGTTCGCAAGAGGCCTGGAATCGTCCGCTGCCGGTGGCCTCCGCGATCTGGTCCAGGAACGCTCGGGTGTCGTCGGCTGGCATCGCTTTGTATGCCTGGAGCAGCGCCCCTACCGCGCGCTGCCGATCGGGTTCGTCGAACACGATGGGAGCCGGCAGCCACCGCCAGGCTTCGATACGGGCGCGGCGGCTGGTGCGCACCATCCAGGCGATCTCATCCCACCAGGCGGGACTGGGATTGTCGAGAAACCCCGTCACGATGAAGAACGTGGCGCGCACACCGTGGCGCTTCAGGATGGGAAACGCGATCTCGTAGTTGTCCAGGTATCCGTCGTCGAACGTCAGTATCACGCACCGGCCCTTGCCGGCCCGCAGTACGTCGGGCAGGTCCGCGGGCGTCACCAGATCGAAGTGGGACGCGATGCACGTGACCTGCCGGTCGAAGTCCTCGGCCGTTGCGCTCCACACGTCGCGGTCGAACGCGCCGTAACGCCCGTCACCGATCCGATGATAGTTCAGCGCGGCCACGCCGGACCACCGGTGCGCCAACCCGAGGGCGGTCAACAGGCCCGTGCGGGCCAACGCCGTCGCGACTATCTTTCGCTTCATCGTGCCGAACCCTTCATGAGACGGCTCGACCTCCGGATGACACCAGCGGCGAACCGTCTGGTGCGATAGGCGAGGGCTCGGGGCGAGGAACGCCAGATTCGCATGCCTGCCAACCCATTCTCCCGTGTTGCCAACCGGTCCTTGTACGATGCGGTGCCGCGCAGGAAATCGTATGCGGTCACGCCACGGTCTGCCAGCACCTGCATCAGCAGCAGATGCGCGAGGTTACCCGGGCTCCGGAGCGGCCCGTCAGCGTCCCGCCGCGCACCCGCCTGATAGAAATCGAACTTCCCCGCCGTGACAAACCCGTACAGAACCGCCGTTACGTCGCCGGCCGCCCGAAGCCGCGCCAGCACGGCGCGCCCGCCCGGAACCCACTCCGCGACCAGCGACCGGTGAAAGTCGACGAACCGCCTGGCCGAGAAGGCTCCTGCTGAACCCGCGCTCTGCCATCGCTCCTGGTGGAGCGCGACCAGGTCGGCGAATGCGGCGTCGGCCTGGTCCGGACCCGCAAGGTCGAACGACGCGCCGCTCCGTTCCCCTTCGCGCAGCAGGCGACGTGCCTGCTGCCGGCTGTTCGCGGAGAGGCGTCCAAGATAGACCTCGAACCCGCCGGAGAGATCCGCGACCGGGCAGACACCTCGATCGAACACTCGGGCCTGGATTCCTGCCGCGCCAGCCGCCAGGAACGGAGAATCGGCGGGCGCGTCCAGGAACTCCAGGCAGTCCCAGTCCAACGCGCGGATGACCTCCCAGACCGCGGCGACGCAGGCATCTCTCGCTTCAGGAAGGCACAGGATGTCCAGGTACTCCGGGCAGGTCTCTTCCTGTTCGGTCTCCCCGGTCGAAATGAACCGCAGGACCCGGATGTTGGAACGGTCCGCCCGACGGGCGGCCACATAGAGCGGCACAGCAGCGGCGAGCCGCTGGCCCTGCCAGACCGCGATGATCCGCAAGCCGCCAGGGGCGTCCGATTCTCCGAACACGCGCCACCAGTGCCGAAGCCACGCGAAATCGAGGAAGGTCGATGCGCTGCTGGCTGATGCGTACAGACTTTCCCAGGCGGGCCGAAGCTCGTCCCACCCGGCCGTGTCGCGAATGACCGCTGTCGTCAGATTCACGTCCCTGGACATCTGCCACGTCTGCACACACGACTATCCCCGGATCTCTTTTCGGCTTTGCGGCCGCAAGCTTTAGCAGAAAATGGACTTGGCCGCTTTCTGGCATGCCGAGCCGCGCGTGTCGCCGGGACGTGTGATGCCGCTGGAGAAGGGCGCCGATAAGCGTGAGGGGTAGAACTGCCGTCTCGTCAAAGGCCAGCGAAGCTTCCTCGGCAGGGCGTGGCTCGAGCAGGTAGGTCCCGCGGAAGGACGATCATTGCCGTCAGAACCGTCTGTGAGCGTCATCATCCCGACGTACAACCGTGCGGCCTTCCTGGCCGCGGCGGTGCGCAGCGTCCTGGATCAGACGCTTCCAAACGTCGAGACGATCGTCGTGGACGACGGCTCCACGGACGCGACCCAGGCGGTGCTCCAGCCGTTCGGAGGGGCGATCAGGGTCATCGCCACCGAGAACAAGGGCGTCTCCCACGCGCGGAACATCGGCATGAAGGCGGCGCGAGGCCGGTACATCGCCTTCCTCGACGACGATGACCGCTACCTCCCGCACAAACTCGGACTGCAGGTGTCATTCATGGAGGCCCACCCGGAGGTTGGCCTGGTGTCGACCGAGGTTTCGTCGCTGGTTGGAGAGGATATCCAGGAAGAACGCCACCTCCGGACGTTCCACGGCACCTGGGATCGCCTGGGATGGTCGTACGAAGACGTCTATCCGACCCGCGGCCTCTTCCCGTGCGCCGGGATGACGTCGCCGGTGCCCTTTTACATCGGCCAGGTCTTCCGCTGCGTTCTGCACGGCACCTTGATCATGTCGAACACCGTGCTGTTCCGGCGATCGCTCCTTGAGCAAGCGGGATACCAGAACGAATCCTACCGCCTCGCAGAGGACTACGAGTGGCTGGTCCGCGCGTGCAAGCTCGAAGCGGCAGCGTTCCTGGATGTCCCGACCTATCTCTATCGCTACCACGGGGACCAGATCACGAAGCTGACCGACCGCGGTACTCCCGCGCGAATCGCAGCGCAGATCGAGATTGAGACGACGGTGATCCGGACCATTCTGGATTGTGGATACCACGACGCCGGCTTCCGCGCCGGTGACCGGGGCTGGCTGGACCGCGTGCTCGCCGGCAAGTACCAATACGTGGGCGAGAAATGGCTCGAGTGCGGCGAGCCCGCGCAGGCGCGGCGGAGCTTCCGCCTCGGGGTCGCCCATGAGCGGGCGGCGGGTCCCAACCGGGTCCTGTGGCTGCTGACCTTCTTCCCGGCATTCCTGCGTCGCGTGCTTCTCGCCATCGCCTGGCGGGTGAACCGATGACGCGCAGTGCCGGCCTCCGATCAGCGGCTCACGCGCTGGTGTCCCGCGTGGCGATCAGGGCCAGGATCGTCGAAGGCGTACTTGGCGGGTCGGACAGGACGTTCCGCTGCCTGTTCGTCGGCGACTCGCTGCTGGTCACCTACATGCTCAACCGGATGTACGTCGCTCCCCCTGCCATCCTGCGCAGCTGGAGAGCCTGGATTCCGTCGCTGACGACGCTGCTCCGCAAGCCGCCCGCCCCGGCGATCGACCTGTGCGTCGCGGTGCTGCCGAAGGCGTTCGACGCCCGGTTTCGCGAACGGTGCGATTTCTTCACCCGAGACACGATCCGGCAGGTTCTCGACATCCCGAGTGCGTCGGGTGATGCCCGCGGCGCGTTCCGCAAGAAGCGGAAGGAGGCCGAGCGAAGAATCCGCAAGAACGGCCTGGCCTGCCGGGTCTCACGTGCGCCAGAGGACTTCGAGTTCTTCTTCCAGCGGATGTACGTTCCGCACGCCCGGCGGCAGTTCCGCTCGCTCGCTACCGTCAACGCCCACGACGTGCTCCGGCGCGGGTTCGAGCGAGGAAGCCTGCTGATCGTGCTGAACGCCGACTCGGCCGTAGCGGCGGGCATTTCGTTCATCGACGGCGGTCGCCTCGTCTTCCGCTGGCTGGGCGTGCTGGATGGTGACGACCTGTACGTCAGGCAGGGTGTTCAGGCGGCCTTGTACTACTTCATGATCGAACACGCCGAGGAGCACGGGCTGCGCGCTGTGGACATGACCGTCAGCTACCCCTTCCTCACCGACGGCGTCTACCGGCACAAGCACGAGTGGGGCGCCGGGACTTTTCCCGACGACGAGGCCGAACGCTCAGCGTACTTCTTCAACGTCGGGCATCCTGACTCGGTGGCGCGCTTCTACCAAGAGAATCCTGTCGTCGCGCATGCGCGCGGAGGACTCTGGGGAGCGGTCGGGCTGCGTGGCGCGGCGGCGGGATCGCCCGAGGCCCACCAGGAACAGGTTGATCGCTTTCGGGCGCCGGGACTGGACGGCCTCTTCGTGATGACGCCCGAGTCGAACGTGCCCGTGGAAATCAGGTTCGCGGGCGATCCCGGCGGCCTGCCCGGCACGGAGGTCCGCTGAGATGATGAACGTCGTGCGACGCCTCCGACTCGCACTCCACGCCCGGGCGGTGCGCTATCTCGCCCGTGTCACCTGGGTGGAGGGCACGCTCGACGGGTGCGACGAGCCATTCCGCTGCCTGTTCGCGGGCGATTCCCAACTCCAGCCGTATCTGATCCGTCGGATGTACAACGGCGAACCGCGGGTGATCGCACGGCGACGAGTCCGGATCGCGTCCCTGCCCCGACTGGTCCGTCAGAACACCCTCGCCGTCGATCTGTGCGTGGCCGTCCTGCCACCTGCCACCCGCGACCTGTTCGCGGGATTCCTCGCCTTCCGGGGCCAGGAGTTCGTGTGCCAGGTTGTCGATCTGCCAGCGTCCTGGGAGGCGATGACGTCCCGGCTCCACCGGACGCCCCGGGGCACTGGGCGGCTGATCCGGAAGCACGGGCTCACCAGGAGGATCTCGCACGATGCCCGGGACTTCGACTTCTTCTACCGACGCATGTTCGTGCCGCACACGCAGAATCAGTACGGCCCTCTCGCGATCATCGAGACGTTCGACGAGATGAAGACGTTCTTCGACAGAGGCTTCCTCCTGCTCGTGGAAGAAGCCGGACACCCCATCGCGGGGTCGCTGTGCCTGATGGATGACGCCGTGCTGACCTACCGCCGGATGGGGGTGCTCGATGCCGACGACGCCCACATCCGGAAAGGCGCCCAGATGGCCGTCTACTACTTCAGCCTCCAGTTGGCGCTGGAGCGCGGGTTGCGGGCGTTCGACCTGATGAAGAGCCGCGCCCTCCTGGAGGACGGCGTCTACGAGCACAAGCGGAAATGGGGGGCGACGACGCTGCCGGACCCCGAGTCGGAATCATGGGTCCACTTCGTCTGTCCGCGTCCCGGCGAGCGCGTGGCGCGCGTCTTCGCGCGGCACCCGGTGATCGTCCACGCCGGTGCCGGCCTGCGGGGACTGGTCGGGGTGGATCCCGGCGTCGCACTCACGCCGGAGGTAAAGGCCGAACTGCTCGAGCGGTACGACGCGCCGGGCCTGGACGGCCTCATTGTCCTGGGGTCCACCTCCCACGGCGATCCTGTGTGGGTCGACCGTATCTCACAAGAACCGATCCAGCCATGACGTCATCCAGTGACTGCCTTACGGACATGATTCCGGCGTCGGGTGCCGCGTTCGAGCGCCTGCTGCCCGAGTGGCGAGCCCTCTGGTCCCGCGTGACGGCCCGAGAGCCCTTCGCACATCCTGACTGGATCCTCGCCTATCTCGGCGCGTTCGAGCCGCAGGCCAGCATGGTCGTCGTCACGGCGCGCGCCGGAGATCGCCTGAGCGCCGTGCTGCCGTTGATCCGCGAGTCGGCGGTCACCGACCACATGCGAGGGCGGTGGCTTCGCGCGCCTATGAACCCGCATGTCTACCGCGCGGACATCCTGCGCGATCCCGCTGAAACCCGGGTGACGCCGCGCGCGATGTGGGAAGCCGTCTGCGCCTGCGGCCCCTGGGACATCTTCTCCGTCCCTCGGTTCGCGCGCGGCAGCTTCATCGACGAACTGGCGGCCTCTGCAGAGTCGAGCGGGTTCCCGACGCTACTCCGCCAGGACCAGCCGACTCTTCACGTGCCGTTGCCCGCGCGGGACGTTGCCGTCACCGAGAGCCCGTGGCTGGCCACCGTCAGGTCGGGGCTGCAAACGCACATCCGGCGCTCATCCCGGCAGGGCGCGAAGGAGCTCGGCGGGGATCTTCGGCTCGACGCGCACGAGACCGCCGACCCGGCTCTCCTGCAGCGCTTCTACGAGATTGAAGCCTCGGGCTGGAAGGGGCGCGAGGGCACGGCCATCGCGTCCGCGCCGGACACGCTGCGGTTCTACAACGCCATCGCGCGGGTGTTCGCCGCCGAGAAGGCGTTCACGCTGCATCTGCTCCGCGTGAACGACCGAATCCTCGCCGGCTCGTTCGGCGTCACCGTCGACGGATGCTTCTACCCGCTGAAATGGGGCTACGACGAGGCCTACTCCAAGTACCGACCCGGCCGGGTGCTCACGGCGGAGACGCTCAGGGACTGCTGGGAGCGGGGAATCCGGTTCTTCGACATGGGTCTCGACGAGCCGCACAAGCGCGAATGGACGCCGCACGTTCGCGAGCACGGGACGCTCTACATCTTCAACAAGAACTTCTATGGACGGCTGTTGTACGGCTATCGCGGCACACTGGGGCCGATGTTCTTGCGGGCGGTGAAACGGATTCGTGGGTCGCGCGCCAGGGCAGGCGGCGCCGGACAGGCGTGACGATGGCAACGGGGACGTCATGAAGAAGCGCAGGCTGCTCTCCGCGCTGATCGCCGCCGGAGTCTCCGGCATGCTGGCGTGCGGCGGCGAGCCTGAGCCGCCGCCGTTCGTCGGAATCTGGGCCGCGCCGGAGGGCTACAAGATCGACCGTTTCGGACGGAGGATCTTCGTCCAGGATCGGGCCCAGGACGTCCTGGCGCTGAAGGTCAGGAACCGCCTCTGGGACAGCGTCACGCGACACATCACGCTCCAGGCGGCCCGCGGCGAGACGGTGGCCTTCCAACTCGGGATCGAGGGCGGCGCGAGCGGGCGCCACGGCGTGGACGTGCGGCCGTCGGCGCTGACGAACGCGGCAGGCCGCGCGATGCCTGCCTCACAGTTCGCCCTCTACAAGATCTACTACACCGAGGTGAATGACCGGGGTTCGGGTCCGACCAACAGCCCCTCGATGGGCCCTGGCTGGTACCCGGACGCCCTTGTGCCGTGGTCGGTGGGAGACACCACCGCGTACGGGGGCTACGATGGGCCGCCGTTCGCGATCAAGCCGGTGGAGATTCAGGGCGTGTGGGTGGATCTCGCCATCCCGTATGGTACGCCCGCCGGGCATTACGCCGGGACCGTCTCCGTCGTCGCGGACGGCGTGGAGACGCCGCTCGCGCTGTCGCTCAGGGTGCTGGATTTCGACATTCCCAGGCGGATCCACAACACGTTCTTCATGAACTTCACGGTGGATGACCTCAACCAAGCGGGTGGCCGGTGGCTCAAGGACGGAGCGCTGGCGGCCTACGAAGAAGAGGTGTACCGGGTCGCGCGCCGGCACCGGTTCACGGCGGGCAACATGTACGCCGAGGACGGACCGGCGATCGGGGAACGCGCCGGCGGTGAACTCGGCGCGGTCGACTGGGCGGGCTACGATGCGGCGCACGACAAGGTGCTCAATCCGACGCGCAACGTCTTCGGGCCCGGCGAGGATGCCATTGAGATCTGGAAGGTCCCGCTGTCTACGGGGATCAGAACGCGCCCAGACAAGACACCCGCGAGCGACCGGGCCTGGGACCAGATGGTGACGGAAATCGCAAGGCACTGGCGCGAGAAGGGCTGGGACCTGCAGCGTGCCTATGTCTACCTGGCTGACGAACCGCCGGCGGAGTCGGCGCGCACGCTGAGGGACTTTGCGAGCCGGGTGGCGACCGCGTCG
>Ga0315290_10001444_pt1 | contig 16292 bp, 23 predicted proteins | sample YL17G12_0_MG_FD_203627 | JGI IMG/M metagenome (GOLD analysis project Ga0315290, IMG submission 203627) | Sediment microbial communities from Yellowstone Lake, YNP, Wyoming, USA - YL17G12_0 | ecosystem: Environmental > Aquatic > Freshwater > Lake > Sediment | place: USA: Wyoming | collected... | reverse complement strand
TGGGTAATGTTCCGTAGCACGCGCACTTTCCAGGTATTTGTTACTGTGGATGTCGCAGTCAAACGAACCGTGGTGCCACCGCTCACGTCTACAGAAAGCGTGATGCTTGACGTGTCTCCGATGTCGCCAAACTTGATCTCACCTTGTGAGTTGATGGAACCAGCAGAAGTCCACACAGCTCCTATTTGCGACCTACGAAATTGCGTGGTCCCTCTGTAGATATTCACTTCCCACACGCACGAGCTTCCAGAACCTATTGGGAACGAATCAAGAACTACAGCGGCTCCAGTATTGACCGTAACCTCGTTGCACCACATTTCGTGAAATTCAAAAATGTGGGCAAGATTTACGGTGACGTATCCGTAGCGTAGATACCAATCAAACATGTGCATGGTGTATCTATCGCACGGCAAACATTTTACGGTAGAAGATATTGGGGTGGTGACAATTCCCTGAACATCCGTCTCTATCAATCCTACGCTACCATCACCCCAATAAGGCAGCCATCTATTCCGCACTTGGAAATCGTAAAAGCAGCAATCTATAGCCTTTAGGAAGCTGTAAATGTCAACTTCTGCTGCAAAGCTAGTTCTCAATGCACTAAATAGGTTAGAGTAAGGCGCGTTTATCGCCTTCCAAACACCGCCACCGATATCCTTCCCGCCTATGTAGCTATCAGAGATTTGAATCTTCGAGTACTCAAGAATAGTACAGGGATGAACGCTTATATCTATCATCTCCCATATGTTTACACCGAAGATTTGAAGTATTGCATTCCGTGTATATGGACTGACAATATTGCAGTTGATGCCATTTATTCCTGGGCGGAATGCCAGAAGTCCCCCTGTAACAGAGAGACCGACCGCACAAATGCTCACTTTGACGGAACTAACAATAGGCATAAGGGCTTGATTCACAGTGATTGTGAAATACCCATCCACCCACGACTGCCCATCCAAAAGAATGATGATTTCTCTAGCAGCAGGAATGATGGGAGATTCGGTGTAGTAACCCGCAGCAACGTACACCACTGGTGTGTTGACAAAATCATCGTAATCTACTGCTGGGCCTATGGCGTCAAGTGCGTCTTGGATCGTCACATACGGATTTGTGACGCTACCGTCTGGCTTTGGGGATGTGTTGCCACTATCAACATAGACTGTGTACGGGCTTTGTTGTGGCGAAAGCAGTTCCAGATCCCAGCCATTAGCCCCTGCTCTATTCTTCCTCCACGTCACCATAGGAGGACCGGAGTCTGTTTGGAGAATGGTGGTCCCTATGGTGGCATCGAGGTTTGGATCGCCCGTGTCTCTGAGCTGTATGCGGCGGTTCGCTAGCTCTGCTATGACTTGGTTTAGGGATTCTTGGACGCCCATTGGTTACTCCTAGACGGCTTCTGGCTGGTTGTCGATACGTGAGTCTAGAAATTCGTGATCTGCTTCAGACAATGATAGCCAGACTCGATCCATTATGTCTCGAATGTGGTCAGCCAAAAACTCATCGCCCGCTTTCGAGCACTCTTGAACTCTGGCTTCAAGGTCTATGTACTTCTTCAATTCTGGACTCATATGGTCTCCTGTACATTGGAAATTGTCAGCGTTCCCAACGTGTTCTGTCCTGCCATAGCAACGTCATTGAGCCAGACGGTTGTGGGATTGGTGCCTATGGTATCCACCGTCAGGGTATCCACGATGTCTGCGTGGTTTCCCTGCGTCGCGTTTCGAAGTCCCGTATGACTGTTCAAAGACAACACCCCAAACGTGAGTTTGGTGTATGTGACCACGGGAACTCCCATCGAGGTCGACTGCGCGAATGCCCCAAAGGTCAACGTCCGTGCCACGAACCCACCGATTTCGTAGGTCGCACCAGCCGTCAGACCGTTCGTTACCAAACCTGCGAGGTTTGTCACCGTCGGCGCTACCCAGGCGTGGCCAGCCTGGTGAAGATCGTTGTCATGCACCTGAAGCGTTCTGGTCCAGGCGGTTCCTGAGCCTCCCCAGCCGCCCAAGAACGCCCCAGCGTTAGCCGGCGGAGTCATGGATGGCGCCGCCCAGGCTTCCTGATCCAAAGTCGCTGTCACGATGTGGTTCTGAATTGATGTTCCGTTGTTCCCGCCAGACCTGAGACGTGCCGCAGGAAGCGTGACTGCGAACGAAGCAATCGGGTCGTGCGCGATCTTGACCAGCGAATCGATTGTCGCTTCCGAACCATTGGCCGTGCGGCGCAAACGCATCGACAGGTTCGTTCCCGTCACTCGATAGCCGCCCGCAAGCCGAGTCACAGTTTTCGGAGTTGCGAACACAGCCGGCGCCGTGATGGTCAGCTCCCCCGGGCCGCTCGTGAACAGAACATCGTTGAAGTTGAGCGCCGTGGCTGGAACCGTCGCCGTCTCAACATTCTTCAAGGCCCCGAAACCAGAAGCATAGGTTGGCGTCCCGAGCGTGCCCGAAGGCTGCACGTTGTTCAGCACGACAACGTTGACACCGTTGATTGCACCACCACCCTGGTTCGTCGCTCTGACAAGGCTGTATGCCCCGTTTGCATCATGCACTTGAATCCAGGCCGGAAGGGACTGAGGCACGACGCCGCGATTCGCGATAGTCGCGATTACAGACCCAGACACGGTCGGCGCAAAGACGAAGTTTTGCAGAATACACGCATCCTGGTTGAGCACTCGCGCGCCGGTGCACGGAACATCCGCGACGAACGCAATGCGATAGGTGTCCCCGGACTCCAACTCGGTCTGCGGAGTCCCAGGAAGCCACGGAACATCCGGATAGCTGCCCGTGAATGACGCCGCCAGAAGCTGAGGCGGAAGTTGAACCGCCACCACGCACGTCTGATTCGCAGAAGGTTGTCCCTCAGGCGTGAGTGTGAAGACATCAAAGCTTTCCCCAAGCGCTGCAACCACAACATCCAGGTTGCCCGTGTAGTCTCCACCAGCCGCCGTGAGCGTTGCCGTGTAGCTCCCCACTGTCGTTGTCGCCCGCACCTTGGGGTACGAAGCCACAACCGACAAGCGAATCGATGTGCTCGAGGACTTGAACGACTCGAGAACTGTGTTCGCCGGAGGATCCTGGTAGACCTTGTCCGAGATTGTTCCGCCCGGCGTCAACGTCGTCGCATCCGTAAGGTACAGCGTACCCTGCCAACTCTCAGAACGAAGACTACGGAGAAAACGAGTGACTACCGAGCCGTCTGAAGTGTCGTCCTCAAAGTTGATAGTAATCTGCCCCATGTTGACCAGAGTATCGAGCTGCTGCCACGGGGGCGAGCTGAAATACCGAGGATCGAACAAATGAGGAAGCGTGATGTGAAAGGACGCACTCCCGTTTGGGACGAGAACAGTATCCGGAATACAGCCCGGCACGGAAATCGAAAGCGGTGTGGTAGCCGATAGGTTTGTCAACGTAATGCGCATGAAAATCTCCGTTCTGTGAGTTCCTCACATCATACCGAGGACAATTTGAATGCACCAGAGGAAGAACCAGAAAATAGTAGTCAGTCTTCGACGTTGAGATCAATCCATTCGTCAAAGGAAGGAACGGACCAAGCCATTACAAGTTTTTTGTATCGCTCGAGACTCTTTGCCGAAGACCTTAAGTACTTTCCCCGAAGCAGCTTAGCGGACTTGCTTCTGTTTATGTCGTAGTAGTCCTGATAACGCACGTCATAAGCGGTGATCGCTGACTCCAGCTCGCGAATAAATCTAGCACGCAGCGCTTCGAACGCTTGCTGCAGATCTTCGGCCGTCGGATCCATCTCGACTATCCCGGCTCTGAGGATGGCTTCTTCAGCTCTTGAATCTGTTTATAGGCCCGCAGAAAATCCAGTCGCTCGTGAATAGCCTCGATTAACTTTGGCAGGGATGTGCACGCATCAAGACCGAAGTCATATTTATACTTTCGATTGAGCGCGGATAGAGCCCCAACAGCCGGAAATTTAAGCATGACCCCTAAAGCCCGTCGTCCGCGATCTTCCGCGATTCGATCTGCAAGAAAATCGTAGGTGAAGGCAATCTCGAACGGTTCTTCTGAAATCGACTCGAGCCAAACACGCTCGGCATTCTGAGCAATTGCCGTATTGATGGGAGGATCGCTCGCCGCAAGACCCGTCCGTATAGCTTCCAATGCGCGCTGTTCTTTAATCTCCCGCAACTCGCGAAACAACCCTTTCAGTTTAACATCGTCGGTATACCCTAACCATCCTGGTAGGTACCTTGTATCTATTCTACCAACCATAGTTTAATCACCTAAGTACTTGATTGCACGAAGAAGATCTCCACTCGGCACAATTACCGAGCCCGAGTGCCTCGGTGTGAGGAGATCGTCTACAACAAGGTATGTGAACACTACAAGGAGCACAACAAACATCCTAACACCTCTTTGCCATTGACGCAAGAGTACCGAAATTCGAACGAAGATGCAAGAACACACAAGTTGACGGTTGACATCCCGACCGCAAACGTGCTAGCGAACGAGACTACCTCTTTCCTTGGTGTCAGCAGCTAATCCGGACTCCCTTGGGATGGCAACCTAAGGGAGTCCCCTGAGCGTAGCCTGGCGGAACATGGCAGCTCAAATCGGCTTCATCCTAGAGAAATTCCGAGCTTTCCAGGCCCCATGCACCATCTGCAAAACGTGGAATACCCCGTACCGCATGGAGCTGGACACGAGTCTCGAGCACATCGAATGCCTCTATCGCTGCGGCATGTGGGATCGAGCTGCTGGGTGTGGAGAGCTGTACGCCTGGACGGATCCGGACTCCGATTCGTTGACTGAGGGAAATTACGACACGCGGCGCACGACGTAGGTTGTCGTGCCGCGCGCGCATTCGCGCAATTGTTCGGGGGGTTGAACATCGCGGCCATGGAACTCTCCTTCGAGGAAAGCATCCTCGAGTTCACATTCTGCGAATCACCCTTCGTGCCTCAATTCATGATGACAATCGAATGATTCGCTTTTCTTCTCGAACCCCCTAGCCTGCTCGCACTGCATGGCTAGGGCCAGTTCGGTCGGTGCATCATCCCGACACCTACAACTTAAGCACGCTAGACTCTGCGTCAAGAGCAGACTACGAAAAAAGATCGTTGCCTTGCGTTTTTTCTTCCCGCCTTTGCTTTAGCCAGCGGAGCATCTCGAGTTTTCCTGGCCTAGATGTTTGTTTTAACTAACAAATGTATGTTTTAACTTACAAAGTGTTCGATTGCCGAGTCGATCTTTTTCTTAGTCTGCTCTTGACACAGGGTCTAGCGTGCTTAAATTGAAGAAGTCGGGGATGGTTCCCCGAAGGAGGATTCAATGGCACGTCTGAACCTAAACGATAACGATTTGACCAACGTGCTGGTTGGCCTCCGGGCCACAGGCCAGCACGCCTTGGCCGAGCGCATCCAGACCGAGGCGCGCAATGACGACGACGACGACAATGACGAGTCGGAGTCGGATCGAGATTGTCGGCTCGACATAGACGGGGTCGAATTCGCCGACTCGGGCGGCAACAGCGCTCTGCGCGCCGCCACGCGCAGCAATCCCCGCGTTCACCCCTGCCCCACCTGCGGACGGGCGAATGCACTCACACCGGCGGACGTCCGCCAGGGCTACCAGTGCGACCGCTGCGCCGACGCGGCGGAACGTGGTGGCTGGTAAGAATTGGAAGTGCTGTAAATTTCGGAGGAAACGATGGGAACCGCAACTCTTACAGTCAGACTAAACCATGACGGCGTTTACGCCACCGTCGGCGTCAACGTCGAGTTCGTGTGCGGATCCACCGCGCGTGAGTGGGCACGGTACCTCCGGAAAATTCGTCCGATGCCCTGGGACGAGCCGGCCGAGCCTGAGATTGTGGGCGTCTTGGGGCTCGACTACGTCGATGAGTGCTACGTCGACATAGACGACGACGGAAACGAGGAGCCCGTGGACATCGTGAAGAACTCCGAGGAATGGGTTGCACTGGAACGCGAAGTGCTCGCGTACTTGGACGAACGCGGACCGGCGAAGGAACTCGATGACGAGCTGCAAGAATGGTTCGTCCGCGGACCGGAAGATGATTTCTAGGCGTGGTTATGTTGAGAGTGTCAGCACAGGAGTTAGACCACATGCAAATCATAAGCCGAGAAAATGTGCGACGATTAGGCCGCGAAGAAGCCATCGCGAAGATTTATCTTCGCGGCGAAGAATATCCGCACAACAGAGAACGTATGTGCCGCTACGAAGCGGCTCGCATCCAACAAGGGGCGTTCAATCGCCACCTGCGCGTGATCGCTGCGAAGTTGCTCGTGAGCTTCCCAGCGCACTTCCGCACCGCAAACCTCATCGATCGCGTCTGGGGCTGGCTCATCGAAGGAGCCCGAGAAGGCGCAGGCGCAGTCCGCTCTTGACATCCGCCCCACCAATGCGCACACTAAAAGGGCCATGTCACAACGAACAGGAATTGGCCAGCTAGGTCTGACGAGGCAAGAATACGTCACCAACACACAGTGGAAGCTGTTGGTTGAGATTTGCGAGGATGCCGCGAAACCATGGCCCGCGTTGTACACGATTTACGACCCTAAGATACGCGCACGCCTTGAGGATTTCGGACTCGTCGAGAAAACCGTGTGGATCTGGATCCAACAATCCGAACGTGAGTGGATCCTGAGAGAAAACACGGAAGAAACGATCGCGCTCAAAGGGAGCAAAACGCGCGTACCGATTTATAGACCGACAGAAAAAGGTCTGAAAGTCTATGAGCTGCAGAGGGGCTTGAGAGGAGCTATAAAGTGCCAGTGTGGTTCTACACAGTGAAGGAATGTTGGACCGCGGTTGCGGGATCGTTGTCTGCGGAGGACTTTGCACGACAGTGCAAAAGTCGCGACGAAGCTACCGATTTCATGGCCCGTATACATAAGGAGTGGCAAGACAAAGGCGTGAATCCGAAAAAAATCGGCGAGGCCATAACTCTGTGTATGCACATCTATGACTCAACCCTCCGGCAGTTGGCCCTGAGATTGTGCCAAGACCTTCCTGAATGCTGGACCGCCAACGCAACATTCCGCGGAACTATCGACCTGAGCATCCACGGCACAACCGGCGACCTCCTGACTTATCGTGAAGCCGAACAAGTCATGAAAGTATTGGAGGAGGATGTTCGTCCGCGCGATGCTAAGGAAATGCGCGAATTGGTGCAACAGGTGTCCAATGACCAGCGATAACCATGAAATTGAAAACACCATCATAACGTACGAGGATCGCGCTGCCGACCCTTTTACAATACCCGAGTACAAAGAGGACTGTATCCGACGTGCAAAGTGGTTGAGGGAGCTACTTCATCTTCGTAGTGTTGTAGCGTTCTTGCGCGAACGCAATCTCTGCCTGTATCTCGGAATTGAGAGCCCATCCGAGAACTCGAGGAACGAACCGAAATGAAGCTGAACCTCGATCTGTTCTTGCCTAAACGTAGCCCGGAAGAACTGAATACACTGGTTAAAGATATTCTATCCAATCAGGTATTCTTATCGGCGCAACTCCGAGACATGTCCATGCTCACGCTTGTTTTTCTCCCGCTCATGGGCATGGAAGTCGATGACGCGGACACCGAGCGATTTAAGAATGAGCTTGGTGTGCTGTACGGCTACTATAAGGACGCGCTTCCACGAAGTATCAACGGCTCCCCCGTGTTCCCAATCGTCTCCGCACTCTGTAGACAAGACTGGCTCCTGGTCCTCGAAGTCCTCAAACGTGAAGGCAACAGAGATTTCACTTCGTGGCTTCGCTCTTCGTGGCTCCGCTGACTTCGCTCTCCGTAGCTTCACTGCCCTCAGACGCTCCGTCTGCGATCTTTTTTCATTGTATGCTCTTGACACAGGGTCTAGCATGCTTAAGTTGGGGATATGGGCGATTACATCAACAGCGACGATAGACGTCAACCGGCTTGGGGCCGGCGCCCAACCCCCCAACCGATGGGCCTGCCCACCGCGGCAGAGCTGGCGGAACACAAGGCAGCCGAAGCCGCTCGCCACACACGAAGCGGCGGCAGCGTCCTTCGAGCCGTACCGCTTCGCAATGGCGGCGGTGCTCGAAGCCGCCTACGCTTTCGGTTGGCAATCGCGCGAAAGCGAAGCAGCCCTGCTGCTCGAAATGTGCGCCGCGGACCTCGACGCGACAGTGCCAGAAGCCGCACTGCGCGCCGCCGCGCGAATTCCGAACTGCCGCGTGCAGGACGAAATCCGCTCCCTGCGCGGATGCTGCTGGACTGAAACCGTCTGAGAGCCTAGACGAACGTGAGATTTCCAGGGAGATGAATAATGACCATGATTGAAGGACAAGTCGGCGTCTGGGAGTGCTCGCGGTGCGGAGGAATACATGAGCATCCGCTGTATCAGTGCGAATGGCTCAAACCTCACGACCGACTGAAGCCGTTCTCCGAACGCGCCGTACGCCACAACTGGGCGTGCAAAGACTGCATTTCGTGGATGCGCTCGCAGCGCTCAAACCGGTTCGTTCCCGTCTCCGCAGACCGACCTCGCGATCTGCTGGCCGGACGAATCGTCGTCAATGCGGCTGTCGCAAACGTTAGCTCTTGACATCGGGTCTGTAGTGCTTAAGTTAAAAGAGTCGGGGAAATGTCGGGGGAAATGAATCGGGGATGATTCCCCGAATGTCGCTTCGCTCCAAAGCTAAAGCAAGGAGATGGGACAATGGCGAAATGGCTAGTTGACGACGGACAATCGCAAGAGACCTTCGAAGCCGAAAACGCGGACGAAGCCCGAGAAAAGGGCGAAGATTGGCTTCGCGAGGGCGAATGGGGCGACGACGGCTGCGTCGTCACCGCAACCGTCCGCTCCGTCGACGATTCTCAATGGGGCGAGACGCGATTCGGTATCGAAGTCACCATCGATGCCGACCAGGAAAGCCTGGATCCGTACCATTCCGACCACATCGGCTCCGGCCATGAGCACGAATGGCAGTCGCCATACAGTGTCGTCGGCGGCTGCAAGGAAAATCCCGGCGTCTGGGCTTCGCTCTCCGTGGCTTCGCTCGGAAGCGGAGTCGCTATTCTCGAGGTGTGCCAGTGCGGCGCGCGACGTCACTCCCGTAGCAACGAGCCCGTCGTTGAGATTGACTACCCCTGGGGCCTCTGGCCCGATGGAAGTCACGACTTCGTGGCTTCGCTCTCCGTGGCTTCGCTCTCCGTGCCAAGCTGGTTCCAGAAGGAAGTGTGATGGCATGAAAACCGAGGATAAATGCTGGCGAGCTTGGCTCAATGCCTTGCTCCGGCAACTCCATGAAAAAATCGAGGCCGAAGAACGTGAGGCCTCCAGCAACTGCGCACTCATGGCCCGAGCCGAAGGCCTCCGAGCACGCCTCAAGTACCTGGAAAAATGTCGGCTCGAATATCTTGAGAAGATTAAGTGTCAGCCGTAAAGCATAGGAGAAGTTATGATCACAACATTCGACTCCTGGGAAGAATTGGAAACCGCCATGACAAACGACCGAGTCGCCGCAGACTCTAAAATCAGCGAGGCCCAAACGCGCCTTCAGGCCGGCGACTACGCAATCAGTCAGTCCGAAGGTATTACCATCATCGGCGAGATCCTCGTGGCTTCGCTCAATGAGACCGAGGATGCCGCAGAACATGAAGCCTGGAGCCGCAGCTTCGTCTTCGGTCGCTGGTACAGCAAGTTGTTCCTCACGGGCGAATGCGGAGATAAACACCGTAGTGTCCTTGAAAAAATAACGAAGAAGACCTTCGAGGAGGAACTTGCGAAGCTTTCTAGCTCACCGTACTATGTCGTCATCCTTGGGGCCGGACCCGTGAGCCCTCAATCAAGTATCGGCGCGAGAATCATGAGCACTCTGCGCCTGCAGCAAACGATTCGCTCCGCTCCGCTTACCTCCACCGCCGAAATACTAGCCCGAAAACATTTCCCCCAAGAATACCTCGACCGGTGGCTCGAACGTCAACGTACCAATGCCGATGCGTGGTGTGTCACTCTCCGTATCAGTAGCGACGATGAAGCCGCACTGTGTGCCACCGAAGCCGTCTGGCTCTTTACGACGTTGAATGCCTAGGTTACCCATGCCTCGAGTCGAAGTAGACGTGCTCCGTGACTCCGCTCCGCCAGCTAAAGCAAAGGATTGGAGCCCTGCTATCCTGACGCTGATCCGTGATGCCGAGACCGCAGGCTTTGTCGTGACAGCCCTCGAAGAGGGCTCCCTCCTTGTCCTGCAATCTCGAAATGAAGCCCCGTTCTTTATGGCACCAAAAGGTCTCCTCCTTTATTTCGAAAATTCTGCGGATTCGCTCGAAGTCGCCATCCCCCTCTCAAGTCAAACCGTCAACCAAGGAACTCGCGATGTTACGAAAATGCGAGAAATGCTCGGACTTGGTATACTCCAGAAATGAACATCATCCAACACCTCCTTCGGCTGCAAGAAGCCCGAGCGTGGGACCTCGATGCCGCCCTCGATGCCCTCACTCCTCCCCTCCGTAACTGGATCCATCGCCCCTCCGAAGGGAAAAAGGAACTCGCCGCCGCGTATGAGGATCTTAGCTCGTCAGAAAAAAAGGCGCTCGCACAAGATGTCCGCCGAGCTATCGGAGCCACGAAGAACGTAGTCGGAGCCACGAAGAGCGGAGCCACGAAGAGCGGAGCCACGAAGAGCGGAGCCACGAAGAGCGGAGCCACGAAGAGCGGAGCCACGGAGAGCGGAGCCACGAAGAGCGGAGCCACGGAGTTTGTCGCCTATCGACGAATTAAACAAGGTTCCGAAGTACTCAAAGGGCTCGATTCTGTTACTACCAATTTCGAGTCTGTTCGCTTACTGGATCCTAAGCTCTGGCGTAAATATGTAATCCAAGCATCCGATGTCCTCGTGCATTGGGGCCAGGATACCCCGCTCGGAAAGTCTGGCTTTAAACATGAACAGGAAGTTATACTGAAGCCCGGCATCCATATCCTTCCGGAACCTTAGGCTCCGCTTACGCTTCCCATGTGTCCACAAGCACCATCGACTTCACCGGAACAGGCTTCGTACTCACTACCTGATAGTAAGACGTCGGACCCTCCAGCGTCTTAAATACATGCTTGGAATCAATCTTCACCTTCCAAACATCCCGGCCCCGCTTCGTGTTTAAATCCATCGCGAGACCGCGAACATGTGAGAGATCCGAAGCTAGAAAAATGTTGGGAGGTAGCTCCTTGCGCCTCGTGTATAGCTCGCGATCCTCAATCGGCCGAGCCGTGTACAACGTCAAAAGCCGGCCCGGCTTCTTGCTCGCCCCAGGAGAAGTTAACTCCGCGACCAAACTAAAGTAGTCCGAGGCTGTCTCCAGATCATGGAAAAACTCGGAGTCCCCCGCGTCTAATACGTCCTCCGGCTTCGTGGGCTCGTTGGCCCATAGCGAAAACGAAGGCGATGAGGGCGAAATATGCGGCTTGGCCGATACGAAAATAGTCAGCCGGGGCGATAAAGGCTTCTCAAAATCATGCACGTCTGAGTCAAACTTTGCTAGGCGAACAAACACCGTGCTCCCCATCCAATTCGGAATCGAGCGAATCAATCGCTTTATGACCCCGATCAACGTGTACGTCGACCTCGTCAATGCCTTCATCCGAGGCTCCAACGTCCCGTCTATCTCCGCTTGAACCTGCTTCGGTGTCTTCATCGGCTCCGATGCATGAGCTATGTACGTCGATAGATCCCTCCAGATAGTACGGGCTTTAAGATAGTTAGGATCTGTGTAATCCATTCCTAGATAAGCGTCCGAGACTTGTTTGTAGAGTGCCGTGGCCTTGCCAGATAGGACGAAATTGCTTAGCTCCGGCAATTTCCCGAATATAGACAGAATGTCCGCCGCCAGTGTCTCCTTCGTTATCCTTGATTGAGCAAAACGAGCTTTCTCTAGCTCCGCTGTGTCAATGAGATCTTGAATATAATCCCGATAGGCTTCGGTGTAGGCTTCCAATGAAGCCTTGTCCAATAGGACTTGCTTCTCCTGAGCTTCGCTCAATGCCCGGCTCAACGAAGAACGTACACCAGCCAGTTTCTGATATGAACGATCCATGACCCTAGCATACTACTCCGTGACTTCGCTCCGCTAGAAGGCAGAAAAAGAATGAGGAAATTAAGGAGGTGCAGGGGAAATAGATCAAAGTGCAGGAGAAATAGATCAAAATGCGCTGGTAATGTCGTGCTCTTGACAAAGGTTCTGACAAGGTGTTAAGGGTGTAGGCGTTTCCCCTACCTTTTCAACTACTTAGAAGCGGAGCAAACTCAACTTTTCAGCACACGCAGGTCAATTCGAGTTTTCCTGGGGGGTATTGGAGGGGGTGCTACGTCAACTCGAGTTTTCCTCAGACTACTAGCAACTGTGACGGACTTGAAACTACGACTAGGACGTACTGGAAACCGCAACTAGAGCAGAGCGGATATAGCCCAATTCGAGTTTTCCTAGGAAGGTAAGAGAGTACTGATAGGGCCGGTCACGGCGTACATCTAGGGTGCCTTCCGCCATGAGCGTAGTCAAGACCACACGCAGGGTTGTTTCACCGACACCAAGGCGTTCCTTGAGCTGGGACACACCGAGCCAGTTATCGTCGAGGACTTCGAGGATACGACGACGCACCTGCGTTTGGGTAAGCGGCCGACAGTCAAGCCTCAAGAGAACGTCCTCCTTGAAATTTGTGTATGGGGCAAGAGAAAGGCTTTCCGAGTTTGCAGTCCCTCCCAATCCTTCCGAAGGGCCTGTCGAGCCGGGGAATCCGGCACCTCAGAGGCCAAGTTTTCCTCCCTTCGGGCCAGCTCATCCTCCATCGCCGCCAACGCCGACACAGTCGCACGCAGTCGACGCTGGGGCCGACAGTGCGGGCAGTTCCATACAATGTCCGCCTTCCACATATCTGACGGACCGTTAACTTTGCCTACCCCGCAGGACGGGCATATGTGTTCTCCCGGCAAATCAAACCTCTCAACTGTTGGTATCATCCCTAGACTCCATTCCTCGTCACAGGTGGCAGGAGCCAGTCTGGAATCCGCGAAGACTGAAAGCCTGCCGCGTTACGATGTCCCCCGCCACCATAGTGTTTAGCTATGGCGCCCACATCCACATCTTTCATCTGGGTATACAAGCCGAAGCTCCAATGGCGCCCGGTCCAATGAAACAGCACCCCTACATCGAAGCTTTCCGGATCAAGTGACTCGAAGACATCAAAGTTCCCCGTAGCATTGATCACCGCGACGCACCCGATGCCGACCCAAGGACGCTGCTGCGGGTCCACCACAATGATGCGAACGTGCTCACACGCCCGTCTCCGCTCCCGACGTTGGAAAGCTCGGATAACCCGACCTTCTTTCGCAAGGTCACTAAACACCGGACCCTCACCGTACTCAAAGGTGTCTCCCGCGAGCGCCCATTGCCACCACACCGCGGCCACGGGCACCTTCGGATCTATGTCACGGGCGAGCAAACCCGCTCGCACGTCTTTGGTTACTGGATCGCGATGGTCCCAAACGTCATAGCGACCTATGTGATGCACGAGGGCAGGCTCCGACTGGCCTGGGAAAAAGTACTCCCACGTCAACTCACATCCCGCACGCCCGATTTCAAGAACAGCCTCCAGCCGGTCCTCGACAAGATGCAGCCGTGTTTTAAAATTGACGGTGTTTACTTCCTTGCTTTGAATATAAGCTTTCAGCTCATCAAAAGCCGTCTGATGATGATCGATCCACACGAGGCTCTTTACTTCCTTAATAAGGCGCAGCATCTCTTCCCAGGGCTGAAAACAAAAATCAACCATGACAACATGTTGACCGATAAGCCTGTCCCACAGGATAGGCTCCCCATGCTGCATACCGATAAACGTCACGGCAGGGTGCTTCTTGTTAACGATAGCCGCCGCGCAGTACCCGTCCGCATCCCGGTGATGCACACACACAACTCGAAGCTCGCTCATTATTTCACCCACCGTTCAGAAATCCGCCCATAAGGCACAAAGAAAACTCGTTTTTCCAGTGCTGACACACTTCAAAGTTACAAGCCTCCTTCAAAAAACAGGACAGTGAGGGTGGAAAATCAGTAGTCCTCTATCTCGTCTAAAATTCAGTGAGGGTGGAAAATCAGTAGTCCTCTATCTCGTCTAAAATTCAGTGAGGGTGGAAAATCAGTAGTCCTCTATCTCGTCTAAAATTCGCTGACACACTTCAAAGTTACAAGCCTCCTTCAAAAAACAGGACAGTGAGGGTGGAAAATCAGTAGTCCTCTATCTCGTCTAAAATTCAGTGAGCGTGGAAAATCAGCACCCTCACTACCCACCATAATTCAGTGAGCGTGGAAAATTAGCACCCCACTACCCAAAACGACAACGTTGACGTGCTTGTTTACCTCTTAGTTACTTCAAAATTACGAACACACTGCACACAGAAGTGTCGCAAAAGTGTCGCATCAAACTTCAACCTCACCATCAACGACAACGTTGTCGCTGGGCTTTGTCAAAAATGACACACATTCGCTTCGTAAAATTCCCGGCCCACTTCACAATTATTCCGCTCATCATTCAGAAATCCTACTACATTGCGCTAGTGGAATCCGCCCCTACTGTACCCCAAAGTTAAAATGACTCTCCCAAGTTACTTAGTTTTTGTAGTATACATCAGATACCAAACCTGCTAGAAAAGTCAAGAGAAGACATTGAGTTTTCCCAGTCCGAATTCCTCCCGCGGCAAAAACCTCCCACGCCTAAATGCGTAGTCCAGACGATCTTTCTGTAAGCCCCCAGTATCAAACAAGAAACGAGTTGATCGTAAATATTAGATCGTTGAGACGATCTAAATAATCGAAATGGCAAAATCGGATCTTTCACCCCTGTATCATATAATCACGACTTTTAAGTGAAAGATCGTGCCGGAAAACAAAAGTTGCGACGAAGTCAAAACAAGATCGTGTCACGATCAGACAACCGTTGTCACTCCCAAGAACACGATCTGAACCCAACGACAACCGTTGTCGCTCCAATAAAGACGAATAAAATTTTATTAGAGGCAAACTCAAAGGGGCGATAAAAAAAATTTGAGGGCATGCAAAAAAAAGCTGGACAGAAAACTCAACCTGAGGTACAAGAGAGAGGTCGGATAAATTTAGAGTTTGCTTTTTGCTGAATTTGTAAGTACTTGATATTGTTCGAGTTTTCCGTGAGACCCTGAGCGTAACCCCTCTAAAGTAATACCCCAGCCACCCTAAATAAAATCCTAACACCCGAAATAAAATCCTAACTCCCTATCCTTAAATTTTAACAAAGCTACTAACGAAGAACTAACGTTGTCGAACGCTCTTCGTGACTACGCTCTTCGTGACTACGCTCTGACTCTGTTCTCCGTAGCTTCTCTCTTCTCATGGGCTCCTGCGTTCTTCATGGCTTCGCTCTTCACTCTCCATGGCTCCTGCCTAACTCTAGTTAGGGAATCCTTGGATTTCCGTTGGCGCCTAGGATTACTTTGGTCCTTTCGAGATTGGACGATCTTTTATTCTGGCTGGACGATCCTTTATCCTGACTGGATGATCCTCTCTTGCTTTACCCCCCTCCCACTCCTCCAGAGCCTGCTTCGATCTTGCCCCCCTTTAGCTTCCCGTGGGCGCCTAGAGCTACTCTAAACGAGCAAAATCACTACGTGAATCCCTTCCAACACCCCGAGATTTCCTTCTCTGTCGCGGCATGCCTAGCTCCCAAGACACCACCTCCAGGAAAATGCTAAGGTCACGATCAAAATCACTGCCGCGAGAGATAGTCCGAAGGCGCCTAGAATTACAATAGCGATTACAGTCACTTCAGCCCAGCCTGACCCCCTATTGTTCCGATTCCTGCCATTTCCTTGCTTCGTAACCATAAGTGTCCCGTTGAAAGAACATGTTAACTAGCTATTTCAAGGATTTGCGTGTTTGCTGACTAGCTACGACTCGCTGGAAAACTCGCCGAGATCCTCCGCTTGCGCCTCGAGCCTCCACTCCCTCAATTCCTGCATCCAGGCCAGAATCTGACTCCAGGTTCCCTGCGAAATCACATCCATCCCCCAATGAGCCCGAGCAAATTCTCGATCTTCAATGCTCGCGCCTAGATACCCGATCAGTTCGCTTAACGAATGGGTGTCGGCGTCGCAAGCCTTGATAAGAACAAGCCTTTTGAGCTTGTGATTCCTCTTGGCTTGAACGCGCCTGGCATGCTCCTGTCGATACTCGTGTAAGGACTTCCAATCCACTGACTCTGTGCAATCACGATCCTCCATTCGCTCACCTCTAACCAGTACCCACACTTCCATCTT
>Ga0315290_10001440_pt1 | contig 16314 bp, 15 predicted proteins | sample YL17G12_0_MG_FD_203627 | JGI IMG/M metagenome (GOLD analysis project Ga0315290, IMG submission 203627) | Sediment microbial communities from Yellowstone Lake, YNP, Wyoming, USA - YL17G12_0 | ecosystem: Environmental > Aquatic > Freshwater > Lake > Sediment | place: USA: Wyoming | collected... | reverse complement strand
TTATGATATACAAGACCGTCTTCAAGAGTATCTCCTGTCTAGTCGCGCTTCATCACCAAAAGCCTGTCCGTGTCTCTAGACAAGTTTGAGAATATTTTTGCCAGCCTGGCCATGCGGCGAAAATAAGTTGGCAGGCTGTCAAATTCAACGGGTAAAAATCCAAATTTCATGTAGAACGATCCCAATGGCGATCGGCACATCAAATAAATGGGGGGTGGCGTGTTGGAAAGAAGGTTGGTGATAATTAACCTTGCTATCCCATTTCCACGATATCCAGTATCAACGGCAATGGATGCCAGCTCACGAATCTCCTCGCCATGAGGTTTGATTTGACCGCACCCAATTGTCCTTCCGCCAGGTGTAACTACGACTAAAAATCTTCGCCAATCAAGTCCAGTGGGGTTGATCTTCGCCTGATGAATCAGATCCCGAATGGGACCAGAATCTTCGCTTAGAGCGGGTCTGATAATAAACTCAACCAAGAACACCCGCCGCGACAATAATGGTAAACGATGCAATAAAAAAATGGATAATGAATGGATAGAGAAAGGACCGGGTGCGGTAGGCGATCCACCCAAAAATAAATCCGCCAAATATCGTCGATAGCGTCTCCACCTCAGGCTTGCCGAGGTGCGCGAGAGCAAACGGTACAGCCTGAAGCCAGATCGCCTCAGGTCCAAACTTGCGGGCGTATCCAAACAATAGCCAACCCCTAAAAAGAAATTCCCAGGCAAATAATTGCACGAGCATATCCCATGGCAAAAGGGTAAATTGCCAGTTATAGTATTCCTTCATGGAAGAATTCGAACTTCCGAGAAAATATAGGATAGGGGTCATGATCACAATTGAGCACAGAGTCAGAACTAATCCCGCTCGCCAATCCCCCAGTTGAAAACCGTAATCACGAGGATTCTCGCGAAAGACAAAAAAAATGATCGACATGGGGAGCACGAAAAACAATAAGAAACGATCGAGCGTTTCCCATTTGGTCAGCGAATTGTAATTTTCAACCATGATAACCAACGTACTTACGACAGTAAGTACGGCTATCTTCCAGTCCAAACGGGCGTTAATCGAAATTAATTTTCGAATCATGAGATTAATAGGGGAAACCAGTGATATTGCCCTTGGAGCCAAATAGAAGGGTAAGTTTGTCGTAATCAAACATTAGTTCATGCCCCCAATTAAAGAAAAGGAGCAGAACTGCGACGCTTGCAATGATCACCAGCCATTTGCCCTTTGAAGAAGAATAAAACATCTGCCGAAGTTCACCGATCCCTCCTTCCCAGCAGCGGGCCGCAAGAATGGCAAGCAAGGGCACAATGGTTAAGTGAAAACGGTCTTCTGCTAAAAGCAATACATGCGGCAGAGTGTAAGCGAATAAAACCAGACCCATCAATATTGCTTCCCGCCGATGCCAATCGGACAGGATCAGACCAAACATTGATGAGGTGCTCAGCAAAACAAAGGGAAGTAAAAAAATCGCAGAAAGTGTGAGAAGGAATGGCGTGGCGATATAGCCAAAAAAATTATTGGAGTAAAAAAAAGTCAAGGCACGCCTTTCCAGCCCCATAAAATGACCGAGCCTCATCATGGCAAGAATCGGGACACGGGCCGGAGCTTCACGAATGAATTCAATCGCTTTGGCAGTACCTATTTTGTCGCGTAATCCATCATCCAGCATGGGTACGAGGTCCAATGAAATCCCATATTGAAAAGTGCCCGTAGATTTCGGATGATATCCTACATAAAGGTTATATCCAAGTGAACTCTCGATCCCTACTAGACGACCGTGGAGCATAGAATTTCGAATAATCCAAGGAAGGCACACGGCCACTATTGTAATCAATAGAACCACAGCACCTTTCCTGTTCTTTAAAGTGAACCAGGACCAAATTGCAGCAACCGCGCCGAATGGCAATATCACTGAACGGGTAAGAGCCGCCAACCCAATCAGTAACCCGGATAAGCCAAACCAGCCAACTCTTTGATCCTTTCCAGCTTTTAACAAGGCCAAAAAAGATGCCATTACCAATACAAAAAACAGATTTTCGGTGGCGAGAGAAAGGGGATAGATCACCATCATCGGATAGAGCGCAAGCGCCCAGGCAGACCACCGCGCTGCACGTTGATGGGCGGGAAAAATCTGTCTGGCTGCCAGGAAAGTCATTGGGGCGAGCAATGCATTAAGCAAGGTCTGGATCAACCTTGCAGTGAAAAAACGCTCGGGAGTTATTCCATTGAAGAAATAGATAATTGCAAGGAATGCGGGATATAAAGGCGGCCGGAATGATGTCAGCACGCCTCGCGGGTCATAATTTACTGTCGAAAGGTCAAATGGGATGTAATTCTTGACTAAATACAAATCACTTTGCGCGTACCACCTGTAACCGTTTCCGGTAACAATGCTTCTGGCCAACATATCGTATTGGAACATATCGTCCAGGCCAATACCCAGGTTTCTTGATACAAGAACAGGAATTAGCCTGACAACAAATGCTATCAGGAAAATTAATAAAGGAAAAGAAATTCGCCACTTTACCGAGTTCATCTTTGCGGCCACCAAACGATATGAGATAATACTACTTCAATAAGTCTTCCAGGATTGTTTTCACCACTAGCGGATCTGGCTTCCCGCGCATTCTTTTCATTACCTGCCCAACAAACCATCCCATCAACGTTATCTTGCCGTTTTTATAGTTTGCTACTTCTTGAGGGGATTCGGCCAATACTTCCTTGATAACAAGCCGGATGGATTGATCGTCGCTGACCTGCGCAAGCCCTTCATCGCTTACGATAGCATTTGGCGATTTTCCAGTTGAATTGATTTTTTCCAATAATGATTTTCCGGTACTCACATTTATTTTGTTAGAGTCGACCAATCTCACAACCTCGGAGAGATAACGAGGAGTCAGTTTCAGATCGCGAGCGGGAATTCCACCGGAGTTCAGCAAACGCATGACGTCGTTGATCAGCCAGTTTGATATCCTTTTCGGGTCGCCACCATAAAACTCGACAGCTGCCTCGAAATAATCTGCCAGAGAACGTTCGCCTGTCAATATTTCTGCGTCATATTCAGGAAGACCATACTCTGAAATAAACCTTGCACGGCGATCGAGGGGTAATTCAGGGAAGTTGGCCAGAATCCGTTCTTTCCATTCATTATCCAATAATACCGGAAGCAAATCCGGCTCTCTAAAATATCGATAATCCGCTTCTGTCTCCTTTGAGCGCATTTTCTTTAGGGTTTGGGTATCCTCATCCCATTCCAAAGTCCAAGCTTCGACCTTCCTGCCCGCTTCATATTCCCGCTTTTGCCGCCCAATCTCTTTTTCAATGGCATCCTTCACGGCATCAATGGAATTGACATTCTTTATTTCTGTTTTCGGATTTAAGTAATCCGCTCCGACGGGCCGAATCGAAACATTCGCATCACACCGTAAGTGTCCGCGTTCCATATCCGCTTCGGATATTCCTATCCATCGGAGCAATTGCCGTAAACGAATCAAGTATTGGGCGGCTTCATCCGCAGTACGGATATCTGGGGCGGTCACCAATTCAATCAAAGGCACACCACACCGGTTGAAATCAATCAACCTCCGCCCAAACTCGTTCTTCGTTTTCCCAGCATCCTCTTCCATGTGCATTTTCCAGATCGTTACTCTACGTATGTAACCCGCCGGAACAGGAACATCCATATAACCGCCCCGCGCCAGCGGTCGATCAAATTGAGAAATTTGATATCCTTTGGGCAAATCGGGGTAAAAATAGTTCTTCCTGTCAAAAAAAGATTCATCCTGGATATCCGACTTCATTGCTTTAGCGAGTAGAATACCTTTTTCGACCACCATTTTGTTTAAAACTGGAAGAACGCCAGGCATACCGGAACAAACCGGGCAAATGTTCGTGTTAGGCTGAGCCACCCAGGAATCCGCCTTGCACGAACAGAATATTTTTGTTTGTGTATTGAGTTGGATATGAGTTTCAAGACCAATGACGGGTTCGTAATCCATTTTTTTCCTGGCAGTTCACAATTTTGGAGAATTTCCAAGTATTAGAAAATCACCGTTTACCAATTATGGCTATGTAGGCAGTCACCCAATCTCTGTATGGAACGCAATTCCGGTTTCCATCGCCGCAATCTTCAACAGGGGTTTTCCAAAAATAGACGTTGTTAAAATCATTATAACCATTTAGATCGCAGCCTTTTTCACCCAATAAATCGCTCGATTTGCATGCATCAACCACTGAAGGATTGGAACCTGTCCAGGCAGCAGCGTCCCCTTGAACCTTGGGGTTGAGTACATGCTCCATCCACATATAGGCGCAATTGGGATGAGCCGCGTCCGAATGCAGCATAAAGGTGTCCGCTCTTCCCGTGACTCCACCCCCTGGAATAACGCTTTTGACAGGTAAGCCTAATCGTTGAAGCCTGGCAATTTGATAGGGCCATGAAATGGATATAGCATTCTCATCTCTTGCAAACGAAGCAATCTGACCGGCTGGGTCAGGCCAATAGTCGTTAACGAGATTACGCTGGCCGCGTAGCACGCGAATAGCCTCTCCAAATTGGATCTGATTCAATTCGTATGGGTCTTTTATTCCTAATTCTGGACGTGTTTTCATAAGGTACAGTGCTGCATCAGCGATTGCCATTGATCCTTCATAGGCCTGCACGCGGTTCTTGTTCGACAATCCGTCAGGAAGGATTCGTTCTTCGAATAGAACATCCCACTCTCGAGGAGGCGTTGAAAAGACATCAGCGTTGTACATTAGCCGACTGGAGTTCCATATAAAAGGAATTCCATAATGAATGCCAGCAATTGTATGCCACGGTGAATTTATTATTCGCGAATCCAGCGAATCCCAGGATGGGAGCAATGCAGTATTGATCGGTTGAACTTTACCGCTTTTTATTAATCGTGATGAAGCATCGCCAGCTGCGGTGACAAGGTCGTATCCGCCCTGGTTCATTAACATGACCATCTCATCCGAGGAAGATGCAGATTTCACGTTTACAACACATCCGGTTTGCTTCTCAAATTCCGTCACCCAATCAAATCGCGAATCATTTGCTCCACGTTCAATATCCCCATCCCAGGCAATGATATCCAAACGACCTTCGCCTGCACCTACCTCTTGAAGTAGCAATTTACTTCCACCAGAGTGGGCAGAGCATGCGGTTAGGTCTATGCATAGTAGAACCACCAACCCGGCTAATCCGATTGAGCTAGTCCGTGACAATCTTCCTCTTTCCCATATATTAATGATTGTTGGTGATTATGTCAGGGAAGCCAAACCTGCAGCCGCCCTGAATGCAATATAAGCCGTGCTCATCTCAGGTGCAGGGATAGTCACCTTTATCCCGTTGCGAATAGCTCCGGGTATTCTTTCCGCTCTGTCTGCCATATCGGAAGCGATAAATTCAATGGTGACATTAACCGGGGTTAAAACTGCATAAGGCTTGGGGGCATCTCCCTTTTTGAGTCGTTGAACAGCACTGGAGGCCGTTGTACGAATTAACTCCTGCGCAATTGCCGGCGGGAGGCAGGTTGCAGAATACCGCCCGGTCGCGATTTTTACGACTGCCTTTTCAAGTTTTCCGATTAATTCTTCAGCCTGCCCACAGGCTGTTTGATCGCCCGAAATCATAATGACCGGTACACCATAAGAACCTGCAAGCGCAGCATTCAGGCCATATTCTCCGACCAGTTTTTCGTTCAGCCAAACGTTTGAAATTTTCGTACTCCAGGTATGGTCCAGGACTCCCTGCTGGGAAGACGCACGCGCGTGATAACCCAGGAAGATCACGCCGTTAACAGTCCCGTCGATACCTTCCATCATGGAATATTTAGAAGTACCTAAACCTGTATTTAATTTCACGCGCTTGTCCAAATCTTCAATAACTATATTAGTCCCATTCCAATGACCATCGGTGACTATCACCTCGCTCGCCCCGCCTGTATAAGCTCCTGCGATGGCTGCGTTAACATCTGCGGTCATGATTCGCCGAAATCGTTGATATTCCGAATGCGAAGGATCAACGTGGTCCCATGTAGTTACCCCGGATATCCCTTCCATGTCACAAGCTATTAATATTTTCATTGTGCTTCCTCGCTAATAATCTATTTTAGATAACTGTTTGGAGACAAGGGGGTTTATTCGCTCTCCACCCCTCTATTTCTGTTGCAAGTTCATATGCCCGCCCCATTCTAAATAGAATGTCTTCAGAAAAATCTGGTCCGAGGAATTGAATCCCTATCGGCAAATTATCATGATCGAATCCCGCCGGTATGGATATACCCGGTATTCCGGCGTGGTTACCAGTTACAGTCAATTGGTCAGCGTATTGCATCAGAACAGAATCGCCGTAGAGACCACCCACTTTAAAAGCGGTGGTTGGCGTGGTTGGGGTTAGTAGTGCGTTTAAACGATACTTGCCGCCTGGATCAAAAACAACGTCAAAATCGCGACGTATCATTGCCCGCAGTCTTAGTGCCCGGTTGTAATATTGTTCACTATATTGGGCTGCTGAGACATACATGCCCATTAATATACGGAGTTTTGGTTGAAGCCCAAATCCCTGACTGCGGGATTTTTTATACATCTCGCTAAGATTATCCACGTGGTCACGAGTTCTAAAGCCATACTTTACCCCGTCGTAACGGTGTAAGTTGGACGCTGCTTCAACACGGGATATTACGAAGTATGCAGGTATTCCATATTTAGTATGAACCATCGGGACATTATCCACTATGGTTGCACCTAACTTTTCAAGCTTTTCAGCTGCATTGTAGACAGATGCCTTAATTTCCTCCGCAATGGACTGTTCCTGGAGCTCACCTGTTTCGGCATCGATATATGTGATCCTGAAATAATCCGGGGATAATCCTATACGCATCCCCTTAACGTCTTTTTCCAACTCAGCCTTGTAATCCGGGACTGAAACCGTGGCCGCAGTTGAGTCCTTTGGATCCTGACCCGAGATGACCTTGAGCATGATCGCGGCATCCGTTACAGTCCTGGCAACTGGGCCCGGGCAATCGAGAGAAGAACCAAAAGCAATCAACCCGTACCTTGATACACGTCCATAGGTAGGCTTAACCCCCACGACGCCGCAAAAAGCTGCTGGTTGACGAATTGAGCCCGCTGTATCCGTTCCCAGGCTTATCGAGCCTTCTCGTGCTGCTACGGCTGCTGCGGAACCACCGGAGGAACCCCCGGGAACGCGATCCGGTTTCCACGGATTGCGGGGTGAAGGCTGGAAGGCAGACGACTCGCTGGACGACCCATAGGTGAATTCATCAAGGTTCACTTTACCAAGAATAATTGCGCCGGCACTTTCCATGCGTTCTACAGCAGTCGCAGTATAGGGTGAAGTGAAATTTGCAAGAATTTTCGATGCCGCAGTGGATGGGCTGTCTTCGACACAAAAGATATCTTTGACTGTCGCTGGGACACCAGCCAAGGCTCCAGGGTACTCTCCGGCTGAAATCTTCTTATCCAATTCGTCCGCTTTTTTACGAGCACGATTCATTGTGACCGTTATGAAAGCATGGATTTTTTCTGGTTGTTTTTCTTTATCTCCATCGATTGTTCCTGACGCCCCATCAACTTTTAGGATATGCGCAAGATTTGCCTCTAACACTTCTCTCGCAGAAATGTCCCTGCGAGATACCTTTTCCGCAATTTCGTAGGCCGTAAGGTCCAAAATGTCCGTCATTCCAAATCCTTGTGAGGAATCTCGGGCACGACGATAAATCCCCCGTCTGTTTCTGGAGCCTGAGCGAGAATTTTTTCCGGATTTGGATACGGATTCCACTCATCCGCTCTGGGTTTAGGAGAAGTTTTTTTGGAATAGGTGATTCCATGAGGTTTTATCGGGAGATCGGAATCAATCGGAATGGCAATTAATTCCCGAATGGATCGTAATTGATTGTTCATTTCCCTGCGTAAATATTCGCCTTCTTCGTGGTTCAATTCAAGCGAAGCCAATTCAACAAGGTGATTGAAAAGTTCGGGTGTAATTTCGTCTGGCATGGTTATCCTCTGGAGGGGATTATATTCCATCTGAAGTCATACGAACAGCAGGATTTTGAACGCAAGTTCATTTACGCTTAAGATGCTATAATCACAAAAAAAATGGAGCAAATTGATGTATGAATTAATCCAATTCTCCAAAGAACTTTTAATGATACGGACGGCAGCTCGTGATTTTGCCCAAAAGCAAATCGCTCCCATTGCAGCCGAATTTGATGAAAGCGGGGAATTCCCTTACAAGACTGTCAAAAAGATGGGCGAAATGGGGTTTATGGGGATAGAGGTACCCGAAGAGTTCGGCGGGGCAGGGATGGATACTCTCGCTTATGTCCTTGCGCTGGAAGAAATTTCCAAAGTGGATGCCGCACACGGTGTCATCATGTCGGTCAATAATTCACTTTACTGTTTCGGGCTCAATAAGTTCGGAACCGAAGTTCAGAAAAAAAGGTTTCTGGTTCCAGTGGCTTCAGGCCAAACGATTGGCGCATACTCTTTAACTGAACCAATGTCAGGATCCGACGCTGGTGCAATGAAATCCAAGGCGGATCTCGACGGAGATGTTTATATATTAAATGGCCGGAAATCCTGGGTGACCAGTGGACCGGTTGCTGATTATATGATTGTCTTCATGATGACAGACCTGGAAAAAAAGCAAAAGGGGATATCTGCATTTCTTATTGACACAAAGCAGCCAGGGTTTATCCGCGGCAAGAAAGAACCTAAATTGGGTATTCGCGCCTCCGCGACGAGTGAAATCCTTTTTGATAACTATCGCTGTCCGGTTGAAAATCGACTCGGCACCGAAGGGGAAGGATTTAAAATCGCGATGACCGTTCTGGATGCCGGCCGGATTGGCATCGCCACTCAGGCACTTGGAATTGCGGAAGCGGCCTATGATGCGTCCATTGCTTATGCAATTAGTCGCGAGGCTTTCGGACAGAAGATTGGTGATTTCCAGGGAATTTCCTTTAAAATCGCTGATATGAAAACTAGGATTGAGGCGTCGAGACTGTTGATTTACCAGGCTGCCCTTGCCAAGGAAAGATCCAAGACGATGGATAACCGTTATACTTTAGAAGCGTCGATGGCTAAGTTGTTTGCATCTGAGACTGCAATGTTTGTCACTCATGCTGCCGTCCAAATCCATGGCGGGATGGGGTACAGCAAGGAACTACCGGTTGAGCGATATTTTCGCGATGCAAAAGTCACTGAAATCTATGAGGGCACGAGCGAAATACAACGATTGGTTATAGCACGAAACGAATTGAATGCACATTAACAAGTATTAATTCAAATAAAACATTGAATTCTGGATGAGTGAAGGTATGCAAATTCCAATATCTGATTTTCAGTTGCCCTGGTAAAGGGTGGCAGCGGTGAAAAATTAGGCAAATTAGCTCAGATAATTTAACCTCCTAAACAGGATGCAATATGGAAAAACTTCAAGCTCTCAGTAATGCAATAAGCAATTATGTCCAAGACGGCGACGTGGTTTACGCCGCCGGATTCACACATTTGATCCCTTTCGCTGCCGGCCACGAAATCATTCGCCAACAAAAACGAAACCTCACCCTCGCCAGGGCGACTCCTGATTTAATCTACGATCAGATGGTTGCTGCCGGCTGCGCAAAAAAGGTGATCTTCTCTTATATGGGAAATCCGGGTGTTGGATCACTGCGGATCGTGCGGTCCGCAATTGAGCGAGGAGAAATTGAATGGGAGGAATATTCGCATTTCGGAATGATCACCCGTTTACAGGCTGGCGCATCAGGACTTCCCTTCCTGCCTATGAACCAAACAGGTGCGCGCGATCTTGAGAAAGCCAACCCCTTAATTAAACGGGTTACGGATCCTTATTCTGGTGGAGAAGTGATCGTTGTTCCAGCGCTTAATCCAGATGTGGCGATTGTTCACGTCCAGCGAGCAGACAAGAATGGAAATGCACATTTATGGGGGATCGTAGGTGAACAAAAAGAAGTAGCTTTTGCCTCAAAACGGGTCATTCTGACCACTGAGGAAATTGTCGACGAGAACATCATCCGCTCTGATCCAAACCGAACTCTTATCCCTGGCTTCATCGTAAGCGCAGTATGCCATGTTCCACATGCCGCTCATCCATCCTACGCCCAGGGATTTTACGACCGGGACAATGAATTTTATTTAAAATGGGATAAGGTTAGCGAATCAACCGAATCCGTTCGCCAGTATCTTGACGAATGGGTTCTTGGGGTCAAGGATCGGGATGAGTATTGGGAAAAACTAGGAGAGGAAAAACACGCCAGCCTAAGCATAAAAAGCCGTATAAGCGCACCCGTTGATTACGGGGAGTACTAGCGTGGATTTTCCTTCCCGTGATTTTGGAGGCACCGGAGAACCACTGCACTTTTTACATGCCAATGGTTTTCCACCAGAATGTTATATACCTCTATTAAAATTATTAGCTACTCGATATCATGTTTTTGGGATGCTGATGCGACCTCTTTGGGAGTCAAGCAGTTTAGAGGAACTGATTGATTGGCACCCATTAAGCGACGACCTAAATCAATACCTCACGACCTTACCTGTTGGGAACCTTATTGGGGTTGGACACTCACTGGGTGCAGTAGTCACCTTGAGGTCTGCATTAAAAGCGCCTCTAAATTTTCGAGCTCTCATCCTGCTCGATCCAGTCCTATTCACTCCAACAGTCATTCATGGTTGGCAATTAGTAAAAAAGCTTGGATTAGGCTACAAGATACACCCTCTCATTCCTGCAGCAAAAGAGAGAAGAAGGTATTTTGATAACCACGACGTAATTTATCGGGCTTACCGATCCAAAAAGGTCTTCAGATATATTGAAGACGAGAATCTTAAGGTTATGATTAGCGGACTGTTAAAACCGTCGCAAAATCGAGGCTACGAACTTGCTTACTCTCCGGAATGGGAAATCCGTATTTATTACTCGGGCGTATCCTCCGACGCAGATATATGGCGAAGACTGCCAGATCTCAAAATACCTACTTTGATCATAAGAGGAGCGGAAACGGATACCTTTTATCCATCCACGGCTGCCAGAATCAAAAGAATTCGTCCGAAAACTGAAGTTGCTACCGTCGACAAATCGACTCACCTTGTACCCCTGGAAAGACCAAATGAATTATCCGAAATTATCTTTAATTTTCTGGAGAAAGTGACATGATAGAACAATCGTATTCTTCTTCCGAACTTATGATCATCAACTCGTCTCATCTTCTAAGAGATAGAGATGTGGTTTTTGTCGGAGTGGGGCAACCTAATCTTGCGTGCAACCTGGCGAAACGGACGCATGCTCCCAACCTGGTCATGATCTATGAAGCTGGAGTTATTGGGGCAGAACCAGCGCGGCTGCCACTATCAATCGGGGATCCGACTCTCGTTAGTGGTGCCTTATCCGTTGTCAGCATGTATGATATTTTCACCCTTTATTTACAACGCGGAAATGTTGATGTCGGTTTTCTGGGTGGAGCCCAAATCGACCGGTATGGAAATATCAATGCGACTATTGTTGGAGCTGATTATGCTCACCCTAAAGTTCGCCTGCCCGGTTCAGGTGGGTCTCAGGAAATTGCAGCATGGGCTAATCGATGCTACATCATGACCCCGCACCAAAAAAGGCGATTTCCCGAAAAAGTGGATTTCCTTACTTCGGCAGGATTTCTAGATGGGGGTCAAGATCGCAAAAATTTAAACCTTCGCGGCAAAGGACCCATTGCAGTTGTCACTGATATTGGAATCATGGAGCCTGACGAATCGGGGGAATTGATTCTAGTGGCTTTGCACCCGGGCAAAACGGCCCTGGAAGCGACAGAAAACACTGGATGGACACTAAAGGTTGCTGACAAGCTTTCTGTAACTGAAGTAGTTCAGGAAAATGAACTTAGAATATTGCGGGAAGAGCTTGATCCCACTGGAATTTATACCAAATCAGGATAATCATGGAACCTACCCCAAAAAGATCATCCGTGGACCTCATCTTTATTTCTCCATCAGAGCGCCGTCTTCGGGCAGGTTGGCGTATTCTGCTGCAGGTAATTATGATGGGAGTCTTCTTATGTATAGTCTCCTTTCCGGTCTTATGGTTTGGTCCAGGCAAATCGCAGACCTGGCTTATGCTTTACTCAACATTGGCAGAGTGCTTCGCAATTACCGTATCCATCATCTATGCCAGGCGATTTTTTGATAAGCGTTCGTTTGTTAGTTTGGGATTCTTAATAAATAAGAGAGCTATGATAGACATCGTTTCTGGAATTGTCATAGCTTTCTTGATGATGGGCCTTTTATTCGTTTTCGGGATCGCGGCTAAGTGGATTCTAATCGATGGCTTTGCATGGCAAGCAGACGGCCTTTTCAATTCCTTAATCCAATCTCTGATTTGGTTGGCAATATTCATCATGGTTGCTTGGCAGGAAGAATTGTTCTCTCGAGGATACTTACTACAGAACCTTAAGGACGGCATAAACCTTTTTTGGGCAGTGCTTATTTCCTCCTTAGTGTTTGCATTGCTGCATGTATTCAACCCTGGGGCAAATTGGGTTTCGGCATTGGGTATTTTCCTGGCAGGATTATTCCTTGCGTTTGGATACCTAATGACAAAGCAGCTCTGGTTACCCATTGGGCTACATCTCGGTTGGAATCTTTTTGAAGGAGTTATCTTTGGCTTCCCGGTCAGCGGATTAAACACTTATGCGCTTATTCGAATTCATGTGTCCGGTTCACCGCTCTGGACAGGCGGTCCATTCGGTCCAGAAGCCGGATTGGTGATAATACCTGGGCTACTGCTCGGGACGCTGTTGGTTTATATCTATGCCAAGTACTTAAGGGGAGAAAATGGTTGAAATCCTTATCACTTTTCCCCTTGCCGATGAATTGATCAATCAATTGCGCGGCATTTCGCCACAACTTCACATTATCGTTTCACCAGTAAAGAAAGCAGAAAGTATTTCCAATGAAATTTGGGGAAAAACCGATATCCTTTTCACTGACAACGTAGTCCCTTTGGCAGAAAAAACGCAAAATCTAAAATGGATTCAGTTCATGAGCGCCGGACTGGATTACTGGGCGGGTTCAGATATATTTACAAAACCCGGGCTTTTATTTACCTCGCTGAGCGGAGCAGGCACATCTCAGATGGCCGAACACGTGCTGATGATGATGCTCGCGCTTGGGCACAGGCTGCCAGCCATGATGACCAGCCAGCGAAAATATGAATGGCCAAGGGACCGAATCGAAAGGTTTCAACCGGTCGAAATGCGGGACGCTACCGTAGGGATTGTCGGTTACGGATCCATTGGCAGACAGGTTGCCAGGTTACTTGTACCGTTCGGGATGACAGTACTTGCAACGAAACGAGATGCCAAGTCGCCGGACGAACATGGATATTCACCAGAAGGGCTGGGGGATCCTACTGGCAGCCTCGTCCAAAGGCTGTACCCAGCAGAAGCTTTAAGGCAAATGTTGAAGCTATCCGACTTCATTGTTGTGTGTGTTCCGTTGACACCCAAAACGCGAGGCGTGTTCAGCGCTTCTATATTTGCGGCCATCAAACCCGGAGCCTTATTAATCGACGTTTCACGAGGCAAAGTCATCGAACATGGTGGTTTGATCAAGGCGCTTCAGGAAGGAAGATTGGCTGGCGCTGCCCTGGATGTTTTTCCCGAGGAACCCCTGCCGGCCGATAGTCCGCTCTGGAGTTTGCCAAATGTGATCATCTCACCGCATATCGCCGACAACAGCCCCAATTTCGATCAACGGGCATGCGAGTTATTCTCGGAGAATCTCCACAGATTTTTAGCAGGGATTCCGCTTTATAACTTATACAACCACGAACTGGGATACTAACTCTAAATCTTCTGTAAATATTCCTAGTAGAAATTCACCCTAACTAAAATGGATGAGGGAAATAGAATCTTGAAAAGTTTCACTTCATGACGGATTCGTCTGGTAACAAATTACTACCTTATGCTGCTTTAGGTATTTGTATCCTTGCCCTAAGTACATCGGCAATTTTTATAAAATTCGCTGATGCCCCTGGACCGGTTACTGGTTTCTACCGGATGTTTATCGCAGCAATACTACTTTCACCTTTTGCGCTAAGAAGGCTGTTAAAAAACAGGCAAGTTAACCGAAGAAATATAGTCATACCGTTGGTTGGTGGTGTTTTTTCGGGGCTTGATCTTGGGATCTGGTCCATAGCCTTGGGCTACACATCCGCTGCCAGCGCTACCTTGCTCGGGAATACAGCTCCTCTATGGGTAGCTCTGGGAGCAATGTTCATTTTTAGGGAAAAATTAAAAAAGAAATATTGGGTGGGACTGTTGCTCGCCATGGCCGGAGCAACTCTGATCGTCGGTTCGGATTTTCTGCTCCATCCCGGGCTTGGGTGGGGAGATATAATTTCGATCCTGACCGGTCTCTTATATGCCGGGTATTACCTGACAACCGAATTCGGACGCCGGTCGATCGATGCCGTCTCTTATATTTGGATCGTATTCCTAAGTGCCAGCGTAACCCTGTTTATTCTAAATATGCTGCTAGGCAATCCATTGATCGGTTATTCCAAACAAACCTTCATGATATTCATCGCGGCAGCGATCATATCGCAATTGATCGGATACCTAATGAGCTCATACGCATTGGGGCATTTAACCGCCTCAGTGGTTTCAGTCACCATGGTTGGCCAGCCTGTTATGACTGCACTCATCGCCATACCCCTACTTGGAGAAGTACCCGGAAATTCCCAGCTATTGGGAGGGATAATTGCAATGACCGGTATTTATTTGGTTAATATCTCCCATGAAAATAAGAAGGACGAATCGTCTTAGGTAACACTTATAAAGATTGGTTCCAAAAATCAGCACTATTGAAAATTGTATTTATCTGGTTATACTGATTACATTAATGGTTGTTCACCATAATAACAGGAGGAAAACATGTATCTACAGGAAATCCTTGAAATAGCAATAGGTTTGGTTTTTGTTTGGTTTGTGATAAGCATGTTTGCAATGACCATCCAGGAATGGATCGCCAGTATGTTAAATTTACGTGCCCAACACCTTGAGTCAACTTTTCTGCGCATGCTGGATGATCCGGATTATGAGCGCGGTTTTGCAGTAAAGTGGCGAAAATTATGGAGCAAGGCCGCAAGAAATACAAAAATGATTGATTTTGAAAATTCATTTACGAAAAATTTTTACAATCACCGGTTGATTCGCGTTCTCAGTATGCCACACAAGAAACCTTCCTATGTATCGGTCAGCAAATTTGCTGATGTACTTTTTGATATGCTATTGACCGCAGGCACCGATGCATCGATTCTTCAATCGGCTCTCACCAAGGCAAAAGACAACCTGGGTTTGTGGGTATCATCAGATCAGCAAGGAGCTGCCAAGGAATCACTGGAGGCTATGCTTGACCTTGCCAACAATATCATGCAAACGGAAGGCGGCGTAGAAGCCATTGAAAAGCTCCGCACTCAAGTGGATCTTTTCACGCAGAACTATCCGGCGGTTAAACCACTTTTTGATACCATGTTAACTTTCCCGCCCTCCGATCGACCGATTAGCAATACGCTTCAACGGATGGCGCATGGCATCTATATAATCGGCGCACAAAATGAGCACCTGAAGGGATCTCTTACTCCATTGATTCTTGACGCTGAGAAATACATGGTGGATAAGGAGCAGGCTTTAGCCAAAGCCAGGCAAAATGTCGAAACATGGTTTAACGAGACCATGGATCGGGTTTCGGGGCTTTATAAGCGAAAGGCGCAAGTAGTCGCGTTTTTGGCCGGTGTTGCCCTTGCGCTTCTGGTTAATTTGGATTCAGTAGCCATCGCAGAATCCCTTTGGAAGGAACCCACACTTCGTCAGTCGTTGGTTCTCAAGGCTGAATTGGATGTCGCCCAAGCCAAAGCTTCCGGTCAGCCAATCCAGGCTGCGAATTCATCTAATCCTGTTGCGGATATGCAGGAGAAACTCAAGGATTTGAATTTACCGCTTGGATGGACAGTTTTTGCAAAAACCGACCCCACGGTTTCCCTCTGCAAATGGAATCCAACCGCAAACCAGGATGACACTGACCGATTTGGATTCCTGTTGCCTTCCATTCAATCGATTGAAGATGTTAAAGCGGTTTTTAATAGAACAGCAAGTCTGGTTTGTTACAGCCCGGCCCAAAATGCCAGCTCGACCAACGGGTTGAAATGGTTGCTGGGAATCCTGGTTACAGGTGGAGCCGCAGCACAAGGAGCTCCGTTCT
>Ga0315290_10001439_pt1 | contig 16318 bp, 14 predicted proteins | sample YL17G12_0_MG_FD_203627 | JGI IMG/M metagenome (GOLD analysis project Ga0315290, IMG submission 203627) | Sediment microbial communities from Yellowstone Lake, YNP, Wyoming, USA - YL17G12_0 | ecosystem: Environmental > Aquatic > Freshwater > Lake > Sediment | place: USA: Wyoming | collected... | reverse complement strand
GTCGCGACCTTGAGCTTGCGCCGGGTGACGTCAGTCAAGGTTTCTCTCCAATGGGCGCGGTGCATCGGCGAGCGCCTGCGCACTGATCGGCGACTGGTCGTAGCGGCGCGCACCGATCGGCGTGGCGAACCCGACACGCTTGCGCAGGATCACGCCCACCGGGCACACCTCGACGGCCTTGTCGGTGACCTTCACTTCGGTATCGACGAGCTGCCCGGACTCCGCGTTCACGATCAGGTGCTTGCCGATGCCGCGGCCCGCCAGGGAGAAGACGTGCTTGCCGTCCACTTCGCGTGCCGCACGCACGCACAGCTCGCAGAGGATGCAGCGGTTGAAGTCGAGCAGGAGCTCGGGGTGCGAGGCATCCACGGGACGGTCCGGAAAAAAGTGCCTGAATCCGGCGGTCATCACCCCGAGATCGTAGCCAAGGGCCTGCAGCACGCAGTTGCCGCTCTTCTCGCAGGACGGGCAGAAGTGATTGCCCTCCGCGAACAGCATCTGCACCAGCGTGCGTCGCAGGTCATTCAACTCTTCCGTTTCGCTTTCGACCTCGGTCGCGGTCTCGGCGGGCGTGGTGCACGCGGCCATCAGCCGGCCATTGACCCTGGCGGTGCACAGCTTGCAACTGCCGTGTGGCGTGAACTCCGGGTGGTAGCAGAGGTGCGGGATGTAACGCCCGGCCGCGAGCGCGGCCTGCATCACCGTCTGCCCGGGCTCGAACGGCACTTCGTCGCCGTCGAGGAGAAAGCTGGGTCGCTCGTTCACGGTTGTGACCCCAGGTGCGCGTCGGCGTCGTCGCGGCCGGTCATCTTGCGGGCACGGTGCAGCGCGCCGTCGAGGTCGAATGCCGGCGCGAAATCGAGCGAGCGCAGCTTCCGCTCGTAGGCCGGGCGGAACCGCTTGAGCGTGTCGAGGATGGGGTTGCAGGCCGTGTGGCCGAGGCCACAGTGAGCCGACATCTGCAGCACCTTGTTCAGCCGGTCAATTTCGCCAACGTCGTGTTGCGTGCCGTTGCCCGCATGGATCTTGTCCATCGACGCGACCAGCATCGAGGTCCCGACACGGCACGGCGTGCAGAATCCGCAACTCTCGTGGGCAAAGAACTGCGCGTAGTTGCGCGCCACGTCGAACATGTCCCGGCTGGCATCGAACACCGTGAACGCGCCGGCCGTGGACAAGTCCTCGAAGGCAATGCGGCGACCAAACTCGGTCGCATCGACGCAGACTCCGGACGGGCCGCTGATCTGTATCGCCTGGGTGTCTGCGGCGCCGCAGTCCTCCAGCACCTGGCGCAGCGTCACCCCGAACGGATACTCGTACAGGCCCGGGCGGGCGACGTCGCCTGCCACCGAGAGAATCTTGGTGCCGGATGACTTGAGCGTGCCAAGCGAGCGGTACCAGTCGCCGCCCCGGACCGCAATCAGCGCGGCAGCACACAACGTCTCGACATTGTTCACGATCGTCGGCTGCTGCTTGTAGCCATTCGTGACGGGATACGGCGGGCGATTGCGCGGCACGCCACGCTTGCCCTCGAGCGACTCGATGAGGGCGGACTCCTCGCCGCACACGTACGATCCCGCACCGACGTGGATGCGGATGTCGAAATCGAAGCCAGGCTGGTCGCAGATGCCGTTGCCGAGCAGGTTGGCTGCGCGGCGCCGCTCCAGCGCCGCCTCCAGCGCCTCGAGCAGGTAGCGGTACTCGCCGCGGAGATACAGAAAGCCCTGGCTGGCGCCGATGACATAGGCCGCGACCGTCATGCCCTCGAAGACGAGGTCGGCATGGCTCGTCAGCAGCACGCGATCCTTGAACGTGCCCGGCTCGCCTTCGTCGGCGTTGCAGACCACGTAGCGTGTCAGGCCGGTGGCTTGACGGCACGCTTCCCACTTGACACCGGTGGTGAAACCCGCACCACCGCGGCCGCGCAGGTTCGAGCGCTTGATCTCCTCGAGGGTTGCGAGCGGTCCCTGCGCGGCACCCACGTACGCCTCGCGCCAGGAGCGTTCGTTTGCCGCGCGCTCGGACCAGCCTTCCGCGCCTCGCTGCAGCGCCGCGCGTAGCGCGTCGCCGGGTTGCAGCGTGTGCCCGAGCAGGATGCCCGCGCGGTGCACGTTGTCGTGCACGGCGAAGAATTCCGCGGGCCACTCGGCGACCGGCGTACGGGCAAGGATCAGCTCGCAGAGGCGCTCGACCAGTTCACTGGTCAGCGACGGGATGGCGCGGCCATTGACCAGCAGCGCGGGCCCCTGGTCGCACATGCCGGTGCACGACGTGCGCGCGATGCTGACGAGGCCGTCCGGCGAGACTTTCCCTGGCTCCGCCCAGAGCCGGTAGCACATCGCCTCCAACAGGCGCTCGCTGCCGGCCATGCGGTCAGTGATGTTGTCCGAAAACAGGACGCGATAGGCACCGAGCGGTTCGTCGGACAGGAAGGAATAGAAGCTCGCCACGCCCTTGGCGCGCGAATACGGGATGCGCAGCAGGCGTGCGACCAGCGTAAGTGCGGGACCCGGCAGGTAGCCGAACTCCTCCTGGACCTCGCGCAACACCTGCACGAGCGCGCCGGGATCGTGCCCCCAGCGCGAAATGATGTGTCGTACGCGCGGTTCGAGGTCGTCCTGTGCGGCTGGCATGGCGACGATGTGTGGTCTTCCTGGCGGACTGCCCGTCCTACCCGGGCACACTGCGCTGTGCCGGGCCAGGTCCGATATCGCGGAAAACCGGACTCGCACCACGGCAAAGCGCGATCGTCAGTGGCCGCCCTGCACCAACAGGCCTTGCGCACGCAGTGCTGCGGCAAGCTCCTCCTCGATGCGCACCGCAGCGGTGCGGGCGATTCCCTGCAGATGCAACGTGGGTCCCGTGAGGACCTCGAGCCCGCGCTGCAGTACGCTGCCGGCCGCGCGAATACCGGACTTGTGCTGTTCGAAGCGCTGCACCGGCGAATAGTGGCTCATGCCCACGTACAGCCCGAACGGATCGTCACGGCTGTCGCTGTAGTCGAGCAGGACGAGATAAATGTTGGAGCGGCCGCGTTGCGGTGGAACGAAGCGTGCAGTGACTTCGTATGCAAGCGGCAACCATTGCACGTGACGCAACGGGAGCCACTCCGGGATGGTCGCGGCCGCGGCGTCCCAGAGCTGCTGCAGCGCACGCTCGACGTTGCTGCCGATGTCACCGCGCATCCAGAGTTCGTGGATGGCCTGCGCGCCCGCCATACCGTCGCGAGCCTCGAGCGCGGAGGCAAATTCCTTCCGCAGGGCCGCGGTCGAACCCCCGCTCCGGACCGGCCCACGGACTGCCGCAACTTTTTCTGGCGACCTGCGCATGCGGGAATGCTACGGTTTGCGGCAGTCGATTGTCAGCGAGCGTCCGATGCGAGCCGTTTTTCTCGATTACGCCACCGTCAGCTTCAACGGCGACCTCGATCCGTCCGCGCTGCGGCGCGCCATGCCGGGCCTGGAGTTGCGCGACAACACGTCGCAGGCTGCCGTGCCCGAGGCCATCGCCGGCGCAACCGTCGTCGCGCTGAACAAGCTGCGCATCACGCGCGCGACGATCGCGGCCTCACCCGACCTCAAGCTCATCGTGCTCGCGGCCACGGGCACGAACAATGTCGATCTCGAGGCCGCCCGCGAGCGCGGCATCGGCGTCTGCAACCTGCGCGACTACTGCACGGCCTCGGTCGTGCAGCACGTGCTCGGCACGATGCTGCTGCTGACGCACCGCCTGCGCGAATACGACGCGCTGGTGCGCTCGGGGGCATGGTCGCGCGGCGACCAGTTCTGCCTGCTCGACTTTCCGATCCGGGAACTCGCGGGGCGCAGGCTCGGCATCGTGGGTCACGGCGCACTCGGCAAGGGGGTGGCACGCGCAGCCAATCTCGCGCTCGGCATGGATGTGTGGGTCGCCAACCGCCCGGGCGGCGAGCCGCACGCCGGCCGGCACGATCTCGCTGACCTGTTGCCGCAGGTGGACGTGCTCAGCCTGCACTGTCCGCTGACGCCGCAGACGCAGGGTCTGCTCGGTGCCCGCGAGTTCGCGCGCATGAAGCCCGACGCGCTGCTCATCAACACTGCGCGGGGAGCGCTCGTCGACTCGCAGGCGCTGGCCGACGCACTGCGCGCCGGCAAGCTCGGCGGCGCCGCCATCGACGTGCTGCCGCAGGAACCGCCCGTCGATGGCAATCCCCTGCTGGCGGCGGACATTCCGAACCTCATCGTCACGCCACACATCGCGTGGGCAGCACGCGCGGCACGCCAGCGCTGCCTGGATGAAATGGCCGCGAACGTCGAAGATTTCGCACGGGGTGGCCATCGCGGCCGCGTCGTCTGAATGCAGACCTGTGCAGAGCTTCCCTAGCCGCGGACGAGCGCCAGTGCCGCCCAGCGCACGACGGGCTTCACACGCGGCGAGACGAGCTCGAGGGCTGCGTCGAAGTCGACCCAGCGATATTCGCTGTGTTCGGCCCGGCCGATCAGGGGGTTGATCGGCAAGCTCACATCCGACGTCCTGGTCGCCGCGAGGTAGTACCGGGCGATCTTGCCGCCGCTGTAGGGCCCCGTCTGCGTGGAATTCGACCCCCACGCAAAGTCGAGATCCTCGATCGTGGACTCTTCGCACACTTCACGGATGGCGGCGGCCAGTGGCTCTTCGCCTTCCTCGACCATCCCTTTCGGGAAATCCCAGTGATTGAAGGCGCGCAGCAACAGGTACATCCAGTCGTCGCCCTCACGGCGAACGACCACGACACCGGCCGAGAGCCGCGGGGATCGGGGACCCATGGCCCAAGTATAGGCGATTCATCGGCCTGATTGCTTTGCGCCGGCCGATAGGCTGCAGCTATTATTTCCACATGAACCTGCGCGACCTCCGGTACCTCGTGGCCCTGGCCGACGAGCGCCACTTCGGCAAGGCGGCAGAGCGCTGCTTCGTCAGCCAGCCGACCCTCTCGGCGCAGATCCGCAAGCTCGAGGAATACCTGGGCGTGCCGCTCGTCGAGCGGCAGCCCAAGCGCGTCGCGCTGACCGCGACCGGTGCGAAGATCGTGCAGCGGGCACGGCTGTTGCTGCAGGAAGCCGACGCGATCGTGGAACTGGCCAGGACCGACCGGGATCCGCTGGCCGGGACGCTCAAGCTGGCATTGATCCCCACCGTTGGTCCATACCTGCTGCCGCACATCGTCGGCCGGCTGCGACGCGAGCTGCCACGGCTCAAGCTCATGCTGTACGAATACCAGACCGTGCAATTGCTCGAGCGGTTGCGCGCCGGCGAAATCGACGTCGGCATTCTTGCGCTGCCCGTGGTGATGGACGGCCTCGAAGCCGCGCCGCTGTACGACGAACCCTTCGTGCTCGCCGTGCCCGCCTCGCATGCGCTCGCCGACCGCGATCGCGTGAAGGTGGAAGATCTGCGTGGCGAGACGCTGCTGCTGCTCGAGGACGGCCACTGCCTGCGCGACCAGGCGCTCGAAGTCTGCAGCCGGGTCCGGGTGAGCGAGGAGCAGGATTACCGCGCGACGAGTCTCGAGACGCTGCGCCAGATGGTCGCGGCCGGCCACGGCGTCACGCTGCTGCCAGAACTGGCTGCCGAAACGCCCGTGGGCACTGCGCGCGGTTTGCGCGTGAAGCCGTTTGCGAAACCTGCGCCGGGCCGCACGATCGGTGCGGTCTGGCGCAAGTCGACTACACGCACTCCCGCCATCGATGGCATCGTCGCGACGATCCGCAGCACAATGAAGGACGGCACGAAGAAATGAAGCGTCATTTGGCCGCCGCGGCGTTTGCCCTGGCGCTTGCGAACCTCGCCGCGCCGACTTACGCAGCCGAGCCTGCACCGCAGACCGTCACCGTGAGCGCTGCGTGGGCGCGTGCGACCCCGCCCGGCATGGCCGTGGCCGCCGTTTACCTCACCCTGGTCGGCGGATCTGAAGCCGATCGGCTCGTCGGCGCCGCAACGCCACGCGCCGCGATGGCACAGATTCACGTCGTGTCGGAAACGGAAGGCATGGCGCGCATGCGTCCGACCGCAGGTGTCGACGTCCCTGCACACACGACGGTCGCGCTCGCGCCGCAAGGCACGCACATCATGCTGATGGACCTGCCGCGGCCGCTCGTCGCCGGTGAACGCTTTCCGCTGACGCTGCAGTTCGAGCAGGCGGGCAAGATCGGCGTCAGCGTCGAAGTACGCGCGCCGGGCGCCGCTCCGCCGGCGGCGCACTGACTCGCGCGAAAGCGACCAGGACGTCGTCTTTGAGCGGTCCAAGCCTGGCGCTGCCCGTGCATCGACTCCACGACGAGGAGGTCGAGCGGCTGCTCGCGACGGGCGAGCGCCGCGCCGAGCTCACGGCGCTTTTCGGCGATCAGGGTTACCGTGAACTGAGCGCGCTGGCGCGACGCGCGGCTGCGCTGCGCGGCCCGGCCGGCACTCGCGTTTACGTGTTGCCCGGCTTGATGGGATCGCGCATCGGCTCGCGCGGGCTGCTGCTCGACGACGTGCTGTGGGTCGACCTGATCGAGATCGCGGCGGGTCATCTCACGCGACTTGCCCTGCCGGCGGGCTCACGGCTGGTCGCACTCGGCACGATGCTGCTCAACACCCTGAAGTTGAAGCTGTCATTGCGGATCGCCGGCTTCGAGGCACAGCTGCATCCCTACGACTGGCGGGCGAGCGTGAGTGAACTCGCCGACGCGCTCAACCAGCGCATCGCGGCCGACGCCGGCGGCTCCCCCGTCATGCTGGTCGGCCACAGCATGGGGGGCCTGGTTGCACGGCTCGCGCTTGGCCGCCAGCGCACCGAACGCATCACGCGCGTAGTGCAGCTCGGCGCACCGAATCATGGTTCCTATGCGCCGGTGCTCGCGCTGCGTGGCGTCTACCCGACGGTGCGCAAGCTCGCAGCCATCGACCGGCGGCACACGGCAGAGGACCTGGCCCGAATCGTCTTTCGAACGCTGCCGGCCCTGCACGAACTGCTGCCCGACCCGGCAATCGCCGGCGGCGACGACCTCTTCGAGGCGAATTCGTGGCCGGACGACGAACTTCGACCCGACCCGCAGCGGCTGCTGGCCGCCCGCAAGGAACGCGCACGCTGGCCGGGCAGCGACGAGCGTTGCCTGGTCATCGCGGGCGTGCGCCAGGACACCGTCACCTCGCTGTTGTCGGCCGGTAGTGAGTTCGATTTCGGCGTGACGCCGCAGGGAGACGGCACCGTGCCGCTCGCACTCGCCGTCCGCCCGGGCGAGCGCGCCTGGTACGTTGGCGAGAAACACGGTGGCCTGCCGAACAACGGGCGCGTCATTGCGGCCGTGGTGGACTTGCTGCGCACCGGCGGAACGCAACGGCTTGCAGCGTCGGCCTCGCGCAGTCGCAGGCCCGTGGTGCGCAAGGTGAGCGAAACGCTTTTGCGTCGCGTGGCCCCGCACAAGGTGAAGTGGCAACACCTTTCACCCGACGCGCGACGCCGTCTGCTCGAGCCGGTCGTCTCCCCCGAGTTCCACGGCACGGTGGAGCCCGCCATGCTTGAGCGAGCGTTCACTGCGCGGCTCGCGGCAACGCAGCCCGCCCCGGCGCGACCCCGACGCACGCTTGAAGTCCGGCTCGTCCGGGGTAGCATCACCGACGCCAACTCACGCGCGCTGGTGCTCGGCGTATTTCACAACGTCGATCCCTCCGGCCCCGCCGCAGCCATCGACGCCGAACTCGGCGGCGCCATCCACGAGCTCACGCTGCGGCGCATGTTCGCGGCGCAACTCGGCCAGGTCTTCGTGCTGCCGGTCGCGCGCAGCCGGCTGCTCGCAGAGTTCGTGCTGTGCGCGGGCCTTGGCGATTTCGACGACTTCGGCGCCGATGCCACGGCGTTTGTCGCGGAAAACATCGTCCGTACGTTCGCCCGCGCGCAGGTCGAGGACTTTGCGACCGTCCTGTTCGGCGCGGGATCCGGCGTGCCCGTGGCGACGGCGCTCGAGCAGCAGTTGCGTGGATTCAGCGCCGGCGTGCAACACGCAGACCCGGACGAGGTCGTGCGCCGTATCTCGATCTGCGAAATCGATGCCCGCAAATACACCGCGCTGGTACGCGCGGCCCGGGCCGTTGCGGCGAAGGTGCAGGACGCGGACCTTGCCCTGTTGGTCGACGAAGTCGACGTCCCCGCAACCGTGCCGCAGAAGAATCACGGCCGCACGACGCTCTCCTCGCGTGACGCGGCACCAAGGGATCCCGCCTATCTGCTCGTTTCGATGACGCCCGCGGGACGCGGCGAATACGAATGCCGTTCGTCGCTGCTCACGGCCGGTGCCAAGGCGGCGGTGCTCAGCGGCGCCGTCGAGGTGAAGCGTGCCGAGTTGCTGCGGCAGATCGAACCGCTCGAGACGGGCGCCGCCACGGTGCGCGACCTTGCGCGCATCGGCACGGCGCTCGCCCGGACGTTGTTGCCGGCGACCGTGCGGGAAGGCATCGAGGCCATGCACACGAGGCCGCTGGTGGTCGTGCACGACCGCGAGGCATCGCGCGTGCCCTGGGAAGTGCTGCGCGTCGGCACGACGCATCCCGCGCTGGGAGCCGGTCTCAGCCGCCGCTACACCAGCGACACGCTGTCGGTGGCGCGGTGGCGAGACGATCGCGCAGGCTCGGATCCCCTGCGCATCCTGCTGGTGGTCGATCCCACCCGCGACCTGCCGGGCGCGGCGGCCGAGGGCGAGGCGCTGAAGCAATTGCTCGGCCGCAAGTCCGTCACGCTCGATGTGCTCACCGGGCGCGATGCAACCCGGGCGCGCATCCTTGCGGCACTCGGCACGGGCGCGTTCGACGTACTGCACTTCGCCGGGCACGCATTCTTCGACGCCCGTGACCCCGACCAGGGCGGCTTGCTCTGCGACGGCAAGGAAGTGCTGCGCGGCGCCGATCTCGCGCACCTCGGCAACCTGCCGGCGCTCGTGTTCTGCAACGCATGTGAGGCGGCGCGCGTGCGCAAACGCACCAGGGGAAGACCTTCGCCGGCGCGCCTGTTCGGCCTGCGTCGCGCCATGACGGGCATCGCTGAAGCCTTCCTCGCAGGCGGCGTGGCCAATTTCCTCGGCACGCACTGGCCCGTCGGGGACGACGCGGCGTTCGCGTTCTCGCAGTCTCTTTATGGGTCGCTGCTGACCGGCGACCGGCTTGGAGATGCCGTACTCGCGGCGCGGCAACAACTACAGGCAATACAGTCCGTCGACTGGGCCGACTACGTCCACTACGGCAGCCCCGAGTTCCGGCTCGCCGGCTTTCCGTGAACCAGCGCACGTTTCACATGTAACTCGCGCGGGATGGCAGCGGCGCGCTTGAGGAACTGCGCGCCGGAACTGGATCCAATCTCGAGCAAGTTACATAAAACAGAATCCAGATCACGCTTTCCCTTCGTCCTGGTCGGGAAGAATCGCCTCCCACACGACACCCCGTCGTGCAGAAGCAACAAAGGACGAAATATGAGTAGGAATGTTCTGATGCTCGCGATCGCGGGCGCTCTCGTGGTCGCGTCGGGCACGGCCGGCGCAGCGACGAAGACCACGACGTTCGGCGTGAGCGCGGTCGTCAATCCCAACTGCCTGGTAAGTGCGCAGGCCCTGGCTTTCGGCGGCTACGACGGTACGGCGGCGAAGACCGGCACGTCGGATATCACGGTGCGCTGCTCGAGCGGGACGACCTACGCGGTGGCGCTGAGCACGGGCGGCGGCACGTTCGCGCAGCGCCTGTTGAGCGGCGGCGGCGCGAACAAGCTGCAGTACAACCTGTTCACGACTGTGGGTGCGACGACGATCTGGGGTGACGGCACCCTCAGCACCGGCACGGTCCCAGGCACGGGTGCAGGCATGGCGGCAGCCAACGTGCAGACGCACACCGTGTTCGGCCAGTTGCCGGACAACGCGTTCAACCAGGGCGCGCCGTCGGGCAACTACACCGACACGATCACGGTCACGGTCACGTACTGAGCCGTACCAGTGCAGGCGAGCAAGTTCATTCCCGCAGTGACCGGCCTGGCAACGCTCCTGGCGTTGTCAGTGCCGGCCATGGCGGGATCGTTCTCGATCTCGCCGCTGCGTGTCGACTTCACCGAGACGGCGGGCACGGCTGCCCTCACCGTCCGCAATGAGGACGCCACGCCGGTCGTGATTCAAACCCAGGGATTGGGTTGGTCGCAGGAGGGCGGGCAGGATGCCTTGAGCCCTTCGCGCGACCTGCTGATTTCGCCGGCGGTGTTTACGCTGCAGCCGGGTGGCTCGCAACTGATCCGCGTGGCCCTGCGCCGCGGCGTCGATCCGGTGCGCGAGCTTTCGTACCGCTTGATCGTCCAGGAAGTGCCGCAGCCCGCGAGCAAGGACTTCATTGGACTGCAGGTCGCGCTCAAGCTGAGCGTGCCGATTTTCGTGGCTCCGACAGCGCCTGCCGAACCGCAGGTGACGTGGGCTGCCGCGCGCGGCGCCGACGGCAAGTTGTCCGTCACCGCCCGCAACGACGGCGGGGCCCACGCGCGCATCCTCCGTTTTGCCTTGAAGACCGCGGACGGCACCTCGACGGTGCTCGAACAACCTGGGCTCAGCTATGTGCTGCCCGGCGCGGTCCGCCAGTGGTCATTCGACGACAACAACAATACCCGTCCGAATGCGCAGTCCACGGCCAGCCCCGGGAAGGTTGGACCGTATCGGTTGGAGGGAACCACCGATCGAGGCTCGTTCGCGACGGAGTTGCTGCTGACGGCGGATTGAGCCGTGCACCTGCGCTCGTGCATCGCCGCGACACTGCTGCTGGCAGCGGGCGCACCCGCGCTTGCCGCGCAAGGCCCTGAGGCGATCGCCGCCACTGAGCCTTTCGCGGAAGCGATCGTCGAACTGCACATCAACGAACAGACCGCGCCGACGACACTGGTCGTTCGTCGCGACGTCGACGGCACGCTGCTGCTGCGCGCCGCAGACCTCCCTGGCCTCCGACTCAAGACCCCATCGCGCGGCGCCAGGCTCGTGAACGGCGAACGCTACTACCGTCTCGGCCCGGAGATGGGGGCCGTGGTGGTATTCGACAAATCGACGCTGACGGGCCAGGTCACGCTGCCCGCGAGCTCATTTCTGCCGACGCAGCGCGCGACCACGGCAGCAGACTCGCCGCGGGCGACGCGCACCGGCCCCGGCGGCTTCGTCAACTACGACGTCTCAGCGGAACAATCGGCCGGCCGCAACCAGGGCGGTGGCTTCGTCGAACTCGGGCTCTTCGGCAACCAGGGCGTGTTGACCAACACGATGGTCGCGCGCTACGGCCAGGACGACCGCAACGCCGCCCGTCTCGACACGACCTGGACCCGCGACTTTCCCGAACGGATGGCAACGCTGCGCGTCGGCGACTCGATCTCCACGCCGGGACCGTGGGGCCGCGCCGTGCGTTTCGGCGGCCTGCAGTTCGGCACGAACTTCAGCACGCAGCCGATGCTCGTGACGACGCCGCTGCTCGCGGCCCAGGGCGAGGCCGTCGTGCCGTCCACCGTGGACGTCTTCGTGAACGGCAGGCCGATCGCCAGTGAACAGGTGCCGCCGGGCCCGTTCTCGATCGACCGCTTGCCGGTGCTGACCGGCGCAGGACAATTGCAGGTCGTGATCACGGACGCGCTCGGACGTCAGCAGGTGCTGACCCAGCCGTATTACTCCGGCACCTCGCTGCTGCGCCAGGACCTGGCGGAATATTCGGTCGAACTCGGCAGCGTGCGCGAGGACTACGGCACGCGCAGCTTCGGTTACGGCGACATGATCGGCGTGGCTTCGTATCGCCGCGGCCTGACCGACACGCTGACCGCCGGGACGCGTGCTGAGGCGCAGGCCAACGGCATCTACGCGCTCGGTGCCGACGCCGCATGGCAGGCCGGGTACGTCGGGATCCTGACCGCGCACCTCGCCACGGGCGGCGACTCCGATGGCGCGGGGTTCGAGACCGGGCTCGGCGTCGAGCACAGCGGCCAGCGCTTCAGCGCCTTCGCGCAGACCCAGTACGCGAGTCGTTCGTTCGTCCAGACCGGCATGGCCGGACTGCCGTACACGCCGCGCCAGCGCACGTTCGGGGGTCTCGGCTTCAATTTCGGCGCGTACGGTAACGCGCAAGTGGCCTACGGCCTGCAGAGCTACTACGACAGCGAGACGGTCAGGACGGTCGGCATCAATTACTCCATCGCGCTCGGCATGCTCGGTTACCTGGGTCTGTATGCGTCGCACACGTCGGCGACCGCCAGCGAGACCAACGTGCTGCTGACGTGGACGCTGTCGCTCGGTGACCGCCGCACGGTGAGCACGTCCCTGCAGCAGTCGTCCGCGCCGTCGGACTTCGGCGGCGGCTTCCAGGGCAATGTCACGCTGCAGCGGGACCTGCCGGCTGGCAGCGGCCTGGGTTACCGGATGTCGCTGTCGTCGTCCGATGCGCAGGACGCTTACCTTGCCTACCAGGGCAGTGCAGGCACCGCGTCCGTCGATTACTCGCGTCGCAACGGCGACTCCGGCGTGCGCGTCGGCGCACTCGGTGGACTCGCGATCACCGGTGCGGGCGTTATGCCGTCGCGGCAGCTGAACGAAAGTTTTGCGGTGGTGCAGGTTGCGGACTACCCGGGACTCACCGTCTACGCGGACAACCAGCCGGTGGGCCGCACGGACAAGCATGGTCGCGTGCTGATCGAAGCGCTGCGCCCGTATCAACGTAACGAGATTAGCGTCAATCCGACGCAGGTGCCGATGGACGGCAGCCTGTCGCAGTCGGTGATCGGCGTGACCCCCGCCTACCGCAGCGGTGCACTGGTGCGTTTCCCGGTCGAGCGCGCACTGGCCGCGACGATGCGGGTCGTGCAGGCGAACGGCGAACCGGTGCCTGCGGGTGCCAGCGCCAGTCTCGGCGCTGCGACTTTCCCGGTCGCACTCGACGGGCTGCTGTACGTGGAAGGACTGCGCGAGGCGACTCGCGTGCGCATGTCCTGGCAGGGCAGCCAGTGCTCGTTCGAGGCGCGCCGTCCCGCCGGCACCGATCCGGTGCCTGACCTGGGCAACGTAACGTGCAAATAGCACGCGCATCCCCGGCGGGTTCGACTCACGTTCTCACGCGACGGCGAGCGCAGCTCACGGCTGCCCTCGCCCTATTGCTTGGCGTTTGCTCGGGCACGGCGCATGCCGCCGCGGACTGCTCGATCACGGCCGTCAGCCTCAATTTCGGCACGTACGACCCGGTCGTGACGTCGGCCGACGACTCGGTGGGCACGGTCACCGTCACGTGCCGGCACGTCTCGGGCGGCGCCGAGCGCGTCAATTACTCGGTGACGCTCTCGAACGGCCTGTTTGGAACCAGTGCGACGACGCGCAAGATGGGCGCCGGTACTGGACGCCTCGGGTACAACGTCTTCGCAGACCCTGCGCGCACACGCGTGTGGGGCAACGGCTCGAACAGCACGGTGATCGCCACCGGCGAGATGACCGTCGGCCCGGGCGCCGGCAACGGCACCAAGACGTTCATGCACACCGTCTACGGCCGCATCCCGCAATTGCAGGACGCGGTGCCGGGCACCTACAACGACACCATGGTGCTGACGCTGACGTTCTGAGTCAGCGGATCAGCGCCGCAACCTGCACGGGCAGCGCATATTCGCCGGGAATCGCGCCCGCACTCAGCCACAAGCGGTAGCTCAGGGTGAATTCGCGCGCTTGTGGCTGCGCGATCTCGAGGCTCGAGTCGGTCATGCGCAGCGGAGCCTGGAACCCGTCGATGTCGATGGAGTCGGTCAGGCCGACCCGCGGATTCAGCTGCAGCACGACACGGTCGGGCGCGTTGGTCTGCAGCTGGTAATGGCGTGACACGTCGCGGTAGCCGCGCTGGACGTCGGCCGCGGTGATCAAGACGGGCGAGGCGTCGGTGCTGAGTTGCGCGTGGGGAAGAACCTGGACGGAGACCTGCAGGTTGGCGGAGGTCATTTCTGCCCGCGCGGTCCCAAGGTGGAGCGCCGCGACGAAAGCGAGCAGCAGCCACCCCGACCGCATTGTCACCGCCGTCCCGAGCCGGGGGGCCGTTTGCACGGACCGGCCCGTTGTATCGACGTCATCAGACAGCGATGCGGGTTCGGTCACCATCCGCGCTAATCGCTACTTGGGGTGATCTGGGTCACGTTTTGAAACTAAACCCCAACGGCTTACTTGCGCAACCGGTGTGCGGTATGGATGGGTTCAAAACGGTGCTGCATTGCGGGATGCCGACCTTGCCGAAATGCGGGTTGCGCCCCCCCGCAGAACCGCTAAAGTCGCGTTCCGTCTCAGGAAATCAGGGTTCTCCGTGACCGTCCCGCCGACCGATACCTCCCATCCGGACTACTTTCACCGGGTGGTGGATTGCCAGTGGGCCTGCCCGGCCCACACCGACGTCCCCGAGTACATCCGCCTCATCGCGCTCGGGCAGTTTTCCGACGCCTACATCGTCAACCGCGAATCCAACGTGTTCCCGGGCATCCTGGGGCGCGTGTGCGACCGCCCCTGCGAGCCGGCCTGCCGGCGCGGGCGGGTCGAGGACAAGCCGGTCGCGATCTGCCGCCTGAAGCGAGTCGCCGCCGACCACAAGGACGACATCTCGTCCCGGTTGCCGGTGATCCCCGCGCAGAAAAACGGCAAGAAAGTGGCCTGCATCGGCGCGGGTCCCGCGTCGCTCACGGTCGCCAACGACCTGCTCCCGCTCGGCTACGAAGTCGTGGTCTTCGAGCAGTGGGACCAGCCGGGCGGCCTGATGCGCACGAACATCCCCGCGTTCCGTCTGCCGGAAACGGTGCTGGCCGAGGAAATCGGCTACATCGAAAAGATGGGCGCGCAGATCCGCTACAACTCGCGCATCGACAGCATGCGCAAGCTGCTCGAGACGGGCGGCTTCGACGCCGTGTTCATCGGCAGCGGCGCGCCGAAGGGCAAGGAGCTCAAGCTCCCCGGCCGCACCGAGGGCGGTGCCAACATCCACATCGGCATCAACTGGCTCGAATCGGTCGCGTTCAAGCACCTCGACCGGATCGGCGAGAAGGTGCTGATCATCGGCGTCGGCAACACGGCCATGGACTGCTGCCGCTCCTCGCTGCGTCTCGGCGCGAAGAACGTGAAGGTCATGGCGCGCAAGCCGCGCCAGTTCTTCAAGGCCTCGGAGTGGGAGCTCGAGGACGCCGAGAGCGAGAACGTCGAGATCGTCGTCAACCACTCGCCGAAAGCGTTCGTGGTCCAGAACGGCAAGCTCCAGGGGATGCTGTTCGAGCAGATGGAATACGACTTCGACGCCACGGGCCGCATCACGGCCGAGCGCGTCACGGGCGAGACGTTCATCGCGGCGGACGACGTCATCCTGGCGATCGGTCAGGAAAATGCGTTTCCCTGGATCGAGAACGATCTCGGCATCGAGTTCGACAAGTGGCACGTGCCGGTCGTCGACGTGCAGACGCACCAGTCGACGCGTCCCGAGGTGTTCTTCGGCGGCGACGCCGCGTTCGGCCCGAAGAACATCATCTGGGCGGTCGAGCACGGCCACCAGGCCGCAATCTCCATGCACAACCACTGCATGGGGCAGGCCGTCACCAACCGCCTGCCGCCCACGCTGAACCTGTCCTCGCGCAAGATGGGCCTGCACGAGTGGTCGTACAAGAACGACTACAACCCGGTCGAGCGCCGGCTCGTGCCGCACGTGAGCCTGGTCGAACGCTTCAAGAAGATCAGCATCGAGGTCGAGCTCGGTTTCGACGCCGAACAGACGGCGAAGGAAGTCGAGCGCTGCCTCAACTGCGACATCCAGACGGTGTTCGAGACCAAGGCCTGCATCGAATGCGACGCCTGCATCGACATCTGCCCGACGGACTGCCTCACGATCACCCGCAACGGCGAGGAAGCCGAGCTGTCGCAGCGCCTCAAGGCGCCGCGCAAGCACCCGCACCAGCCGCTCTTCGTCTCCGCGCCGCTCAAGCACACGGGCCGCGTCATGGTCAAGGACGAGGACCTCTGCGTGCATTGCGGACTCTGCGCCGAGCGCTGCCCCACGGCGGCCTGGGACATGCAGAAGTCGAAGATCAACCTGCCCCACGCGAACGACCACCAATGGCCCAGTCCCCAGCAACGCAAGACCGCGTAAACGACTTCGTCATCAAGCTCGGCAACGTGAACGGCACCGGCTCCGCCAGTGCCAACACGATGCTGATGAAGTCCATCTTCCGGATGGGCGTCCCCGTCATGGGGAAGAACTACTTCCCGTCCAACATCCAGGGCCTGCCCACCTGGTATGAAATCCGCGTCACCAAGGACGCGTACGTCGCCCG
>Ga0315290_10001438_pt1 | contig 16324 bp, 13 predicted proteins | sample YL17G12_0_MG_FD_203627 | JGI IMG/M metagenome (GOLD analysis project Ga0315290, IMG submission 203627) | Sediment microbial communities from Yellowstone Lake, YNP, Wyoming, USA - YL17G12_0 | ecosystem: Environmental > Aquatic > Freshwater > Lake > Sediment | place: USA: Wyoming | collected... | reverse complement strand
CTCGCCGACTACCTGCTCGCCGACATCGACAAGGAGACCGTCGAGTGGGCCCCCAACTTCGACGACTCCACCGTCGAGCCCACCGTCCTGCCCTCGCGGTTCCCCAACCTGCTCGTGAACGGCTCGGCCGGCATCGCCGTGGGCATGGCCACCAACATCCCGCCCCACAACATGGGCGAGGTGATCTCGGCGGCGGTGCATCTGGTGCGGAACCCCAGGGCCACCGTGGCCGAGCTGATGCGCTTCATCCCCGGCCCCGACTTCCCCACCTCCGGCATGATCCTCGGCCGCGACGGGATCCGGCAGGCCTACGAGACCGGGCGGGGAAGCATCACCGTCCGCGCCAGGGCCTCGGTCGAGGTCCACCCCAAGACCGAGCGGGAGAGCATCGTCGTCACCGAGATCCCCTACCAGGTGAACAAGGCCAGGCTGGTCGAGAGCATCGCCTACCTGGTCCGGGAGAAGCGCATCGACGGGATCTCCGACCTGCGCGACGAGTCGTCGCGCGAGGGCATGCGCGTCGTCGTCGAGCTGAAGCGGGACGCGGTGGCGCAGGTGGTGCTGAACAACCTCTACCAGCACACCACGCTCCAGACCAGCTTCGGGGTGATGCTGCTGGCCATCGACGGCGGGCAGCCGCGCATCCTCACGCTGAAGCAGATGCTGGAGCGCTTCGTCGCCCACCGGCGCGACGTGGTGACCCGGCGCACCCGCTTCGAGCTGAAGCAGGCCCGGGCCCGCGAGCACATCCTGCTCGGTCTGCAGATCGCCCTCGACCACATCGACGAGATCATCGAGCTCATCAAGAAGGCCCCCGACCGCGAGACCGCGCGGGAGGGGCTGGCCTCCCGGTTCGGGCTCTCCGAGATCCAGGTCAAGGCCATCCTCGAGATGCAGCTGCAGCGCCTGACCGGGCTGGAGCGGCAGAAGATCCTCGACGAGCTGGCCGAGGTGCAGAAGCTCATCACGCGCCTGCGCGAGATCCTGTCGTCGGAGAAGGTGCTCCTCGACGTGATCGTGGCCGAGCTCGAGGAGGTGAAGGAGCTCTTCACCGACGAGCGGCGCACCGAGATCCTGGGCGCCGCCGCCGACCTCGACGTCGAGGACCTCATCAAGGACGAGGAGATGGTGGTGACCGTCTCCCACGCCGGGTACGTGAAGCGGAACCCCATCTCGCTCTACCGGGCCCAGCGCCGGGGCGGGAAGGGGAAGACCGGCACCGCCACCCGCGACGAGGACTTCGTGGAGAGCCTCTTCGTGGCCTCCACCCACAGTTACATATTGATCTTCTCGGACAAGGGCAAGGTCTACTGGCTGAAGGTCCACGAGGTCCCGCAGGCCGGGCGCGCGGCGCGCGGCAAGCCCATCGTGAACCTGGTGCAGCTGGCGCAGGGCGAGAAGGTGGCCGCCATCCTCCCGGTTCGCGAGCTGCCGGCGCCGGGCGGAGCGAGCGGCACCGGCGAGCCGGAAGGGGAAGGGGAGAGGGAAGGGGAGGGTGCCCTTCCGGCCGCCGCCGGGACCTTCGTCTTCGCCGCCACCCGCCGCGGCCTGGTGAAGAAGACGCCGCTGGCCGCCTATTCCCGGCCGCGTCCGTCGGGGATCATCGCCCTCTCCATCGAGGAGGGGGACAGCCTCATCTCCGTCCGCATCACCGACGGCCATGGGCACATCCTGCTCTCCACCGCCCAGGGCATGGCCATCCGCTTCGAGGAGTCGGAGGTCCGTCCCACCGGGCGCAGCGCCTACGGCGTGAAGGGGATCGCCCTCGACAAGGGGGACGAGGTGGTGAGCGCCGAATCGCTGCCGTCGGCGCAGGAGGGGGCAGGCGCCGCCACCATCCTCTCGGTCACCGCCAACGGCTATGGCAAGCGCACCGGGCTCTCCGAGTACCGGATCCAGATCCGGGGCGGCCGGGGCATCATCACCATCAAGGCCACCGAGCGGAACGGTCCGGTCGTGGCCGCGCTCCCGGTGATCGAGGCCGACGAGGTCATGCTCATCACCAACCGCGGCATGCTCATCCGCATGCCGGCGGGGCAGATCAGCCTGATCGGGCGCAACACCCAGGGCGTGCGGCTCATCTCGCTCGAATCGGGCGAGGAGCAGGTGGCCGGCGTGGCCCGGGTCGCCGAGAACGTCACCGTCAGTGATGAGAGCGGCGAAGCCGGGAACGGCGATGGGAACGGGGACGGCGAGGCGTTCCGGGAAGCGGACGCCGGCGGCGATGGGAGCCCGGAGGGCGAGCCAGCTTGAAGGGCGACGCGAGGCCGACCGCGCTCTTCGCGGCGCTCGGCGCGCTCGCCGTCCTCGCCGCGGCCTGCAGTTCCCCCGACGGGAAGCTGGAGGGCGCCAACGCGCTTCGCCACCAGGGGAGGCCGCAGGAAGCGCTCGCCGCCTACCGCGAGATCCTGGGCGAGCTGGGCGACGGTACCATCCCGAAGTGGGAGACCGGCGTGCGGCTCAAGGCGTTGCAGTACGCCGCCGACATCTCCTACCTCGACCTGGGCGACTTCCTGGGCGCCATCGGCTACTACCGGCGCATCGTCTCGCTCCACCCGGGCAGCGACGACGCCTGGAGGGCGCGCGCCGCCATCGGCGACATCTACGCCCAGCGGCTCGGCGACCGGCGCGCCGCCATCACCCAGTACGCGACGGTGGCCCAGGGGGACTCGAAGGACGCTCCCCGATTCCAGCTGCTCGTGGCCCGGCAGTATCTCGAGCTGAAGAACTTCGAGCAGGCGCGCACCGAGGCCCGCATCCTCCGGGAGAAGTGGCCGCAGAGCCCGGAGGCCGACGACGCCCAGCTCCTCACCGCCCAGGCCTGGTCCCTCGAGGACCGGCCCGAGGAGGCGATGGGGGCCTTTCTGGCCGCGGTCGAGCGGCGCCCCAGGCCGGAGGTCGCGGCGCTGGCGCTGGAGGGCGCGGCCCAGCTCCAGGCCCGGGCCGGAAGGTTCGACAAGGCCATCGAGCTCTACACCCGGGCGATGCCCGGCCACCCCAACCCCGATGCACTCCGGACCAACATCGACAGGGTCCGGGAGCGGCGCGAGGCCGCCAGGACCGTGACCCCCGGCGACCGCGACGCAGCCCTCGACCACAACGTCCGGGGGCGAACCAAGGAGATCCCGTGAAGACCGACCTGTCGCAGAAACTCTTCCAGAAGGCCCAGACCCTCTTCCCCGGCGGCGTGAACAGCCCGGTGCGCGCCTTCCGGAGCGTGGGCATGACGCCGCTCTTCATCGCCCGGGCCAAGGGGTCGAAGATCTTCGACGTCGATGGAAACGTCTTCGTAGACTACGTGGGCAGCTGGGGCCCGGCCATCCTGGGCCACGCCAACGCCGAGGTGATCCGCGAGGTCGACGAGCAGCTCAGGAACGGGTCCAGCTTCGGCGCCCCCTCGCCGCGCGAGATCCAGCTCGCCGAGGTGGTCCGGGAGCGAGCCCCCTGGATCGAGAAGATGCGCTTCGTCTCCTCCGGGACCGAGGCCACCACCGCTGCCATCCGGCTGGCCCGGGGATTCACGGGGCGTGACGACATCCTCAAGTTCGACGGCTGCTACCACGGCGCGGGCGATGCACTGCTCGTGAAGGCCGGCTCGGGCGTCGAGACGCTGGGGCTGCCCGACTCGCCGGGCGTCCCGGCCGACGTGGCCCGCCACACGCTCACGCTCCCCTACAACGACCTCCCGGCGGTCGAGAAGCTGCTGGCCGCGCGCGCGGCCTCCATCGCCGCCATCATCGTCGAGCCGGTGGTGGGCAACATGGGCGTGCTCGTCCCCGGGCCGGGGTATCTGCAGGGGCTCCTCGACGTGGCACGGAAGCACGGCACGCTCCTCATCATCGACGAGGTCATGACCGGCTTCCGGCTGGCGCCCGGCGGGGCCTGCGAGGTGTACGGGATCCGGCCCGACCTGGTCACCTTCGGCAAGGTGATCGGCGGCGGCCTGCCGGTCGGCGCCTTCGGAGGCCGGCCAGACGTGATGGACCGGATCGCCCCGGCCGGGCCGGTCTACCAGGCCGGGACCCTTTCCGGGAACCCGCTCGCCATGGCGGCGGGCATCGCCACTCTCCGGCAGCTGGGCAAGGCGCAGTACGCCCGGCTCGAGGAGCTGGGCGTGAAGCTCGAGACGGGGCTCGTCGAGGCTGCCCGCGCGGCCGGCGCGAAGGTCCAGGTGAACCGGGCCGGCTCGATGATCACGGTCTTCTTCTCTCCAGATCCGGTGTTCGACGCCGCCAGCGCCAGGAAGGCCGACACCAAGAAATTCGCCAAGTATTTCAAGGTGATGCTCGAGAACGGCATCTACCTTCCGCCGTCGCAGTTCGAGGCGGCCTTCCTTTCGGTGGCGCACGGGGACGAGGAGATCGAGGTCACCATCCAGGCGGCCCGGAAGGCATTCGCGGCGGTGGTGGCCGGGTAGCGCGGCGTCATTGACGGAGGAGGGTGGGACTGCTATACGGTTTCGCCCTTCCTCCCGGGATTCACAGGGAAATCCGGGAAGAGAGCTGGAGGCTGCGGTGAGCTCCCCGGACGATCGAGAGCGCCGGGAAGAGGAAGAGAAGGGGCTCTCGAGCCTGGCCGAGGCGTACCAGAAGGCGGGCCCCTACATCGGGGCCTCCACCACCCTGGTGGCCTCGGTGGGCGTGTTCGCGGGGCTGGGCTGGTGGCTCGACCAGAAGTTCGGTCACCGGACGCCGTGGTTCCTCCTCGGGGGAGCGCTCCTGGGGATGGTCGGGGGTTTCGTGAGCTTCTTCCGGACGGTCCTGGGAAAGCAGAACAAGTGAAGAGCCATCTCCTCGCCGCCGTCGCCCTGGCCGCCCTCTCGGTCGCCGCCGCCCTGCTCGCCGGTCCGGCGAGCAGGTCCGCGCTGGCCGGCGCTGCCATCGCGAGCGGCACCGCGCTGGCTTCCCTCTGGGCCTACGGCCGAAGGGGGCGGACCGCGCGCCGTCCGGTGCAGCAGGCGCTCCTCGTCTTCGTGGTGACCTTCCTCGTGCGCATCGTCCTCGTCGGCGTGGCGCTCGCGGTCCTGGTGCGCGCCGGCGAGAGCGTCGTGCCCTTCGTGATTGCCTTCTTCGTTCCCTATTTCGCCTTCACCGCCATCGAGGGGAGCCTTCTCATCTCCCTCGATCGCGGAATCGGGAAGCCCGCATGACGCTCACCGTCGCCGCCCTCGCGCTGGGGATCGCCCTCGGCCAGCACACCGCCTCGCCGGCCGAGCATGCCGCCGCGCCCGCCGAACACGCCGCGGCGCCCGGCGCGCACGGCGCGACGCTGCCCGAGGTGATGATGCACCACGTGGCCAACGGCTACGAGGTCGAGTTCCCGGGCTTCTGCAATGGATTTCACTGGAACTGCAAGCTCGACCTGAAGGAAGCCACCGGCGGCTGGACGATCAAGCTCGGCCAGGCGCGGATCGACATGACGCCCACCAAGCACACGGTGATGCTCTGGCTCGCGGCCGCCCTGGTGACGCTCGTGATCCTGCTGGCAGCCCGGAAGCGAAGCCTGGTTCCCCGCGGCCTCTACAACTTCATCGAGCTCCTCGTGCAGTTCGTCCGGGACATCGCGGTGTCGAACATCGGCAAGAAGGACGCGGATCGATTCGTCCCCTACCTCTGCTCGGCCTTCTTCTTCATCCTCTTCGCGAACCTGCTCGGGCTGGTGCCCTTCATGGCCACCGCCACCGCCAACATCTCGGTCACGGTGGCGTTCGCGCTCTTCACCTTCGTCGTCACCCAGTACGCCGCCATCCGGTCCCAGGGAGTCGGCGGCTACCTGAAGCACCTCACCGGCGGCGTGCCGGCCTCGCTGGCCTGGCTCTGGCCCATCATGATCCCGGTGGAGTTCCTGGGTCTCTTCACCAAGCCCTTCGCCCTGACCGTTCGTCTCTTCGCGAACATGGTGGCCGGCCACTTCGTCATCCTGGCGCTGCTGGGGCTGATCTTCTCCATCTCGGCCTGGGTGGCGCCGGTCTCGGTGGCGCTCGCGCTCGCCATCTTCATGCTCGAGCTCTTCGTGGCCTTCGTGCAGGCCTACATCTTCACCATGCTCTCGGCGCTCTTCATCGGCGCGGGACTGGTTCACCACGACGATTCACACGGCCACGCCGAGCCCGGCGAGGTCCATGACGCTTCTCACGCGGCCGGGAAAGCTCCCGGCCACGGGTAGTCGAGCGCCGCAAGCGCCGCGGGAACGGGTGGCCCGTCACTCACCGCCCATCAGGAAACGGACAGGAACGACATGAACTCGATCGCTCTCGGTTATCTCTCGGCCGGCCTCGGCGCCGGTCTCGCCGTCATCGGAGTGGGCCTCGGCATCGGCAAGCTGGCCGGCGCCGCCATGGAGGGGTCGGCCCGCCAGCCCTCCGCCATCGGCGAGATCCGCACCTCGATGATCATCGCCGCCGCCCTCATCGAGGGCGCCACGCTCTTCGCGATCGTGGTCTGCCTGCTCCTCGCCATCAAGTGACGGGTCCCACCTCCGCCACCGGAGCCTATCGATGAATGCCCTCGCTGCATCGCCGGTGCTGGCCGCCGGGATCATGGATCTCAATCCGGGCCTGACGCTCTGGACGGCGATCACCTTCATCCTCCTGATCGGCGTGCTCGGGAAGTATGCGTTCGGTCCCATCGTCAAGATGCTCGACGAGCGGGAACGCACCATCCGCAACGCCATCGACGAGGCCAAGCGCGAGCGCGCCGAGGCCGAGAAGCTTCTCGCGCAGCAAAAGGACGCGCTCCAGAAGGCGCAGCGCGAGGCGGCCGAGATCGCCAAGCGGAACGCGCAGGAGATGGAGGTCTACCGGGCCCAGCTCACCTCGCTTGCCAAGAAGGAGAGCGAGACCCTGGTGGCGAACGCGCGCAAGCAGATCGGGGAGGAGAAGACCAAGGCCGTTGCCGAGCTGCGTGCCGAGGTGGCCGACCTGGCCGTGGCGGCCGCGGCACGGATCGTGAAGTCCAGCCTGGATGAGAAGACGCAGCGTCAGCTCGTCGAGGACTACATCAAGGACCTCCCGGTCGGACGGGCCTAGCAGCCCCCGGTCAGCAGTCCTCGCGAAGCTCCGACGGACGCCCGTCCGCCGGGGCTTCGCCTGTTTCACGGAGTGAATCGGAAGCCATGGGTCTCGCCATCGGAATCGTCGGCCTGCCGAACGTCGGCAAGTCGACCCTCTTCAACGCGTTGCTCGGCCAGGCTCAGGCCCAGGCGGCCAACTACCCGTTCTGCACCATCGACCCGAACCTGGGCGTGGTGGCCGTGCCGGACGAGCGGCTGGCCAGGCTGGCCGCGCTCTACGGCCCGAAGAAGACCACCCCGACCACGCTCGAGTTCGTGGACATCGCCGGCCTGGTGGCCGGCGCGTCGAAGGGGGAGGGGCTCGGCAACCAGTTTCTCTCCCACATCCGGCAGGTGGACGCGATCGCCCACGTGCTGCGCTGCTTCGAGGACCCCGACGTCGTCCACGTGGGCGGCAAGGTGGGCCCGCGCGACGACCGGGACGTGGTCGAGACCGAGCTCATGCTGAAGGACCTGGAGCAGATCGAGCGCCGGCGCGAGAAGAAGCACAAGGACGCCAAGGCGCCCGGCAAGTCCGGCGAGATCGCCAGGGCCGAGATCGTGGTGCTCGACGAGGCCAAGGCCGGGCTCGAGAAGGGCGTGCCGGTGCGGAGGCAGAAGCTCTCCGACGACTCGCTGGCCGTGCTCTCCGACCTCTTCCTCCTGACCGGGAAGCCCGTGCTCTACATCGCCAACGTGGACGAGACCCAGCTGGGCAGGTCCGACGACCCGATGGTGGCGAGGGTGATGGATCTGGCCGCCGAGGAGGGAGCCCGCTGCGTGGTCATCAGCGGCAAGGTGGAGGCCGAGCTGACGGAGCTGCCGGAGGCGGAGCGGCTCGACTTCCTGCACAGCCTGGGGCTCGCCGAGCCGGGGCTGAACCGGCTGGCGCGGGCCGGCTACGAGATGCTCGGCCTCTCCACTTTCTTCACGGTGGGTGAGGAGGAGTGCCGGGCCTGGACCCTCCACCAGGGCATGACGGCGCCGCAGACGGCCGGCGCCATCCACACCGACTTCGAGCGCGGTTTCATCAAGGCCGACGTGCAGCGGTGGGACGATCTGGTGGCGCTCGGGAGCGAGGCGGCGGTGAAGGAGAAGGGACTCTTGCGCATCGAGGGCAAGGAGTACCGGGTTCAGGACGGGGACGTGATGCGCTTTCGATTCAACGTCTGAGGCGGGCCGGCCGATCGCGTTCGCGCCGGGGCGGCGTCGTGCCGCCGGCCGGGCAGTCGCCTCTCTCCGAAACGCTGGTCCTCGGGCGCGAGCTCGCTTCGAATGAACGGCGCCGAGCCACGGCGAGCCCGGTCCCACGCGATCCTCGGCGCCCCTGCGGAGGCGTTTCTGCGAGCGGCGCTGCCCGCCGGCTGACGAGGTTCGGGCCCCGACGGCGACCGCGCGCACCGCCGGCCGCGCCCGGACCCGAGGCCACCCGGGCGGGATGCACCCGGAGCCCACCACGGGGCACGCACGCCCGAGTCGCCTTCGCCACGGGCCGTCCCAGCCGGCACGGGCGTCCCTCGCAGCAGTGCCTCCGCAGGGGCGCCGAGGCTCGAGCGCGCACGACGGCTCCGGCCTCGGCGCCATTCACTCGAGGTACGCTACTCCCCGAGGACCAGCACTGCGGAGAGGGGCGTCCCGGCGCCGGCGGCGCGACGCCCTCCCGGGGCGAAGGCGCCTCGCCGGATCACCTCCCCACCCACCCGATCTCGCGGGCCGTCGTCGGCCCCACCCGCAGCTCGTCGATGGAACCGGGCAACCGCCCGCGCCCCGGGCCGATGGCCACCTCGCCCACCATCCACTCGGCGTGATCCTGCGGATAGCGGGGCACGCGCCCCGGATCGGCCAGGCCATCCGGCTCGAGCGCGTGGCCGCCCCCGTCGTACTTGTCGCTGGCTCCGACGGTGTGGAGCAACTCGTGGCCGATGGCCTGCAAGGGAATGGAGAGGTCGCCTCCGGGGGAGCCGCGCACGAAGGCCACCTCGCCGTTCAGCGCGCCCGACCCCTCGGCGAACTCCACCTGGTCGCCCAGCAGGGGCGCGGCGAGGACGAAGACCCGGACGTCGAACCCCCCCGCGACCCCGCCGGCGGCCCGGTCGATCTCGCGGACGGTTCGCCAGACGTCGAGGGAGTGCCAGGCCCGGTCGATGAGCGATCCGGAACGGGGCGAGAAGGGGAGCGGCCGGCTCCAGGCCATCGGACCGACCACCGAGATCTCGAAGGGGATGGCGCCGGGACCTCGCCAGCGCTGCATCTCCTCGGCGAGCCGTCCGGAGAGGCGCGACGCTCCCCGGCGCCAGGTCTCCGCGTCCACGCCTCCGCCCGGAGCGAGGAGCACGATGCCGACCTGGAGCGGTCCCTGCCAGCGGCCGCGGATCATGCGCTTGTACGCGGTCGAGGCTCCCCACGCCGCGGTGACGACCAGGACCGCCAGGAGGATCGCGATCCGGATCCTCCGGAAGGTCGGGCGACGGGAGGTGGGAGCCACTGCAGATTTCATGTGGCCGGCTATCGCCCGCGTCGCCGCGCGATCTCGGCAGCCATCCGCAGCGCCGCCCGCATGCTCCGGTCGCTCGCCCGGCCCTGGCCGGCGATGTCCCAGGCCACGCCGTGGTCCGGGCTGGTGCGCACGAAGGGGAGGCCCAGCGTCACGTTGACGGCCGAGTCGCCGAGGACCGCGTCGAGGAGCTTCACCGGGATGAGCCCCTGATCGTGGTAGAGCGCCACCACCACGTCGAACTCGCCGGCGGCGGCCCGGAAGAAGACGCTGTCGGGCGGGAAGGGGCCGCGGGCGTCGATGCCCTCGGCGCGAAGGCGGGCCACCGCGGGCGCCACGATGCGCGCCTCCTCGTCGCCGAAGGCCCCGCCCTCGCCGGCGTGTGGGTTCAAGCCCGCCACCGCGACGCGGGGGCGGGCGATCCCCATGTCGCGCCGAAGTCCGTCCGCGGCCACCGCGGCGACGGCGGCGATGCGCGCCGGCGTGAGCCGCCGGACCGCCTCCCGAAGCGAGACATGGTTCGTGCAGAGGGCCACCCGGAGCCGGCGACCGGCCAGCATCATCACTGCTCGTGAACCACCACCGCGGGCCTCGAGCCACTCGGTGTGGCCGACGAAGCCGGGGAGCGAGAGCGCCACCTGGGCCTTGGAGAGCGGGGCGGTGCAGAGCGCCTGGGCCTCGCCCGCGATCACCGCCCCGAAGGCCATCTCCAGATAAGCGAGGGACGCGGCCCCGCCGGCCGCCGATGGCGCCCCGGGCCGCCGATCGGCCGCGGCGAGCCGGGTCACCCGGACCAGCGCGCCGCCGCGAGGGAGGGGATCCCCGGGGGCGACCCCCGGCAGTTCCAACCCGGCGCGGCGGAGCAGCCGCTCGACGGAGGCGTCCCCGTAGGCGAGCGGACAGATCCGGCCGCGGAGCGCGGCCAGCGCCGAGGCCACCACCTCCGGACCGATTCCGGATGGGTCTCCGAGGCTGACCGCGACGCGGACGCGCATCCCGCTAGGAAGCCGGCACGGCCTCGAGCTCGGGGATCTTCAGCTCGATGACGGCACCGCGCTTCAGCTCCTCGATGAACTGCTTGTGGTAGGTCTCGGCCTGCTGGGTGACGAGCTTCTCGCGAATGCGATCCTTCACCTCGTCGAGCGACGGGGCATTGGCGGTGCGCCGCTCGTCGGCATGGAGGATGATCCAGCCGGTCTTGGCGCGGACCAGTCCGGAGTTCTGTCCGGGCGTGAGCACGAAGGCCACCCGCTCCAGGTCGATCGGCATCGTGCCCTTCTTCACCCAGCCCAGGTCGCCGCCGGAGGCTGCGCCCGGTCCCTGGGAGACCTGCTTCGCCAGGTCGGAGAAGTCCTCGCCGGCGGCCAGCCGGGCAAGCACCACCTCGCCGGAGGCCTTGGCCCGGGCCTCATCTTCAGGCCGGGCGCCGGCCGGGACCGCGAGCAGGATGAGCCGCAGCTTCACCTGCTCGTCGCCGGAGAATTCCTGCCCGTGTGACTGGTAGTAACCCTTGACGTCGTCGTCGGTGACCTTCACCCGGTTCTGCACCTTGGACGCGATGAGCATGTGGTTCTCGAAGTCCTTGCGCAGCCGGTCCCGGTAGCTCTTGACGTCCAGCCCCTCCGTCGCCAGCGCCTTCTTCAACGTCTCGTCGGACAGGTTGTTGCGCTTCTTCACGTCCTCGATGGCGCCGTCGATCTGGCTCTCGGTCACGTCGATGCCGAGGGTCTTCACCTCGGCCTCCACCAGCCGCTCGGCCACCACCAGATCGAAGGCGGCCTGCAAGGCCTTGACGCGAGCGCGGTCGCGGGCCGGCCCGGGCGACATGGCGACGGCGCGCCGGTATTCGGCGCCCGACCGGGCCACGAGCTCGGACAGGGTCACCACGTCGCCGTTCACCACCGCGGCGACGCGGTCGAGGGGACGACTGTCGGCGCCGTGGGCGGCCGGAGCGGCCAGGATCACTGCCAGGACGAGGAGGGACGGGATCTTCAAGGCTTCACCGACGCGACGGCCGCGGGGTCGATCTGGATCTTCGCCTGGGCCCGGAGGGCGGCGACGTAATCCTCCTGGGCCTTGGCCCGCCTCTCGCGCAGCAGCCGGGTGGCGATGGCCGGCCGGGCCTGCTCGAGGGTGCGACGGGACGGGGGCTTCTTCTCGACCACCTGGAAGACGTGAAAGCCGAAAGGGGACGGCACCACGTCGGAGACGGCGCTTGGCGACATGCGAAAACAGACGTCGAAGACCTCGGGCATGCCCTGTCCCTTCCCGAACCAGCCCAGGTCGCCGCCGCGCCTGGCCTCGGGTCCGATGGAGGCCCGGCTGGCCACGGCGGCGAAAGAGGCTGGCTTTCGCCGGACCTCGTCGCGGAGCTTGGCCGCCTCCGCGCGGGTGCGAACCACGATCTGGCGCGCGTGGACCCGCTCTGGCTCGTCGAACTCGGCGGCGTGCTCGGCGTAGTAGCGCGTCACCTCCTCGTCGGGGACCTGCACGCGGGAGAAGACCTCCTCGCGAAAGAGCTTCTCGACCGTGAGCTGGTCCCGCAGCCGGGCGCGGAGTTCGGCCACCGAAAGCCGCTCCTGCGCGAGCAGGTCGTCGAAGGCGTTGCCGGGGTACTCGGCCCGGATGGCCAGGAAGGCCCGGTCCACCTGCTCCGAGCCCACCGTCACGCCGCGGGCCCGCGCCTGCTGCAAGAGCAGCGTCCGCGCCACCAGGTCGTCGAGGACGCTCGACTTCAGCACGTCGGTCGGGCCGCTTCCCTCGCCGCCGCCAACCCGGAGCTGCTGAAGCTCACGCTCGAAGGCGGCGCGCGGGACGGGCTCGCCGTTCACCACCGCCACCGGCGCGGGGCCCGCGCCCTCCCCGCCGGCGCTGCCGGAGCGGCAGCCCGAAGCGAGGAGGACGAGGCAGAGCCCGGCGATGGAGGCGGTCCGTCGCAACCTATTTCTGGGCCGGCGCGGGGGCCGGCGGCATGGCCTGGGGGGGCGGAAGGGTCGGGCGCGGCATGGCGCCGGGGGGCATTCCACCGGGCTGCATCCCGCCAGGCATCCCGCCAGGCATGCCGGGGCCACCGGCCGGCGCGGCCGACACGGTCACCTTCTCGAGCTCGGCGTCGTTCACGGTGATCTTGGCCTCCTCGCGGAGCTTCTTCACGTACTCGTCGAACTCCCTGGTGCGCTTCTCCCGCTGGAGCCTCGACTGGACCTGTGGCTTCACCTGATCCACCGTGCGCGTGATCCCCTCCTGGCGGCCGGTGACGCGGATGAGCCAGAATCCCTGGGCCGTCTCGACGACCACGTTCTCCCCGTCCTTGGTGGCGAAGGCGGCGGCGGCGAAGGCCGGCCCGAACTGTTTTCCGAATTCGTCCTGGGAGCGGAAGCCGAGGTCGCCGCCCGAGGCCTTGGTGGCGAGGTCGTCGGACGAGGCGCGCGCCAGCGACTGGAGCGCCTGGGGGTCCTTCTTCTCGGCGGCCTTCACCTGGGCGACGAGCTTCTTCGCCTGGGCGCCCTTCACGGCCCGGTCCTTGTCGGTGGCCCCGACCAGAACGCCGGCGACGCGCACCCGGGCCGGCTTCACGAAGTCGTCCTTGTGCTCGTCGTAGAACTTCTGGACCTCGGCGTCGGAGATGTCCTTCGAGGCGTCGCCCTCGGCGAACTTCTTCGACACCAGCTTCTGGACCATGGCCTTCTTCATGGTCATCTGGACGTCGGGATCGTTCTGGAGCCCCTCCTTCTCGGCGGCGTGGGCCAGCACCTCGAACTTCACGAGGCTGTCGAGGAACTCCTTCTTCCGGTCCAGGTTCTGGTAGCGCTGGCGGAGGAAGGGGGACTGCTCGTCGAGGCGGGCCTTGAACTCGGCCACGGTGACGACCACCCCGTCGCCCTGGGCGACGGCCGGGCCGCTCTTCTGGGCACCGGGAGGGGTGGGCTTGCAACCGGACAAGGCGAGGGCAACGGCAATTCCGGTCGCTGCGAGTGCGCGCGTCATCAAGGGGGAGCTCCTGTGTTCGATTTATTGGTGAGAAACGCTGTCCCGGCAGAACCCTCGGCGCGACGCCGGCGTTCCCGGGCAGCCGCGGGAAAAAACCACGAAACCGCGCGGGGATCAAGGAGCCGGGGCTACTCGCGACGGGCGCAGGCGGCGAGGCCGTGGAGCACCTTGCGAGCCTCCTGCAAGAGTTCCCGCCCCCGGGTTGCGTCGCCGCCCGGCGTCGACGGCAGGGTCGGGGAGAACGGACGATAAGCGCCTGATTTTCCTTTTGTTTTACTTCCAGACAGCGGAGTGGACCCCGGGGACCCCGGTGCCGGACGTGGACCCACCGCCGCGACGAGCTTCATGTCTGGGGTCAGGCGCAAGGCGCCGCCGCTCCGCTGGACGTGCTTCGCGAGCTCGAAGGGCTCGAGCGCCGCGTCCGGCCCCAGTGCGAAGACGAGCCGCCCCGGCCCGGCGTCGAGCCCCCGGATCCGCAGCGCCCGGAGCCGGACCTTCACCGCCATGAGCTCGAAGAGGGCCTCGAGCTCGTCCGGCACGTCGCCGTAGCGGTCCACGATCTCGGCTCGCGCCTCCTCCAGGTCCTCGTCGGTCGAGGCCTGGGCCAGCCGCTTGTAGAAGTAGAGCCGCTGGTGGACGTCGGGCATGTAGTCGTCCGGAATGAAGGCTGGAACCGGCAGCTGGACGTCGGGGTCCACGTCCAGCCGCGGCGCCTCGCCGCGCAGCTCCCGCACCGCCTCCTCCATCAACTCGGAGTAAAGGTCGAACCCGACCGCCTCGATCTGGCCGGACTGGTCCCGGCCGAGCAGGTTTCCCGCGCCGCGAACTTCCAGGTCGTGGCTGGCGATGGCAAATCCGCTGCCCAGTTCGGTGAAGCGCTGCAGCGCCTCGAGCCGCAGCCTGGCGTCGCGGGTCACCGGCCGGCGCGCCGGGACGAGCAGGTAAGCGTAGGCCCGCTCCCGGCTCCGGCCGACGCGGCCGCGGATCTGGTAGAGTTGCGAGAGGCCGAAGTGGTCGGCGCGATTCACGAGGATGGTGTTGGCCGTCGGGATGTCGAGGCCGCTCTCGATGATGGAAGTGGCGAGCAGCACGTCGAGATCGCGCCCCACGAACCGGCTCATCACCTCCTCGAGCTTTCCCTCGCCCATCTGGCCGTGGGCCACCCCGATGCGGGCCTGAGGGCAGAGTTCGCGCAGGAACTTCTCCATGGAGTGGATGGAGCGGACCCGGTTGTGGACGAAGTAGACCTGCCCGCCGCGGCGGATCTCCTGCTCGATGGCCTCCTTCACCTGCGCCGGATCGAACTTGGAGACGAAGGTGCGGATGGAGCGCCGGTCCTCCGGCGGAGTGGCGATGATCGACATGTCGCGCACGCCGGCCAGGCTCATGTGGAGCGTGCGCGGGATGGGGGTCGCGGTCAGCGTGAGCACGTCGACGAGCTTGCGCAGCTTCTTCAGCCTCTCCTTGTGGGCCACGCCGAAGCGCTGCTCCTCGTCCACCACCACGAGCCCCAGGTCGTGGAAGGAGACGTCGGTGGCGAGCAGCCGGTGGGTGCCCACCAGCACGTCCACCTTGCCGGCGGCGGCGTCGGCGAGGATCTGGCGAACCTCCTCGGGCGTCTTCATCCGGGAGATGGCCTCGACCCGGACCGGGTAGCCGGCGAAGCGTTCCCGGAAGGTTCGCTCGTGCTGCGAGGCGAGCACCGTGGTGGGAACGAGCACGGCCACCTGCTTCTTCGAGAGCACGGCCAGCATGGCGGCGCGCAGCGCCACCTCGGTCTTGCCGTAGCCGACGTCGCCGCAGACCAGCCGGTCCATGGGGGCCCGCAAGGACGGCCCCGGTTCCTGCCCCTCGGTGCGCCCCTTCGTCATGTCGGAGAGGACGTCGGCGATGGCCTTCGCCTGATCCGGGGTCTCCTCCCAGGGAAACTCGGCCTCGAACTCCCGGAAGATCTCGTCGGGGGCCGCGAAGGCGTGTCCGTGGTGGGCGACGCGGGCGGCGTAGATGTCGAGGAGCTCGGCCGCCATCTTGAGCAGCTGCTCCTTCACCCGAGCCTTGCGCAGCGCGAAGGAGCTCCCGCCCAGCCGGTCGAGCCGGATGGCGTCGGGGGCGGCGCCGGTGAACTTCTGCACCTGCCGCAGCTTCGACACGGGAAGGTAGAGCCGGTCGGCCCCCTCGTACTGGAGGACGAGGAAGTCCCCCTCGACCCCGCGGATCTGCATCTTGGTGAGCCCGCCGTAGCGGGCGATGCCGTGCTCGACGTGGACCACGAGGTCGCCCTCGTTCAGGTCCCGGAAGCCGGCCACCATGGCGTTTTCGATCCGGGCGGCGCGCGCGCGCTTGCGGACCCGCTTGCCCAGGATCTCCTCGTCGGCCACCAGCGCCACGCCGCCGCTCCCGTCGACGAAGCCGTGCGAGATGTCGCCGGGGACGAGGTGGACGTGGATGGCCGGATCCCAGAGGGAGCGCAGCTCGCCTTGTGGCGCGGCGTGGACGCGGACGGCGAGCCGGCGGTCCTCGAGCAGGCGCCGCAGGCGATCGGCCGAGGAGGGGGAGTGGGTGGCGACCACCGCGGTCAGGCCGCGGCTGCGCCAATCCTGAAGCCGGCGCACCAGGGGCGAGAGCGCGCCCTCGTCGCCGTGGGCCAGCTCGATCTCGCCGCGGAGGGCGCTGGTGTCGCCGAGGGCGAAGCGGATGGGATCGGACGTCCCCATCCAGAGCCGGTGACTGCGCAGCGCCGGAAGCGGGCGGACGAGGTCCAGGGTGGCGGCGGCCGGCAGGAAGTGAGCA
>Ga0315290_10001437_pt1 | contig 16332 bp, 35 predicted proteins | sample YL17G12_0_MG_FD_203627 | JGI IMG/M metagenome (GOLD analysis project Ga0315290, IMG submission 203627) | Sediment microbial communities from Yellowstone Lake, YNP, Wyoming, USA - YL17G12_0 | ecosystem: Environmental > Aquatic > Freshwater > Lake > Sediment | place: USA: Wyoming | collected... | reverse complement strand
ATTTGACCTTGGCCGTCAGCTTCATGGGCTATATCATACTACAGCGCACTATCAATATCTTGAAGAGAAGGAGGTGTGCGTTTCCTCCACCAGCTAAAGCAGGTGGTATCCACGCACGTTCTTATGAATTGAAATCGGAGGGGGGTTGGCTACAGGCTTCGGGGTGGACCAAGGAAGAAGCGTTAAGCAGGGCATTCCAAATATTGGCCGTTAAACTCCTAGACAGGGGTGGTTGGGGGCGTGTAAGGGACATGACTGCACAGGAAGTGGCCGCATATAAATACGTGAATGACCACGGATACTATGCTGACAGTGGGATCAGAATGGAGTCTGAAGCGAATGATACGGTGGCTTCCCAGGAACAACTCTTAGAATGGGCCGTAAAGGAGGTTGATTATGAAACTCTACCAAATGTATGTGAGAGATTACCAAGGAACCCAATATGGAGAAAAGGAGTACCCGTTTGAATCGGACCAGAAATTCGAATGGTTTGACCCCAACAATCCCGACATTTCTGACATAGAACGACTCCTCACACATCTTGGATATGGCACAGAAAACATCAAGATTACCCCTACCGGAATAGAAGGAATTGGAATCACCGGCGACAACCTCGATATCGTTATCGGATTTTCCGAGGAAGAAGGCCAATTGGCTGGTGCAATGCCTGCCGATATCTGGCCTCCGTCAGACAAGAGACCTAGAAACGTAAGGCGGACTGCGGCGCAGGCCCGTAAGAAGCGCAAGAAGTTCTCCCAGGCCCGGACATCGCTGGGTAGTTTCAAGATGCCCTAGACATTATACCTGCGCTCGGCATTAAGACGTTGGCCCGAAGGAGAGGTGGGAAGCGGTTAAAATACAGTTTGGAGGGGACAGCCATGAAGGACAAGAAATCTATAAAGCGATGGCATCACCAGTTTCCGGTGGAGATGTACGGCGCTGGGAAGCCTACTGGGGACAGGATAGTTATACGGCGCTGGAACAAGGCGCAGGACGAAGACCAGGGGTTAATTGCCCTGATGCCGGATGCCCCCGCCAACTATGGGCATGTCGTGGCATACGAGACTATCGGCCAGCACGGCGAGGCATCCTTCCCTGACATCATGCGGATCACCAAGCCAGTCAAAGGCACGGAGCAGGATGTGAAGGATCTCTTGGCAGAGCTGGAGTCAATAGGCTACAATCCCAGGCCAATGAAGCGAATCCCCCACGAGAGCCTGTACTGGGTCAAAGAACAACGGAAGCGGGACAAGGCCCACTGGCGAGGAGTGTGAGACGGCGTTAGACGATAAGGAGGGATTATGGTCAAGAGACCTTATAGCGGCAGGGGATTGAAGCGAAAGCATGTGGTGGAGCTAGTCCATGTGGACGACACAGTGGAGAGGGTGAAATTGAGCGCTCCTGTGACACTGGTTCTCGCGCACCGGCTGGTAGAAAGCGGGTGGCCGTATATCAGCATGACAATTGACGGTCACGAGATCGTAGAGGCAGGGAACGCATCGAATACCTTTTTGGATTCCAAAGGGAACGAAGTCGTCATCTAGCTAGGGGGAAGGGTGAAACGGATCATCAGGAAGCACAAGCCAGACAAGCCGAATGCCAAAGCCATGAGGAAAACCTATGAGCAGGCTACTACGTGTCAAGACCTCTTTGGGCATCTGACCAAGAAGGACTGGGACAGGTGGGTGCGTCATCCTCGGTACATTTGCACATTCTGCCAGAAGGACTTCGTGAAGACTTGGTGGTGCCCAGAATGCAAGGGCTACAAGGGGATCCTGCCATACTTCCCGTCGGTGGATTACGGCTTCGGGGCAGGGATACTAGGAGAATAAAGGGGGGGCCAGACATGGAGAAAATCAAGACCATCACGAGTCATGTGGGATATGCGCGGTTTCTGACGGGGCTCCCTTCTCGCCCAATAGGGTATCTGCCCCGCCTGGAGAAGCTGCGGGAGCCATATCGCTACAGCCCAACAGTGCAAGTGTACAAATGGCGCGGCCTGCCAGTGGTGATCCTCGAGGTGGGTCAGCGCCGATATATAGTCTACGATGTGACCGAGGAGGCCGATCTGATTAGGAGGAAAGAAAGCGACTGCCCTATGGAGAGGTGGTCTAAGGAGTAGTGAGAGGAGGCCGGTTATGTTGATTAATGCCAAGAACTTCTTAAAGGGGACAGTGAATTTCCGCAGGTTCGTCAATGGCCCTGTGGAGTCAGTCCCCAGGTACAGTTATGAAAGCCAAAACAAGCTCTACGACGTGGTGATTATCGACGGGGAAGCGGCCTTCCTTGTGAATGGCTTTCGCACGCAGACGGCTCACCCCATACATAAGGAAATAGTAAAGCACTTTGAGCTGGACGTGGGCTGAATAGGGGTGTAGTTGAAAAGGGGGAAGCATGAGAGAACCAATATCACACCGGCAGACCAAGATGTGGAGTGGCGATACCCTGAATAACGTGCTCCGGCAGATCAGGAAGGGTTGTAGGGGGCTCACGGTCAAGCGTGACTACAACGCTGGAACAGTGCTTGTCTTCAACTCAAGCCGCGAGTTCCTGCGCGGGATCAAGACCCCAAAAGGCTGGCTGGTCACATTTGACAGCAGGCTTATTCAACCGAAGAAGTAGGAGAGGTGTCTTAGGCAGAGGGGGCAAGCATGAAGCATCCGGTAATTGCGACAGTGCATGGCGGTATGGCCAGCCCCAAGATTGTGGGCAAGCGGAATGTTGGTCGTCGGCAGATCAAGATAGCCACGGTGCCGCAGAAGATCAAGGGTGGCTATGTTGGGATGAATGAACCGGCGCGTCGGCAATTGCATATTCCTGGGAAGCTGCCCTACGGGGAAGTGGTCTTGTGGAGTGGCGAGCATGGCGCGGTGAAGGCCCATACAATTGAGCACGAGCTTATTGAGGAGCACTTGGTGCGGTACGGCCATCTTCCAAGGCCGGAAGCCCACAGGGTAGCCCTGAAGTTTGAGCGAACACGGAAGACGCCGCAGGAGGTATTGAGATGGTACAGAAAAAGGCACCCAAGAAGACCGCGAAGAGGCCGGTAAGATGAAAACCTATAGGATACCAGTGGATGAGTACAACGAGCAGACCCACAGGTTCGAGACAGTGACGCGGGAGATGAAAGGGCACGAGATCGAGATTGATGGCATCCCTTGCGTTGGCATAAGGCACAAGAATGCTCCCAGTTATGCGAAGTGGGATATTATTGAAGCGTCTACCGGCGTATCAATCATGCCACCTTCCTGGCCTGGGAGTTACAGCGCTGGCACTCTGGCAGGTGCCATACAGATAGTCCAGAATGAGGTCATAGATCGGCGCGGCAAGGAGCAGATACTTCAACGCATCAGGGAGATCAACGAAGCGAAGCACTCAGCAGCGGCATAAGAGGGTTCCTACCAGTTCCCTCTTGCTGAAACGCCCCCGAGGCATGGAAGCCGGATAACGGGGGCGTTTTTGTTTGGGCGTGGTATAATAAAACTCGATGTCACCGATTGTATTCAAATGGCATGGCTTTCAGTTCTACGTCAGGCCCGAAAAAGAACGGCGAGCACATATTCACGTGTATGGGCATGGCGGGTCTGCGAAGTTTTGGCTGGAGCCGACGGTGAGTCTAAGCAAAACCACAGGGCTATCCAAACGCGATCTATTACAACTATGGACGGTGGTGGATGAGCGTAAAGACCAGCTTATCGAGACATGGCATGAGTATCACTAGGGTGGAGAGAATCACACAGCGCGGCCTGTGGCTCAATGTCGATGGCCATAGGCACTACCTGTCCTTTGCCAAGCATCAGTGGTTTCGCAATGCAGCGGCAGAGGAGCTTTATAACGTGACTCGTCTCTCTCCTGAGATTGTGCGCTGGCCGGAGCTGGACGTGGATTTGCATGTTGACGATCTGCTGGAGCCAGGGGGCTGGAGACCAGGAATGCCTTACTACGATGGTCAGGTAACATGGTCTCCGTGGGCCGCAGTCCTATTGAAGTCCAAGGGTAAGCTATAAAGACATTACTCCGTTTTGTCATCGTCACTGGCCTCTCTGTCCCCATCGGCCTGGGTTTCGTCTGGCTGTGGCTGCCGGTTGGGATCGTTCCGGCGAACATCCTGGGGGCCACGGCCTCGAGTGCCTGGTGGGTCGGGATGCAGTCCTGGGTATTCCACCGCAGGATCCTAGTCGCCGAAATCGTTATCCGCGCCCTGGTTGTGGCCTTGAACATCGTTCTGGCCTGGGGCCTCCACCAAGTGGGCCTGGACGCCTTTATCAGCTCCGTGGTGGCCGTCGGCGCGGTCTTCCCGATATCGTACCTGCTCTCTTACAGAGCGCATCTGCATTAACGGCTTTTTGCCCTTAATTTGCCTGCTGTTCACAATATGTTGACCGCCCTGTTTACATTGCGGCCCTATGCTACAGGTGAGAGGAGGACAGATATGAAGAAAAGCACCAAGAAGTGGATAATCGGCGTTGGCCTCATTATCGGGGTGCCCACGCTGCTGGCGGCGTTGAATGCTCCTATGGGGGTATGGACGCTGGGCTTTGTGGGCCTGGTCTTTGGGTTGTGGAAGCTGGAGCGCTGGTCACGCCAGACGACGTAAGAGCACAACCGGACAGAAGTAGGGCTCTCAGGGGCGAGTTCTCCTGGGAGCCCTTTTGTTTCTAGGCGTGGATTGGCTTATTGTGAGTGTGGGCCTTGTGGGTGTACTGGACGACTCCCAGGAATTTCTTGACCTGGGGCAGCAGCTCCTCGGCGGTGGAAAAGGTGATGTACCACCCGCCATGCTTCTCGATCTTGAGCTTGAATGCGGTCTGTCTAGGAGTAAGACAGTCGTTGCCCACCTTGCACTCGGCGTAGAGGTAGTGGCCTAGAGGCAGACACACGACAAGATCACTGACGCTCTCGCTTTTTGTGGTGGGCTTGCCGTGTGTCTGAGGGGAGCCGTAGTACCAGTCATAGTGGTTGATATCCAGCAGCTTCACTGCGGCAGCGATCACATCCTTGTGCTGGGCCTGTATCTCCCCGTCCTTGACTTTAAGGTTGCTCATGCCTTTCTCCCTAGCCGACGATCTTCCCGTAGATGCGCACCTCAATATATTCCGATGGGTTGGGGGACAAGGTTGTGGTAGTGATGGCTTGTAAGGCTGCTGAGTTCATTAGGCTCAAGAGCCCCTGTTGGGTCAGATGCAAGACCAGGCAGTCATGCAGGGGTTCTCCTGGCTTGAATATGGCCGCATCCATTTGCTTAAAGGTGTATTGCCGGATATTTTGGGCCGGTATCCCTTTGCGACGTGCCATCATGCCTCCTTCTCTCTTGTGCTGCTATCCTGTTCCCGCTGTGCGATCATCTCCTTGAGATGCTGGGTGTAGTCTGGAACCTTTTCGACTGGAATCTGCCCCAGGAATATGAGCGGCTTAGGTGTCCCGAAGGGGAAGTCCTTCATATCAGCTCTGGCGTGCTCCCAACTATTCTCGCTCCAATGTAAGTCAACCCACAGGTGTCTGATGAGGAGCAGGCAGCGGCAGTAGTCTCGATACCCCAGGAGCTTCTCTTCTGGTATCTGTCTGATGGTGAGCGCGGTCTTGCCAAAGCTGTAGCTGGACAGGCTCATGCTGCCTCCGGCCCAGTTGTCCTTGTCCCATCCGAGATCAACCCACACATCAGTGATTTCCTTCTCGATCAGCTTCCTCTCCTCGGCGGTAAAGACCGGTGTCGGTGGGGTTGCTGGTCGCGCTGTCGCCTGGGCTTCTGGCGCAGCAGGGGTCTCGGCTCCTGTGGGTAGAGTTTGTCCGGCCTTTTTGGCAGCGTGCCTCTTTCGAGCATCTTGCCATCGTTCGGCGACGGGCCTTTTGTCCTCGACCTGGATTGATGACCGAGCGCGGGCGGTGGCCTTGGCCTTGGCCTGTGCTCTAGCCTGCACCTGGTGCTCGTGTTTATCGGGGTCGATCATGCCCCCTTCCTCTGTGGGGATAGCGAAAGCCTGGAGGAGTGTGTATTTATGTCCCACTGCCATGCCCTTGTTGGAAGCCTTGTCACCGGAGTCCATGCCTTCTCCTATGACAATGGCTTCAACGCTGGAGCCGTCTTCCGCGTAAAAGATGTACTTGATACGGAGGATGCGGTAGATCAGCGCTCCGCCACCCCTGGTTGTGCGCTCCTCTGATCGCTCCTCGAGAACCTGGGGGATAGTAAACACACCATTTTCGGCCAGGAGCGGGTGCAGCGCGTTGTACACGTCGTCTATGCCCCTGAATTTATAATGCACCGTGTCACTCTCACTGGTCTTCTCAATAGCCGTCAATCCCCGCATGATCTTCACCATAGCTTCGTGGATTTGTGCCATATCCCCTCCTGTTGACAGTAATTCCTTGCAGCCCATATAATAGCACAGGACTTGAGGGGAGGGAAATAATGCGCCACCGCCGAATCGTGATAACAAAGCTGCATTGCCTCCGCTGTGGGCATGTGTGGGTGCCGAACAAAGAGGATGTTACCGTGTGCCCACGTTGCAAGAATCCGTATTGGAATCTTCCGAAACGAAAGAGAGCAGGAGAGAAAGATGCCCAATCGGATAATCAAGGAGAGCATCTGGACATCGCCAAATCTCAATAGCCTGTCGCCCTTGGCCGAGCGACACTTCTATCGCATCCTGCCCCTGCCGGACGACCACGGATGCTTTGAATGTACGCCGGTTGTTGTTTACCCCCGTATCTATCCACTTTTGCTCGGATCGGTGTCTCTCGAGGATGTGTGCCGATGGCAGGATGAGCTGGAGAAGGCCAGGGTTATGCTTCGCTGGAAGCAGGATGGGAGAGAATACGCGATTATGGTGAACTGGAAGAAAGAACAGCGAATCCGACATACCACGCAGCGCAAAACACCCGCTCCACCTCCTGAGATCACACATGCTATCTCTCTTGTCCTAAGCTGCGATCTCGCTTCTCCAGTGCTCCCCAGTGCTCCCCAGTGCTCCCCAGTGGAAACAGATAGCGCTTCTGCGAAACAGCCGGAACAGCCTGTAACTCGACGCAAACCAAAGCCCTCAACCCTACCTATAGAAGAACGATTGACTGCGGCAATTAAGGAGCTGCGGCCCCAGTATAGCGATATCCCGCAGAAGCAGTGGGATCATGAACTGGAGAAGTTCCGGCTCTATTGGCTCCAGGGCACCAGGCAGTTGAAGAACCCTGGGCTCGCGCTGATGAACTGGATGGATAAGGCCCATCGAGACCTGTCACGGCCAGGAGGCCCCCTGGTTGGCCCGACTGGTGTGACTCGCGGCATCCCCAAGCCCAATGAATACCCCAGCGTGGAGGAATGTCAGGTGGATCGGATGCGGGAGCAAGGATGTAGCCAGGAGTCCATAGATGCTTGGATAGCCGAGCACAGGGCCGAGAGGGAGAAGGCGGCAGAGCGCTACCATGAAGAAAGCGTGGGCACAAGCCCTGAAGAGAAGCAGTTGGTAGATCAAATGGTCGCCAGGGCCAAGCAAGAAAGGCAGGGCAGCCCCCCATGATTAACCGCCCTAGAGCCATCCAGTGGGTAGCTACAGCTATTGAGTCTGAGCGGCGGCGTGCATGTGCAATCTGTGATGAAGTGGCCTCGTGGTATCCTGCCGATGTATTCCCTCCACAGGGTGATTCTGTGGATTGTCGGTCAGCTCGCATGGCGCGGCTGACCTGCGAGAATATCAAGAACTACATATTGGGGATTGTAGATGCCCCTCAAGAGGGCAGAAAGGTGGGCAGGAATGTGGTTCCCAAGGGCACTGCCGGATTGCCGCGTGTGTAATGGGTCTGGGTTTATCCACCCTGCCAATATCCCAGCGGATGACTCACGGTTCGGGAAATCGGTGCCCTGTCCAGGGCCAGGCTGTCTCAAGCACCAACATGACCATAAGTTTGAGATACGTGCTCGTATGGAGCAGGAGTTTGGGAAGGCCCATTTATTCGAGAACTTCGAGCGGCGCAAGGGCTGTGAGGACTCTTTTGATTTTGCCGAGGCTATGGCGACCGGCACGGCGGAGTTCTACTTCTTGCTGATCTACGGCACTACAGGCAATGGGAAGACCCATCTCCTCCATGCGATGGCCGCCGCGCTCCAGAAGCGTGGTATTGGTGCCTACTTTGTTACTTGCAGCGAGTTTATGACGGACTACTGGGCAGCAGTCAAGGCTGACCGTGGTGCAGAGTTCCTGCAACGCTCCAAGGGCTATACTTGTTTGCTCCTGGACGACTGGAAGCCTGATGAAGCTACAGCTCGTCAAGCTGACCGGCTGGAGGAGATATTATGTGCTCGGTTTGACAGCCGTCTACTGACAGTGATGACCACCAATAAGACTCCCAAGGATTTACCAGAGCGCGTGACAAGCCGCTTTGCAGACAAGCGGTGGGGCCGTACTGCTCACAATCAATCCAGTGATTACCGAATACAGACCACCCGCAACCTTGAGGCAGAGCGAGTCCGCCGTGCAGCGCAGGAAAAGGCCAAGCAGCCTAAGAAGCCTGAGCTTCTATGACCGTGGGGATTGGGAAGCAGGGTAGCCAAACGGGGAATCCAACAGAAAGGAGACCAGTAGGAAGGAAGAATCCCTTCCAAAACAACTTAAAAGAGCCATAGGTGGCAGGTAGATAGAGGGCCTAAGAGAGATTAGTGGTATGCCTATGGTTTAGCCCCCCCCAACCGAAACTGCGAATACCTCTTTGGCTGCCCTGTTCGTGGAAGCAGGAGCAAGAAAGGAGCCGGACTGTTGAAGGAGCACCATAAGATCGCAAAACGAGCCATCCAGACCTTGGAGAGTGTAGAGGGTGAGATGGGCAGGCTGCGGCGTCGAGCTGAAGATCCTCTCATCGAGACTCATGCCGTGGCGGCGCTCCGATCGCTGGCGACAGCCAAGAAACACATCACGGCGATGCTCAAACCGGAGAAGTAGAGGGCTCATGGAATCCGTATACCAAGATACTCATGTGACTGTCTACTGTGCCGATGTCCTGGAGGCGCTGCGGGCGCTGCCGGAGAAGTCGGTGCATTGCTGTGTGACTTCTCCTCCATACTTCGCTCTGCGGGACTACAAGCTCCCCCCGAGCATCTGGGACGCGACTGCCGACTGCCAGCATGAGTGGGACGACGCTCCTTATGTCCGGCGGTCAAATGACAACAAGGGGCATAAAGGCACGGAGAAGCAGTGGACAAACGCGGGCTCCTGCGGACGGGACAACCCAGTGCATAGCGCGTTTTGCGGGAAGTGCGGGGCCTGGTCGGGTGTCCTGGGACTGGAGCCGGAGCCTGGCCTTTATGTCCGGCATCTGGTGCAGGTGTGCAGGGAGATCAAGCGGGTGCTCAGGGATGACGGTACTTTCTGGCTCAATCTCGGTGACAGCCATGCTGGATCATGGGGCAACTATGGCGGTGGGAATCGTGGAAAGGGCGGCGGCCAGCGCGAGATAACGACCGGCAGTAAATGCCACCAGGTGGCCTATGATGGGCTTGAAGGGTTGAGGCCCCCGACCAGCAATAAGATGGGGAATATCAAACCCAAAGACCTTATCGGGATCCCGTGGGCGGTTGCCTTCGCACTACGGGAGGATGGCTGGTGGCTACGCTCGGATATCGTGTACAACAAGGTCAATGCGCTTCCAGAGAGTGTTGAAGACCGGTGTACTCGCAGCCATGAATACATCTTCATGCTTGCCAAGTCCAAGCACTATTTCTACGACCATATCGCTGTGCTCGAGGAGTTCCAGGGCAAGGACGAACGGAAGTGGGCAGGCTCCTATGATGAGTCCGGCAGTATCCTCCAGGGAGAGAGTAACGCTGGGGTGATGCGGACGAAGCGCTACCCCTCCACTGAAGGACGTAACCGGCGCTCGGTGTGGTCGCTTCCAACAGCGGTCTATGTCGGCGCACACTATGCCAGCTTCCCCGAAGCCCTGGTGGAGACGCCTATCAAGGCTGGCACCAGTGAGTATGGCTGCTGTGCTGAGTGCGGAGCCCCATACCAGCGAAAGATGCTGAAGCCGGAGATGCCGGACTCCGCTCTGACTGAGCTGTTCACGCAGTGGGTCAAGACGTGTCACTGTGCGACGAAGGATGTCGATAAGCCCGTGGTGCTCGACCCATTCTGCGGCACAGGGACGACGCTATGGGTAGCCAAGAAGCTCGGTCGGCAGAGCATTGGGATAGACCTGAGCACGGACTTCTGTGATCTGACCACGGAACGGAATCGGCAACAAACATTTTTATAGAAAAGGGGGACAGACAATGATGGCTAGGAATCTATTGCATAGAAAGTCCAAGGACTGCGACCACAAGGAGCCAGAAAGACCTGCACCCGCGCAGCCAGAAGGAAAGCCTCAGTGGAGTACAGCCCTGAGTGACTGCTATCCCGACCTGTTTGAAGACGGAGAAATGCAAGCGTTGAGCGTCTGCTTCCTTGCGCTCAAGCGGCACCTGGGCAACGACAGGGCTTCCTGGGCCAGAGTGGTGGGTATGCTGAATGCTAGGGTTGCAGCGGCTCTCCCTCCACCTAGCTTGAAGGATGTGCAGGTAAGCCAGCCAGGATAAGGAGGGGATATTGACTGAGCACGAGAAGCCTAATTGCCACAAGTGCGTACACCGGCGAGATATTCCTGGGGATGCCCACAGCCGGTGCAACAACTTTCAGGCCCATGTCATTGGGAATGAACATGGCATACATAGGGGATGGTTCATGTGGCCCGTCAACTTCGATCCAACCTGGCTCCTAGCCTGTGATGGGTTCTCTGATGATCCAAAGGACGATAAACAGGAGCAGCGCATGATGCCACTGGCCGAGGTTATCGGGCTGCTGGCCAAGCGGTTTTATAGGTAGGTGCCGTTATGGAGTTCACTGAGAGGGATATCAGGGTAGTGGCCCGTGAACGGTTTTTCTTTCGGACACATCTGTGGGTGTGGTATTTGGTCGGGCTGGCGATCATTGCTGGCGGAGCGACGGGCACCTCGAAAGCGTGGGGGCTGGGGCCATCGCTGATCTTTGGGTGTGTCTTTTTGACCGTGGTGGTGGTGCCGGTGCTTGTCTTGGTTGCCTCCAAGATAAGGAAGGAAGAGGATGCCCTGGTGGAGGAATGGAATGCCGAGGAGAGCATCGAAAAAAAAGGCTAGTCCCCAAACAGTGACAGCGTTTATGGAAGCCGTCTATCCTGGCTGTCTTGAATTGGCATTATCATCTTTTGACGAAGAAACCTGTTTACGGGATGCGACAACATTAATTCAGTCATTGAGGCAGCAGGCCGCCGAACCAGACGCTCCAGCGGACGGTGATCCAGACTGTGCCGCGAACAATGGCAGGAATTGCTGGCCAGAGGTCTATGGATGTTCTGGGGTAGACCATTGCCCAAATGGTCACCGCCGATGAGTTAAAAAAGGAAGGCAGCGAGGAATAAAGGAAGGAGAGCGAGACTGAGGTTTTTCAAACATAAGAGGTTTCTAGTTCCAATCATGTCAGTATTGTTGTTGTTGGCGTTTGCCGGTGGAGCTATGGCCGCGATCATGTGGACTACAGAAGTCCCATTGTCGTTTACGGTGACAGTGCCCCCCTCCTATAATCTGGAGTTGTACCAGAACGTAGGGCTGACCACTCCGTTGACTGGCATAGCACTAGGAGATTTGCCTAGAGGGGCCAGCAACACCACCCATGTGTACGTCAAGAATGTTGGCGATCAAACAGCCTATGTGGGCATTACACATAACCTAAGTGCCTCCGTGGGGACAATCACTGCAACACCCGCGCCACTGACCCTCACCCCAGGCTCCTCTGGTGACTTGGTGCTGCATTTGACGGTGTCCCCGACCGCTCCTGGTGGGAGCCAGTCGGTCACAATCACTATAAATAGCAGCGACGCCTAGTAGGCTATATACCCTCGCTGCCTTCATAAAGGGGGACTATGGCGACCAAGGCGCTCAAAACCAAGAAAACCCGCAAGGCGCTCAAAACCGAGAAAACTCGCGGGGCACCGGAAGCCCTCGATGTTATCCTAGCGCTCATGTATGCCTTTGCCGAGCGTGGGATGAAAAAGGGGATGCCCACCCTGGCAACTGGCGGCGATCCTGCATTACAGCGGGCCTTTGAGGTGCTGGAGTGGCAAGACCCACACTGGGTAAACCACGATGGCCCCCTGATCTGCGAGATAGCGGACTGTTATCAATGGGGTGTAGGCCCTGCAAAGTGGGGCAAGGCCCAGCTGATGTTGTGCGAGACGCACAGTTTAGAAGCCTACCTCCGGCGGCCTATGCGGAGACCAAAGCAGTACGCCCTGGATAGGGAACTTGAGCGGATCAAGCCAAAGGTAATTGCGATAGAGTCTAAGCAAGTAACGGAGGGCACAGTCGCCAAGGGGTGATGTCTTCACGGGTGTAAACAATTCTGTAGGGGTCTTCAGGGTTCTTTCCAGGTAAGTTAATTGAGGAGGCGGCAGCCGATGGCTAAGTTTGAACTTCACTTAGCAGCGGGGATGATAGTAGGGGGCCTGGCATCAACTGCACTGGTGTGGGCCGACAAGGTCACTGCCTGGGAGATGGCTGGTCTGTGGGGGGCCTGTTGTGTCGGCGGGATCCTACCGGATATCGACTCTGACAATTCGGCGGCGTCACGGAACATATTCACGGGCCTGGGCTTCCTGGGAGTAAATGCCGTAGGCGTAGGGCTCGCGGAGCGCCTGACGGTATTTCAACTGTGGGGGGCAGTGGCCTTGACCTACATTGTGATCCGGTACTGCTTCAAGCACCTCTTTCAGCACTATACCAAGCACCGTGGGGTCTTCCACTCGATCCTCGCGGGGCTGATCTTTGGCCTTGGGCTGACTGCCTTCGTGTCCAATGTTCTGGACGGCGCACCGCTGATCTCCTGGCTGGTAGGCAGTTTCGTGTTCCTGGGGTTTCTGACGCATCTAGTGCTCGATGAAATCTACAGCGTCGATGTCGTGGGCCTCCGGCTGAAGCATTCTTTTGGGACGGCGCTGAAACTTGGAGATTACCATAACCTCTGGCGCTCCGGCCTCATGATCCTGGCTGCCATACTGCTGTACTTGGTCGCACCCAGCACTGACAGCTTTGTGAATCTATTCACCGGAGGAGGCTGAATGTGAAGTGCCTGTATTGTGGGAAGCGGGCTGAGTATGAGCTTTATTCATAAATCATGATCCAGTATCAGGTGAAGCTAAAACTTGATAGAGCACAGCAGGCCAAGCTAGATGATTGGCTCTGGCGATTGCAGGCTGTGTGGAACTGGGCTATCAGGAAGATTGAACTGGATGGCAGGGATGGAGTGCGCTATTCCAGTATGCAGTTCCGCAATCAGCTTGCAGGACATGGCAAGAAGATCGAGATTCCCAGCCATACTATCCAAGGCGTGCTCAGAACGGCGCACGATGCTTGGATGCGGCGCTTCAAAGGAGTCGGCGGGAAGCCGCACCTTAAAGGGCGGCGCAACCGGCTCAATAGCATCCCGTTCCCTGATCCGATACGGCGTCCCCAAGGTACATGCCTCCGGTTGCAGGGAGTCGGCCTTGTCAGATTTCATAAGCAATGGTTGCCGGAGGGCGCTATCAAATGCGGAAGGCTGGTCAAGAGGGCGTCCGGCTGGCATCTCTGTCTCTTTATCGACGCGGAGCCAAAGGCGATCCCGATAACCGGCGACGGGCAGATTGGCATAGACCCAGGATACCGGAAGGAATCTCTGCTTACCCTCTCAACCGGCGAGAAGATTCCGCATCCCAAGGAATTGGAGCGGCTAGAGACTAGGTTGGCTCAGGCACAACGGGGGAAACGGGCTAAGGTGGCGGCGAGGATACAGGAGCGTATCGCCAATCAACGGAGGGACAGGAATCACAAGCTATCTAGGAGGCTGGTGTCGGAGAATGCCGTCATCGTCTTCAGCAAGGACAAGATCAAGGATATAGCGCAGCGTGGGCGTGGACCTGTGCATTTCGGCAAACACGTTGCTTCTGCTGCTCATTATCAACTTCGGCAAATGTTGGCCTACAAGTGCCGTACAGGCGGTAGGTCATACATCGAGGTTGATGGTCGAGATTCCACCATGACCTGCTCAAACTGCGGGGGCCTCACTGGTCCACCACCAGGATTGAGTGGGCTTGCGGTAAGACAGTGGCGTTGTAAGGGTTGTGGGAGCCTACATGACCGCGATATCAATGCGGCCATCAATACGCTACTTGTCGGGGTCGGAGCGACCCTCCAGCGTGGAATTATTCGTTAAGACTCAAGCGAAGGAGGCTCATGCCAGCCCTTGAACCGTGGGAGCTGTCCTGGGACGAAGTTACCGACATCATAGCCAAGAGCAAGACTGAGTCAGTAAGCGATGTGGCCTTAGCAGTTGCCAAGGCTGCACAGCTTAAACTGACGGCCTGGCAGGATGACCGCTGTAAAGAGCATCCCATCGGCATGGGAAAGCACTTCGCTCGATACTACCCACGGCGGATGGAGTGTTTGGAATGCCACAAGCGCCTCCGCAAGTGGCTGCAACTCAAAGAGCTGTTACGCTCAGATCGTGACGAGTTTGCCGAGAGACGGCTTCCAAGACTGCCGCGAGTCCACAGAGGCCCCCAGCGTGAAAAATGAAGGCTAACATGGCACAGCTATTGGACTGGTTCTGGTGGTGGCTCCTGGACGGCGAACCCCGAGACAAAAGACGGTATTGTGGGCAGACGGCAGGGAGTCACCGCTGTGTTTTGCTGAGAAATCATTCTGGGCAGCACCGGTGCTCTTGTGGTGAAAAATGGTCGTGACGTTGATGTGGCTAGAGTTGCTGGCAAGACTACGAGCAGGAAGGCAAGGGCCGACTGTGGGGCACGCTTGAGCCACAGCGTGGAAGCACAGCCTCTATCCCACAGCCAGGGGAGTGGAAGCGAGTGACGCCGTTTTCGCTCCCTGGTCGGCCTACCCCGCCCAATTCACAAACGTAGGGAGTGGCCGGATGTTGCATGTGTTTGGCATTGTAGGGGAGTGCCTGGTAGGGCTGGCATTACTGTGGGTTTTGTGGAGGGCATCGTGTGCTCTGTCTGGTACGGTGACCACTAGGGACAGCCTTGAACACCTATTTGGACTGATACTGGCTATCGTTCTCGGTGGGGCATATGAATGGCTGCTGATACAGTCCCTTTATCTGCTCTGCACCTGGCCCTGCATAGCGCTGATCGTTGCCATGCTCATAGTAAAGGCTCCCGACGATAAAGAATGGCAATAACTGAATGCCCGTTGGCACGTGCTCTGCTGTTTGCCCTCCTGAGCTTCTGTTTGCTGATGGGGCTTTCTATGCTGGTGGCTGGGCTGATTTATGTGATAGCGAGAGGTGTCCGACTCAGAGATACTGAAACAGAAACCTAGAAGAGAAAGGAGTCCTATGAGTATAGTGCATAAAGTCATCTGTCAACAGCCTCGATCCTGCGCGTGCTGTGGGAAAGAGATACCTGCGGAGGAGGTTGCCGTAAAGTGCCATATGGGAATTACCCACGCAGCAGCGCGTCGGCGGAGAGCGCTAGGCAAGCCCCCAAGGGTGGGCCACGGCCACTACTGGTGGGAAGGAAAAAAGAGGACAGTCTACTACATTCCAGGACACCAAGGGCGGACTCCAAGGATCGGCTCCCCCGCAGTAGACCGGCAATGAGGCGGCAACTCGGCGGAATAGGCTTTGCCGGTGGTCCTTTGAAAGAATCACGGGAGAAGTAGCCTACTATATATTGTGAGCGCACAGGAATGCTATCACGCGAGAGAGTAATAATACATGATATAGCGCACAAACTAGAGAAACATGCTATTTTAATGAATGTTTTGATGACCACTGCCATAGCTGGAATACCGGCAGAAGAGGCCAGCATTGAGGATTAAAGGGAACGGGTATTGTTCATATGCAGATAGGACAAAACGATTAACCGGAGTATGTATATCTGTGCATAGCGAGCGGAGGCTAATAGTGACAAATAGGGGCAAGCACAGAGGAACACGGCAAGCTATAGCCAGAAGTAAGTGGAAGGAGTCTAGGAGCATTTATGGGAAGTTAGGAACAGTGGCAAAGGGGGTTATATCTAAAATTTGGCGAATGAACAAGTATAACTCATTGAACCTGTCAGATAGGAGTAGGCAGTGGCTCATATCATCGAATGTATAGAGATGAGTAATAATACTAAAATCTCGCGCGATGTGCAAAGCATGAAGTGTAGTTCATGTATCGCGGCAGCAGATATGACTCCAGCTATGAACGCACAACGGAGCGAAGGCTGTAACCAGGAGAGTAATACTACAGACCCTCCGTCTTCTCTTAGTACTACTACTGCTCCGCCTCTGCG
>Ga0315290_10001432_pt1 | contig 16361 bp, 9 predicted proteins | sample YL17G12_0_MG_FD_203627 | JGI IMG/M metagenome (GOLD analysis project Ga0315290, IMG submission 203627) | Sediment microbial communities from Yellowstone Lake, YNP, Wyoming, USA - YL17G12_0 | ecosystem: Environmental > Aquatic > Freshwater > Lake > Sediment | place: USA: Wyoming | collected... | reverse complement strand
GAGTCTGATGGTTGATTGCTGATATCATATACAGGTCCTGTGTTCATATTTTCGTAGCTTGTCCATTTATCATTCCAATAACTAATGATTCCTATGTCGGTACCTGCCCAGACAACACTTGCGTTATCAATAAAAACAGACATTACTTTATTGGCGGGGAACTTATTCTCCTCCAAAGGAGGGTCGGGTTTGCATGCATTAAAAAAGACTAAAGTAAGAAAGGTAAGATAAGTGAAGCCGGAAACTTTAGAATAGTTTTGCATAGAGATTCAGGTTGATGTTAGTGTGATATCGGGTTGTCCTATCATTAACCTCAAAAATATGGAATATTCAGGACAGATTTTTACGTAAATTTACAATGCGAATATTAATACCATAAATACAAGAAAAAGTATTACCCTGATAACTCAGCTTAACTTAACTTTCGAAGTTTTAATAAATCATCGATTCTGTTTTTTCAGGTCAGAACAATTGTAAATTCAGGATTTTTCAAAACAAGATAAATAAAATGAAAAGAAAAGTTTTAATGGGTCTCGCAGCTATTATTATGGTTGCTCTCTTTACAGGTAGTGGTAAAGAGAAATTTTGCACAACTTATTCAATTGCATTGAATAAGGTCGGTCCTACATACGACGGTCAGTGGCAGGGTATTACTGCTGCTTCTGATGGAGCGTGCTATTTTGGTTCGTCTTCTCATTCTCTTGAGCATGGTGGAGGCTTTTTCAGGTTCGATCCCAAAACAAAACAGTTTGATGTGCTTACCGAAGATTTTACCAAACTGGTGGGAGATGATATCACCAAAAATACCCCACAGGGGAAATGCCATAGTCCGATAATAGAAATCGAGGGAACGCTCTATCTATCCACACATCTCGCTGCTTACTGGGAGGATGTTTTGGACAAATACGCCGGCTCTTATATTCTCAGCTACAATATGGCGGAAAAAAAATGGCATAACTATGGGGTCGTAAAACCACGCTTTAGCACTTACTCAGCGGTAGAGGTTGATGCCAAAAGGGGTAAAATTTATGCCATGATCGTTCCTTTTGCGCCTCAGGATAAGGCAGTCGATGGCAATCATCTTTTCCAGATTGATATGAAGACAGGAGAAAAACGTGATTTAGGACGGGTAAGTGATGGCAGAGGGAATTTCTGGTTTTATCTTGATAACACAGGAAAATTATGGTTTCCGATATGGTATGGGAAGAACCGGCTTCATTGCTACGATCCGGAAACAGATAAAATAGCAACCTATGAAAACGCTTTTCCGGAACCAAAATTAGCTCCGAATGGGAAACCGGTAAAAAAAGCCATGTCAGGAGATGCAATCAGCTGGACCTGGGCCAAAGCTATTGATGGAGGCAAGAGATGCCTTTTCACTATGGGTGATGATGGTGGCGGTGATGAACGGCTTTGGATTTTTGATCCTTCTAAGGATATTGGATCGAAGGCAGCATTTATACCTGTCTGCTATATCGGTAATACTTTTTTATCAGTTGCCCTTGGAGGTGACAGGGTTTATTATGTGCAGATGAATGATAACAAAGCCTCCAGAAATTATGACTGTGAATCATACAGAGAACTTCCTCCCGATAAAAATGGATACCAGCCTCATAACCTGCACCTGAGAAGTGTTGCCCTGGACCCGAAAGCAAAGAACCGGTTTATTGATCATGGCCGGATTATTGACCAGGACGGAAGAACTCCCGCATATATTGCCTCTCTGGCAGCAGACGCTAATGGAAATATTTTTATGGATGGAAGCTGGCTCATTAAGCCCGGGGACCAGCCCACACTTCAATTCCAGTATAAGGCGAAAGATGGAAAAGAATATAAGACCTTAAACCGGGGTGAGTTTTTTGCCTGGATTAATGTAAGTAATGATCTTAATAAGTAGTATAAATTAAATCCAATAAAAATGAAAAGAAAGCTTCTGATTGGATTTGCTGCTATACTCATAGTTGCATTCTTTACAGGCAATAGCAAGGAAAAATTCTGTACAACCTATTCGATAGCACTGAATAAAGTAGGAAAAACCTACGATGGTCAGTGGCAGGGAATAGTAGCTGCCTCCGACGGAGCCTGTTATTTCGGGTCATCTTCCCATTCGCTTGAACATGGCGGGGGCTTTTTCAGGTTCGATCCCAATACAAAACAGTTTGATGTACTGGCCGAAGATCTTACCCAGCTGGTAGGAGATGATATCACTAAAAATACGCCCCAGGGTAAATGCCACAGCCCAATTATCGACATTAACGGGACTCTTTATCTGTCTACTCACCTTGCAGCTTATTGGGATGATGTGTTGGATAAATACGCAGGTTCCCATATTATGAGCTATAATATGGCCGAGAAGAAATGGCGAAACTATGGAATTTGCAAACCAAGGTACAGTACCTATTCAGCAGTTGAAGTTGATGCTAAAAGAGGAAAAATTTATGCTATGATAGTTCCTTTTGCTCTTCAGGATAAAGCAGTTGATGGCATCCACCTGTTCCAGATCGATATAAAGACGGGCGAAAAACGCGATCTGGGCAGGGTAAGCGAAGGCCATGGGGCATTTTGGTTTTACCTGGATGATACGGGCAAATTGTGGTTTCCAATATGGTGGGGCGGTAACATCATGCATTGTTACGATCCCGAAACAGATAAGATAAGTACGTATGAAAATGCTTTTCCTGAACCAAAATTAGCTCCTGATGGAGAAGCTGTTAAGAAAGCCTTTATTGAAGGCTCCAGCTGGACCTGGGTAAAATCCATAGATGGAGGAAAACGTTGCCTTTTCACTATGGGTGATGATGCTGGAGGTGATGAGCGCCTTTGGATATTCGATCCTTCAAAGGACATTAAAACAAAAGAGGCTTTTATCCCTGTTTGTTATATAGGCACGACCTTTTTAGCGGTGGATTTAGGCGGAGACAGGGTTTATTACGTGCAGATGAATGATTATAAAGCTCAAAGAGGTTATGATTGTGAAGACAACCGGGAACTCCCGGCGGACGAAAACGGATATCATCCACATAACCTGCATCTTCGCAGTGTTGCACTTGACCCAAAAGCAAAGAAACGGTTTATTGATCATGGCCGGATTATTGACCAGGACGGAAGAACTCCAGCATATATAGCCTCTCTGGCAGCTGATGATAAAGGAAATATTTTTATGAACGGAAGCTGGTTGATTAAACCGGGCGATCAGCCAACCATGCAATACCAGTATAAATCAACAGGTGGGAATGAGTATAAAGCCCTTAACCGGGGTGAGTTTTTTGCCTGGATTAATGTAAGTAATGATCTGAAATAGTTTAAGAGACTGATTAAAATTAATTCTGAACTTTTATACCCCCTGTCTCCCCCTGGATGATGAGCGGAGCCGAAACACAGGGGGAGGAAGTACTAAGAAGAATTTTTCTTTGAATGAAAGAACTACAATCTGGCACAATTTACTCCCTCCCTGAATTCAGGGAGGGATGGGGAGGGTACTTATTCTATAAATTTATACATTCTAAGGCTAATTTTTATTTTTATGAAAAGACGTAATTTCTTAGGTACAACAGGAGCTGCAGTAGTTGGCTCAATGCTTGTTAATCCGCTATGGACAATCGGAAGCCCCACACCGGCAGAATTATCTGACGAAGCAAATGCTGGAATACCAGCCGGAACAAAAAGAAAGCTTGCATTGGTTGGAACAGGCACACGCGGAACCAGCTTCTGGGGACATCCGGTTCAGGAAAGATATAGCGATCTCATCGAATTTGTGGGCTTTTGTGATGTAAACCCGGGACGTTTAGAGTTGGCTAAAAAAACAATTGGAGTAGACTGCCCTACTTTTACCAACTTCGATGAAATGCTGGCAATAACCAAACCCGATATGGTGATCGTAACTACGGTTGATGCGACTCACAATATATTTATCATTAAAGCCCTCGAGTTTGGATGTGACGTATTGACCGAAAAACCCATGACCACTGATGAAGTAAAATGCCAGGCTATCCTTGATGCTGAAAGGAAATCGGGAAAGAAACTGATGGTTGGTTTTAATTATCGGTATGGTACCCATTTTACGGCTATTAAGGATGTTCTCGCCAAAACCCGCGTAGGAAAAATCACCTCGGTCGATTTTCACTGGTACCTGAACACATATCACGGGGCCGACTATTTCCGCCGCTGGCATGGACAGATAAAAAACAGCGGGTCTCTACTTGTTCATAAAGCCACACACCATTTCGATCTTTTAAACTGGTGGATCGATAGTGATCCGGTGGAGGTTTTTGCTTACGGAGCGCTGGAACATTACGGCAAAAATAACGCATTCAGGGGAGCAAATTGCCGTACCTGTGCTTACACTGATAAATGCAAATTCTACTTCGATATAACCAAAGATCCATATTTGATGAAATTGTACGTGGCCAATGAAAAGTACGATGGCTACATCCGGGATAATTGCCTCTGGCGTGATAATATCGATATTTTCGATAAGATGGCAGTTCAGATAAAATATGCCAATAATGTGCAGGTAAGTTATTCGCTTACAACATATTCGCCTTATGAAGGTCTTACAATAGCCTTTAATGGTATGAATGGCAGAGTTGATACCTGGCAGGATCTTCCCTGGCGCAGCAAGGAATTACTGGATCAGGCTGCAAAGCATACAAAGGAAATGAGTCAGTCAAAAATTGAAGAAACCGGCGAGTTTAATGAAATAATGGTAAGTGATAATTTTGGTAAAACGGAACTGATAAAAGTACCTCTCGTAACCGAAGGTCATGGTGGAGGGGATACCCGTTTACAGGACAGGATTTTCCGTAATCCCGGGGCTCCGGATCCTTTAAAACACGCTGCCGGCAGTCGTGATGGGGCAATGTCTGCACTTTTGGGAATAGCTGCCCGGAAATCCATCCTCGAAGGACGAGTGGTAAGAATTGAAGAGCTTACGGATATTAAACCTCATCCGACAAGAGGGGTATAGGTATACCGTTAGGAACAGCGTCTAAATATCCGCAAAGCTTTTCCACTACGGTATAAACACTTCAACCCAGGGCTCAATCCCTGATCCTAATAGTAAAATAATTATTGAACTAATAAAAATGAAAATGAAAGCGTTTTTTTTGGGATTTATACTCCTGATGTCTGTTAATTGTATTGCACAGGACAGTAAAGAAATTTTGGTTAAAAAGGTCGCTGACTTTATTTTGAGCGAAAACCCGGATGGCATTATCAATCTCCAGACAGGCGACATGATTAATCTTAAAAAATTGCCTAAGGAAGGGAAGTTGGCTCTGGCCAGTCGTTACAAAACCTGGGAGTATTGGAATGGAGTGCTCAATACCGGTATGCTCGAATTATACAAGCTAACAAAAGAAGAAAAATATAAGGAATACGCACGCGGTAATTATGCATTTATATTTGATAATTACGAAACACTCAAAAAATTAGATTCGGAAAAACAGATTGGTTGGGACATTTATCAGTTATATAAAATGGAAATATTAGATCATTGCGGCTCCATGGCTTCAGGTTTAATAGAAGTATATAAAATTGATAAGAGAAAGGATTATCTCAGCTATCTGAATACTGTCAGTGATCATATGTTAAGCAAGGAACTGAGGCTTTCAGACGGTACTTTTGCCCGTAACAGACCGTATGACAAAACAGTATGGCTGGATGATTTATACATGAGCGTTCCTTTTTTAGCACGCATGGGTGATCTTACCGGTGACCGGAAATATTTCGATTTCGCTGCAAAGCAAGTGAAACAGTTTACCAAATACCTCTATGATGAAAATTCAGGATTGTATTTTCACTGCTATTATGATGATATAAAGGAGCAAGGTGTTGCGCATTGGGGACGCGCCAATGGCTGGAGTATTGTAGCACAGGCGAACCTGCTGGAGTTTTTGCCAAAAGACCACCCCGACAGGCCCGAACTGCTTCGCATTTTTAAACAACAAATATTAGGTTTAGCACGCTATCAAAGCGAAACGGGACTTTGGCATCAGATTCTTGATCGTAATGATTCTTACCTGGAGACATCCTGCACTGCCATGTTCACTTATGCAGTTGCTAAAGGTGTAAATGAAGGCTGGATTGAACCCCGTTATAAAACCATTGCTGAAGAAGGTTGGAAGGGTATTGCTTCAATGATCAATAAAATAGGACAGGTAGAAAATATTTGTGTTGGCACAGGTACAAGTACGGCCATGATTCATTATTACAAACGCCCTGTATCACTTAATGATATTCATGGCTTGGGAGCAGTATTATTGGCAGGCGTTGAAGTAATGAAATTACCTAAGGATGTTGATTATGAATAATCTCAACAGTTAAATAATATTATAGTTCGAGGTGAATCATTAATTCTTATAAGTACTCACAATATAATAATAAAGAAAGGAAGGGAAAATGAGGTTATCAGCTTTAAAAGTACTAGTGATTACAGGCTTGTTGTTCATAGCCTTCTTACCTTCGTACAGCCAGATTCAATTTGAGGATGTTACACAAAAAGCCGGTTTGATTGAACCCCTTAAAGGAATGATGGGGCACTGCGCTGCATGGGGTGATGTAAACGGCGATGGATTTCCCGATTTGTTTGTCGGGACATTTACTCATAAGCCTGACAGTACCTATAATGTAAGAGGACATATGAGTGGACCGGAACCTGATAAACTCTTTATCAATCAGGGTGACGGAACTTTTAAAGAGGTATTGGACAGCCCGGTTCGGGTTCAGGGAAAATGCTCCGGTGCTGCTTTTGCCGATTTTGATAATGATGGAGACCTTGATCTGGTTGTATCGCACCAATCCCACGAAAGTGAAGAAAGGCCTGGCGTTAAACATTCAAATGAGAGAATCAGCGGACACCCGAATAATTTTCTCTTTGAGAATGATGGTAAAGGGAATTTAAAGGATGTTACCTATACTTCTGGCCTTGACTTTGGATGGCCTTTCCTGGGTCGTAATACATTTGTATTTGATTATAATGGCGACGGGCTTCTGGATATATTTATGCAGGAAGACTGGGTACTGGGAGATATTTCTGCCGGTAATTCCAGGCTTATGAAAAACATGGGAAACCTGCAATTTAAAGATGTTACTGAAGAAGCAGGTTTCCCCCATGGTTTCCGGCAAGGGCTTTACGGGCTTGGTGGATTTGTTGGAGACATAAACGGGGACAAATGGCCCGATGTATTCTTTGCACACAGCTGCCGGATGTTTATCAATAACAAAAATGGCACTTTTCATGAAAAAGAGTACAATATGGTTGACAAAAAGTTCACTCGCCCGGCTACTGTAAATCCACACTGGACTTGTAGTGCAGATATTGGTGATCTTGACAATGATGGCGATATGGATATGGCCATGGGTGACCATTTCAGCTGGGACACCACTTTTCACCGCATGTATGTGTACCTGAACGAAGGCAATGACCAAAACGGTGATCCTATCCTGCGGGATATCACCATTGAAACGGGCATTCCAAACCCCGATCAGAAAACCTTCCACCTGCAGATTCAGGATATGGATAATGATGGCCGCATGGACATCATTACAAGCCGGTGCAACGGAATTGTATACAAGAACAAAGGTGTAAAGAAAGGTATTCCCCAATTCGATAAACCGGTTAATACCGGTATCAAGGGTGGGATCGGCTATTGGGCCGGAGGAGCGCTCTGTGACTATGACCGTGACGGCAGGCTCGATTTTATGGGCCCGGAGTGGGAACAGGCCTTTCCATCCGTATTGCTCCGAAATGTCACACCAGGGGCTGAAAATTACATCAATATAAAGCCTGAACTGGAAAATAGTGCAAACAGAAATGGCATTGGTGCTAAAGTGGAAATATACAAAGCAGGGCAAATGGGGAATAAAAAGAGCTTGCTCGGCACCAGTATAATTTCCGTGTCAAATGGCTACAGTTGTGGTTATGAGGCGATTGCGCATTTTGGATTGCCGAATAACAAAATCGTGGATATTCGTGTCACCATGCCCTGCGATGGACTTGTATATAAAGCAACTTCAGTAGACCGGAACCAATTTTTCATCCTGAAAGGAACAGAAAAATGAAAGTATCATTCCTTTATGCGTCAATAATTACAGGCTTAATCTTCATGGCCTATTTGCCACTCTCCGGGCAAATACGTTTTGAGGACGTCACAGAGAAAGCAGGTTTGATAGACCCTCTCAAAGGCATGATGGGGCATGCTGCTGCATGGGGTGATGTGAACGGCGATGGATTTCCTGACTTGTTTATAGGAACTTTTTCAGATTATCGTGACACAGTGTATGCTAAACGTGGGCATCCAGCAGTGTCTGAACCCGATAAGCTTTTTATAAACCAGGGTGATGGGACATTTAAAGAGGTATTGGACAGCCCGGTGCGGGTTAAAGGAACATGCTCAGGTGCCGCATTTGCCGATTTTGATAATGATGGTGATCTTGACCTTATTATATCACATCAATCCCATGATACAAATGGTTCTGAATTCTCTGAATTTCATAAGGCAAATAATTTCCTTTTTGAGAATGACGGCAAAGGAAATTTTACCAATGTTACAGAACAAGCAGGGCTTAATTTTGGATGGCCTTTTATGGGGCGCAATACTTTTGTGTTCGATTATGATGGTGATGGACTTCTCGATTTATTTATGCAGGAAGATTATGTCCTTGCAAAGATTTCAGGAGGTAATTCCAGGCTCATGAAAAATATGGGAAACCTGAATTTCAAAGATGTCACTGCGGAAGCAGGTTTCCCCCACGGCCTCCGGCAGGGGCTCTATGGGCTTGGCGGTTTTGTGGGTGATATTAACGGAGATATGTGGCCCGATGTTTTTTTTGCACATAGCTGCCGTATGTTTATCAATAACAGAGACGGCACATTTCATGAGAAACTTTACAATATGATTGATGGAAAATATACTGAACCGGCTACTACCAATCCACGCTGGACATGCGCTGCAGATATCGGCGATTTTGATAATGACGGAGATATGGATATGGTTATGGGAGATCATTTCGGTTGGGATACATCAATCCACCGGATTTATGTATACCTGAACGAGGGCAACGACACGAACGGCGATCCTATCCTGCGCGATATTACAGCAGAGGCAAATATAGTCAATCCTGACGGACATGCAATTCATGTGCAAATACAGGATATTGATAATGATGGTCGCATGGATATTTTTACAAGCAGATGCAATAGCATTGTTTACAGAAATAAAGGTATTACGGATGGCATACCGAAATTTGATAATCCGGTAAATTCCGGATACAAAGGTGCTATCGGTTATTGGGCTGGCGGACCGCTTGGTGATTATGACCGGGATGGCAGACTTGATTTTTTCGGTCCCGAATGGGAACCACGTGTTGCATCACCGCTTCTTCGCAACATCACACAGGATGCGGATAACTATATAGATATAGAATTGGAATTAGATAATAGTTTAAATCGCAACGGAATAGGTGCCAAGGTAGAAATATTCAAAACAGGACAACTGGGCAAGAAAAAAGGCCTGTTGGGCACCTGTATTATCTCTGTGTCAAATGGATACGCCTCAGGTTATGAGGCTATTGCGCATTTCGGCTTACCCAAAAACAAAACTGTGGACATGCGTGTTACCATGCCTTGCAATGGCCCGGTTTATACTGCTGGCGGGGTAAAACGCAATCAACTTTATACAATTAAAAAATAATCAGCCAGTTTCTTCTGAATTAAAAAGCCTGAAGATATTTTGTATAAAATATTCAGATGACTCTAAAAGCCTTAATAAAATAATACTTGTTACAATTTATGATTAATTAATAATTTTAAAAAGTAAACTTATGAAAAACATCAAAAATCGTTTCTTTAATGGTGCACTTCTAAGTGCAATTATTTTATTCAATACAATTTCAACCGTTATTGCTCAAAAGAATGAAGTTGTTAATAGTGTTGAGAAAATATGCAATGTCTCCTCAATATCCATGAATAAAATATGTAAAGAATGGGACGGCCAGTGGCAGGGAATGACTGTTGCTTCTGATGGAAATTGTTATTTTTCATCATCAACCCATTCAGCATCGCATGGGGCTGGTTTTCACAAATACGACCCGCGAACAAAGAAGCATACCGTGCTTGCAGAAGATATGACCATAATATGTAGTGAAGGAAATACACAATCGCAGCAGGGTAAAATCCATAGTCCGATTGTTGAATGCGATGGCTGGCTATATTTCTCAACACATCTTTCAAATTACTGGAAAGAAGGGATCGAACGGTATACAGGGGCGCATGTTGTCGGATTCCAGCTGGCAACCGGAAAATTCAGGGATCTGGGTATTGTACGCCCCCGATATTCTGTATATTCAGCTATTGATGTTGATCCTGTCAGAAAAAAACTGTATGTCATATCGGTTCCTTTTTTAGACACCTTAATCAAGGCCGATGGCAGTCATCTTTTTAGTATTGATATTGCCACTGCAAAAAAGGAAGATCTCGGCCTGCTTACCAGTCAGAAAAGAGGTGCTTCTTTTTGGTTTTTTGTCGACAATAAAGGAAACTGCTGGTATACATTATGGAAAAGGCACGAACAATACGATTTCGACTATGGCAATTTATATTGCTATCGCCCCGATCAAAAGAAAATTGAAACCTATAAGGATGTATTACCCATGGGTAAACTCATTGATGGAACTCCGGTTACTGATGAAAAGTTGAAAAAGCAACGGGCCTGGACATGGGTAAAAGCTCTTCCCGGAAAAGAAAAGTGCCTCTTTACCATGGGCGCATGGGGTGGGGGAGACGAACGTTTATGGATTTTCGATCCTTCAAAAAATATTGAAACAGGCGAAGCTTTTCAGGATGTAGCTCCAATAGGTTCCACATTTCTTCAGGTTGCAAAAGGGGGTGATAGATTGTATTTTATTCAATACGCAAATTTGCAGCATGAAAGAGATTCCACCGCTGAAACAACCCGTGATTATGATCCTGCAGTAGTAGGTTATACCGAAAGCCTGCATTTAAGAAGCATCTCCTTAAAGAAAGGTGCCGACCGAACGATTACCGACCATGGGAAAATTGTGGATCAGGATGGCCGCGCTGCACGTATGATCAACTCGATGACTGCCGATGATAAAGGACACGTTTATATGTATGGCAGCTGGTATGTTAAATCGCTGAAAGAAGCCTCGTTCCAGAATCTCTTTTCGGAATACCCTGGTAAAGGCATTTATAAATTAATGCAAAGAGGAGAATTCTTTGCTGTTGCAGATTTTTCGAAAAAGTAGTGTTCAATTTCAGATAAAAAAATTGCATAAGTGCTCAACTCCATAATGTTGAGTATCAAGAAGTCTTGTGATAGCTCTTATATTCGATAAAAGAAAGGAAAAGAAAATGAACATATCATCACTTAAAGTACTCGTTATTAGTAGTCTAATCTCTTTAGGTTCTGTGCCTGTCTTAGCACAGATAAAATTTGAAGATGTAACTGAAAAAGCTGGATTATTAGAGCCGCTGAAAGGAATTGCCGGACATTGCGCAGTTTTTGGCGATGCAAATGGTGATGATTACCCCGAACTATTTGTTGGTACGTTTACTCACTTCGAGGACTCGGTGTATAATCAGCGTGGGCATACAACCGGCAAAGAACCAAACAAATTTTTCATTAATAAAGGGAACGGTACTTTTGTTGAAGACAAGGAGTGTCCGGTTTGTGTAAAAGGGAAAAATTCAGGTGGGGCTTTTGCCGATTTCGATAATGATGGAGATTTAGACATGATTATATCCCATCAGGCTCACTTGAAAAAATGGCCTGGTGATTTATTGGAAGCGGGAATTGAGCGAAATATGCTCCTGGAAAACGATGGCAAGGGCAATTTTAGAAATGTTACATTCCATTCCGGTATAGATTTCTGGTATCCGTTTATGGGACGTTCAACTTTCGTGTTTGATTACGATGGCGACGGTTTGTTGGATATTTTCATGCAGGAAGATTTTACGCTTGGCGATATTTCAGCCGGGAATTCGCACCTTCTGAAAAACATGGGAAATCTGAAATTTAAAGATGTCACAAAAGAAGCCGGATTTCCAACCGGATCTGAACATGGATTATACGGTTTAGGCGGCTTTGTTGATGATATTAATGGCGATTCATGGCCTGATGTTTTCTTCTCTCACAGTTGCCGGCTTTTTATTAACAACCGGAACGGAACGTTCAGAGAACTAACCTTCAAAATGCCGGATGTTAAATATACATTGCCCTCCTCTATCAACAAAGATTACGCCTACTATTGTGGTGCAAATACCGGCGACCTTGACAATGACGGCGACATAGATTTTGTTGTCGGCGACCACCTCGAGTTCGACTCTACGAAACACAGGCTTTTTGTATTTCAAAACCAGGGAAATGATGCCAAAGGCGATCCAATCTTTAAGGATATTACAAAAGATGCAGATATCGGAATCTTTGGAGGCAGAGCAATTTACATACATATTACCGACATTGATAATGATGGCAAAATGGACATTTGCACAAGCCGTTTTAAAAATTTCATCTATAAAAATAACGGCGTTGAGAATGGGATCCCGAAGTTTGATAAACCTTTCGATGCAGGATCGAATGACAAAATAATGAACTACTGGGCCGGTGGATCGTTTGCTGATTATGACCGTGATGGCAGAATTGATTTTTTCGGCCCGGAATGGTATCCGGAAGATAAAGCAAGATTACTCAGGAATGTTACGCCAAATGCCGAAAACTATATTGATATAAAGCTCGCTTTAGGCAAAGCGTCAAACCGAAACGGGATTGGTGCAAAAGTTGAAATATTCAAAGCCAGCTCTTTAGGGAAGCCTGAAGACCGTCTGGGCACCCATATTATTTCTGTTGCAAATGGCTATAGTTCAGGTTATGAGGCTATAGCTCATTTTGGAGTGCCAAAAGACGAATATGTGGATATTCGTGTTACCATGCCTTGCAATGGCCCGGTTTATACTGCTGCCAGGGTTAAGCGCAATCAACTTTTCAAATTGAAAAAATAACGGAAAATTTTACGTAGCACTCATATTATTAATCTTAAAGGAAAAAAAAATGAAAGTATCATCAATTAAAGTATTCGTGATTACAGGCTTTATCTTCATAGCCTTTTTACCGCTCTACGGGCAAATACGTTTTGAGGATGTAACGGAGAAAGCTGGTTTGATTGAACCCCTCAAGGCTATCATGGGGCATTGTGCTGCATGGGGTGATGTGAACGGCGATGGGTTTCCGGATCTTTTTATCGGAACTTTCACCCATAAACCGGATAGTACTTACAATGTACGCGGACATAAAGGAGGCCCGGAACCCGACAAGCTATTTATAAACCGGGGAGACGGGACCTTTCAGGAGGAAATGGACAGCCCTGTGCGGATTAAGGGAAGATGCTCCGGCGCAGCCTTTGCTGATTTTGATAATGATGGAGATCTTGACCTGATCGTGTCCCACCAATCCTTTGAGAGTGAAATAAACGGACATCCAAACAATTTTCTGTTCGAAAATGACGGAATGGGAAATCTTACCAATGTCACGGAAAAATCCGGATTGAATTTTGGCTGGCCGTTTCTGGGACGCAATACTTTTGTGTTTGATTATGACGGTGACGGGCTGCTCGACCTGTTTATGCAGGAAGATCATGTAAGCGGCAATCTTTCCGGAGGCGATTCCAGGCTCATGAAAAACATGGGGAATCTTATATTTAAGGATGTTACCGAAGAAGCCGGTTTCCCCCATGGCTACCTGAAAGGGTTTTACGGACTCGGGGGCTTTGTTGGCGATATAAACGGAGACAGCTGGCCCGATGTTTTCTTCGCACACAGTTGCCGCATGTTCATCAATAATAAAAACGGTACATTTCATGAGAAAGATTATAACATGATCGATAAGAAATTCACCCGGCCGTCTCTTGTCAATCCACGCTGGACCTGCAGTGGAGATATCGGTGATTTTGACGATGACGGAGATATGGATATGATAATCGGAGACCATTTCGGCTGGGATACAACCTTCCACCGGATGTATGTGTACCTGAATGAAGGCAATGATGCCAATGGCGATCCTATCCTGCGTGATATCACCCGGGAAGCAGGAGTGACCAATCCGGACGGACATACATTCCATTCACAGATACAGGATATTGATAATGATGGCCGTATGGATATCATCACAAGCAGATGTAATAGTATTGTATACCGGAATGGCGGTGTTGTGAAAGGCATACCCCATTTCGAAAATCCGGTAAATTCCGGAATAAAGGGAGGTATCGGATATTGGGCAGGCGGATCGCTCTGTGATTATGACCGTGACGGCAGGCTCGATTTCATGGGGCCTGAGTGGGAACAGGCCTTTCCATCCGTATTGCTCCGAAATGTCACTCCGGGGGCGGATAATTACATCGACATTAAACCTGAGCTGGAGAACAGTGCAAACCGCAATGGCATCGGGGCCCGGGTTGAGATATTCAAAGCCGGGATGATGGGTAAGAAAAAGGGCCTGCTCGGCACCAGCATAATTTCCGTGTCAAATGGCTACAGTTGTGGTTATGAGGCTATTGCACATTTTGGATTGCCGAAGAACAAGACAGTGGATATACGTGTTACCATGCCCTGCGATGGGCCTGTGTTTACCGCAACCTCAGTAAACCGGAATCAACTTTTCAAATTGAAAAAATATTGAAAGTGGTTTGCAACTGCCTGATTTTTATCTTTTTACTTTTTTCTTTTATCTTCTGCATGAATAATGCAGGTTAACCTTTATGACTATAAGCTACGGAACTTATTTTTAATAGTTAAAACAAATCAACAAAACTTACTATGAATAAATTTAAAATTTATCTGCTTGTTTTTCCCCTTGGTTTTTTAAGCTTGATTACAAGTTGTTCACATCAAAAGCCTTCTGATTCTAAAAAGGAAATCACTCTCCTGGAAAATGAAAAATGGTGGGGAGGCGCCACACTCGACGGGCGTAATATGCCAATAAGCGTTGATACATTCAGTTACAATCAGGAAGCCAATTGCAAAGCAAACCAGGCAGCGCCTCTTTATATATCAAATAAAGGCCGCTATATCTGGAGCGAAAAACCATTAAACATTCAGATTAAAAAAGACAAAATAGTTGTTGATGCTAATGGAGGTGAAGTCATATTTGGCAAAGAAGGAGTATCCTTAAAGGATGCCTATCTGTATGTCAGTAAAAAATTCTTCCCGCCATCAGGAAAAACACCGGACCCTTTGCTTTTCACCAGCCCGCAATACAATACATGGATCGAACTGCAATACAATCAGAATGAAAAGGATATCCTGAAATATGCTGAGGACATTTTTAAAAATGGTTTTCCGGCGGGTGTTATCATGATTGACGATAATTGGCAGGACCGTTATGGAACCTGGAATTTCGATTGCGAAAAATTCCAGGATCCGAAAGGCATGATTATAAAACTTCATGCCATGGGTTTTAAAGTAATGCTTTGGGTAGTTCCTTTCATTAGTTCCGATTCACCCATCTACAGGAAGCTGGCAGCGAAAAAGATGTTAATTTTTGAGGATAAGGAAAAAACAAAACCAGCGATTTTACAGTGGTGGAACGGAGTAAGTGCTTTAGTAGATCTTTCTAATCCTGCAGGCGAAAAGTGGTTTAAAGACCAGTTGAATAATCTGGTCAGGGAATATGGCGTTGATGGCTTCAAACTTGATGCCGGAGATCCTGAAAGTTATGTTGGTACATTTTCCTTTAAAGATTTTACCCCCAACGAACATTGTGAGGCTTATGCTAAATTGGGTCTTGAATACCCCTTGAATGAACTTCGGGCCTGTTGGAAAATGGCCGGACAACCTTTGGTCCAGCGCTTAAGGGATAAAAGCCATACATGGGATGATGTTCGTGTTTTAATTCCTGATATGATCGGTTTGGGTTTGATTGGTCACCAGTTTGGATGTCCTGATATGATTGGGGGTGGTGAATGGACTTCCTTTCAGGATTCTTCTGTGATGGACCAAGAACTGATTGTCCGGTCAGCACAGGTGAGTGCATTGATGCCAATGATGCAGTTTTCGGTAGCCCCGTGGAGGATTCTGAGTAAAGAGAACCTGACTATTTGCAAAAACATGGCCAGTCTTCATTATAAAATGGGAAATGAAATAATGGATATTGCCAAAGAATGCGCTGTTTCGGGTGAACCGATGGTGCGTAATCTCGAATATGAATATCCGGGTAAAGGATATGCGCAAATCAAAGACCAGTTCCTGCTGGGTAGCAAAATTATGGTTGCTCCATCAGTCCATACAGGCGAGCGGTCGCGGGAAGTCATATTTCCCGAAGGAAAATGGCAAGGTGACGATGGCGTAATAC
>Ga0315290_10001431_pt1 | contig 16365 bp, 17 predicted proteins | sample YL17G12_0_MG_FD_203627 | JGI IMG/M metagenome (GOLD analysis project Ga0315290, IMG submission 203627) | Sediment microbial communities from Yellowstone Lake, YNP, Wyoming, USA - YL17G12_0 | ecosystem: Environmental > Aquatic > Freshwater > Lake > Sediment | place: USA: Wyoming | collected... | reverse complement strand
TTTTACCTTTTGATGTTACTTTTTACCTTTTGATGTTACTTTTTACCTTTTGATGTTACTTTTTACCTTTTGATGTTACTTTTTTTAAAAGTAACTAAAGTAACTAAAGTAACTAAAGTAACTAAAGGTTAACCAAAATCCCTTCTTTTTGATGTTACTTTTTACCTTTTGATGTTACTTTTTACCTTTTGATGTTACTTTTTTTAAAAGTAACTAAAGTAACTATTTATTGCCATTCTAAAAATTTTTTTATAATTTTTTTATCAAGACTATAAATCTTGGTTTGTACATCTACAAATGAAATAGAACGATTTGTAGTCTTGTATTGAGCATGAAGTTGTCGCAATGTTCTGTAGTATAAATTATCTTCTTTAACTTCTATCGTATGTTTAATATGAGACTCTACATACATTTGATATACTGTTTTTACTAACTTTAACAAAGATGCTTTAATAAATGTAAACATAAAATAATGTTCCGAGTAAAATTTCTCTAATAAATCTAATGTTTCTGGTTTTTTAAGTAATTCTAAATATCTCATCCGAATTTCAGGAATATTACCCCTAATAGATTTTATCAAAGTATACATTTTAAAATCATATTTATAAACATCCCAATAACCAGTAGTAGCATCTTGAATTTTAATTATAATACCTCTTTTAAATTTGTTATAATAATCTTCAGACGTATTTAAAAATTCATTTACATTTATATATTTAATTCTCTTTATACCATATACATTTAGAAATACATTACCATAATCTTCTTTACTAGATTTATTATGGATTCTAGAAATATAAACTAACATATTTACATTGTGTTTTACTACAATTCTATTTTCTTTATGAAGCAAAATAAAAAAATATGTAAAATTCTTATCTAGTGTAGGTAGTAATGTACTATCAAAAATTTCCCAAAACATTGTATCAAAATTCTTTTTACTTGACCAAAAACTATTATTTGCATCAATACATTTAGTTGTAGCAGTATACCAAGTATTATTGTAATTATACAATCTTATAATCGTACCATCTTCACAATATTCTAATCTAATATTACTATCGTAATTTTGTTTTACTAAATTTATAGCATCTGTGTGACATTCTAATTCAGTAATTTTTGGTTGACATATACAAACTATTTCATTTGTAGAACGTTCAAAAATAAGACCATTGCACTGATTCTTAAACTTATTTAATTTTACATTCGTAATTTGACATTCTTCTTTGATTTCTTCTTGACCTTCTTCTTGTAATTCTTCTTGTAATTCTTCTTTTGAGGGCTTTGGCCCTACTTTTTCTAAAAGTAATTCTTCTTGTAATTCTTCTTTTGAGGGCTTTGGCCCTACTTTTTCTAAAAGTAATTCTTCTTGTAATTCTTCTGTTTTTATATATTGATTGTTATTATTTGCTAATAAGTAAAGATCTTCATTTTGTTTTACACACATATCATTGGCTTCTAAAAAATCACGAACTTTATCAAAACTGTTTTCATTAACAAATTGGCATATATCCGATACATCAATAATAGACATCTTAAAAAAATAAAGTAATATAAAGATTGTTATCTGTAAATTAACATTAGATTGATATAAATTCAATTTTTTACAACTTTTTACAACTTACTAATGGATTCATTTATGTAATTTTAATAAATTTATCTATTGTATTACCTAAAGTAATAGTAGTTTTTTCAATTTGAGATAATCTATTTTTAGCATCTTCAATACGTTTTTCATCTAAATTTAATGTTTTATTAATTGGTATATCAGAAAATACATTTTGATTAACTCTTTTTATATTTTCTATATCAACTTCTTCAATATAATCATTACAAATAAACATTGGATATTGGATCATTTTGTATATTTTGTTTTCTTTAAAACTATTTCTAAATTGATTTATATTTAATTCACCTCCAAACATTTTCAATGCGCATCTTGGTGGTGCAGGAACTAAATTAATATCTAATAATAATGTCCCTGTTAATTTTTTATATAAGAAATTAATTAAATTACGTTTAGACTGATAAATAGGATTGTCATTTTTATAAGCCATCATACATGAAAAGCTACAAAAAACACCTTTAACGTGAAATTTTTTCTTTTCGTCGTATTTTACAGGTAAACCTATAGGAACTGTTTCAAATTGATGACAGCACCACCAACAACAAATATCAGTTTTATCCAACCAATTGTCAGTATGAATGAATTCGTGCATTATTTCAAAAAACCCTCTTTTTTTATTAGTTTCTCTTTCATTAGTTTCAGAATATTCAACTTTATCTTTTTCATCTGTAAATGTCATAGTATTCATCTTATTACAAATATCATTTTCCTTATGAATAGTTTCCAATTTATTTACTAAAATCGTATCCTGATGTTCTCTAAATTCTATTCTTTTTTCATACAATTCTGTCAATGTTTCATCATTTATCTCATTTAAAATTCTTTCTTCTTGTTTTAACAAATCATCATATTCTTTTTGTAATTCCATAATGTTTTCTTTGTTTTCAGATTTTAGTTTTTCAAAAACTAAATCTGCAATTTCTATTTCGTCGGTAATCGAAGTCTTCGGTAAAGGTTCATCGAATTCTTCCTTAGAAGAATTAAAGGTACCTTGCCGTCTAACGAATTCTTCATTAGAAGAATTTAAGGTACAGCAACTTTGTTGATTTACATTATCTATTGAAGATATTGTTTCTTCTATAACATCTTCATCTTTAACATCTAAATGTAAAATATAATTATTTTTATCTTGTAAAACTGTTGTCAATGGTATTTTTTTTCTAATAGAAGAACTAAAATATTTAACAGCTGCTTTTCTACCTCTTTTCTTTTTCTTTTTTATTTCTTCCACAACTACTTCTTTCTTCTTTCTACCCCTTTTTTTTTTTTCTTCAGGAACTGTTTTAACATTTTCCACAACTTCTTTTCTAGGTCTACCTTTTTTTCTTTTAACAATTACTATATCCTCATTTTCTTGTGTAAGCGTAATATTGTCGTTAGACGGCAAGGTAGATGAAATTATAGGAGGATCAATTTCTGGCTTTTCATCTGTCATTATTAATAATTAAATTTTATCTTTACTTTTCAATTTTTTAAAAAATTAATTTCTAAAGAAATTATAAAATGAATGATATAAATGATCTGAATGATGAAATGTGCCCTAGTCTTCTTGACACACTTGGCTTTTTAAAATTCCCAGATACTAGAATATTAACTGATACTATATCAGAAAGCTCTGAGTTCGAAGCTGCAAGTGAAGCGCCTGAAGCTCCTGAAGTGCCTGAAGCTCCTGTTTTTACTACTGAAGCGCCTGAAAATATAATATCTATTGCATCTGTAGAACCTGAAGATCTTACATCTGAGGAATCTACCATACCTACAGAATTATCAGATGAAATTGAACAACTGTCTCCATCTACAACACCAAAAAAAGAAGTTGTGGAAGATTTTGCTAAAATTTCTTCATTATCTTCTATATCACAAACAGGACAAGGTTTTAGACCTTCCAAGCAAGCGACCCGGGTAAAAAAGAAGTCTTCTCCAAAACTAAAAAAGAATATTTCTCCAAAACTAAAAAAGAATATTTCTCCAAAACTAAAAAAGAAGTCTTCTCCAAAACTAAAAAAGAATATTTCTCCAAAACTAAAAAAGAATATTTCTCCAAAACTAAAAAAGAAGTCTTCTCCAAAAAGGTCTTCTCCAAAACTAAAAAAGAAGTCTTCTGCTAAAAAGAATATTTCTCCAAAACTAAAAAAGAAGTCTTCACTAAAACTAAAAAAGAAGTCTTCACTAAAAAGGTCTGCCAAGAAGTCTTCACCAAAACTAAAAAAGAAGTCTTCTCAAAAGAAGTCTGTACTAAAACTAAAAAAGAAGTCTTCTCCAAAAAAGAAAATTTCTGCTAAAAAGTCATCTTGTAAACGTCAATCTAAATCTAAAAGAATTTAAGATTAATTATAATTAACAGATTTTAGTTCAATATTATAACCTCTTTTATTACCTGTTTGCCATACGTTTTTTATTTCTATCATAATATCTTTAAATATACAATCTAATCTAGGTAATTTAAAGACCATATTATCAACATCGCCTTTGCATATTATATTATATTTATTACGAACTGTTGGTAAAAAACATCTTAGAGTAAAATGTGTTTCAGTTTCGGATACTATATTGTATATTTCTTTATCAAACAACTCGCTAAAATTTTTTTTTAATTGATTTTGTAACATATCATCGAGGCGTTTAATTAATAATAATAAATTCAAATGTGTACGTTTGTCAAATTCAAAAACAATAAATTTAGGATTAATAAAGGTAACTTTTGGATTATATAAATACAATGCCATATTTGGACTAAAATAATAATTGTGATTTAAAGCCACTTTTTGAGACCTTTTTAATATAGTGATATTTAAAGTCGATAGTATGTCTGAATTTATTATAACTGTCATTTATAATAAAGTAAATTAGTGTATTTTTAAGTAAGAGTATGGGTATTCCCCAGGCCATTTTTACGTTTGTCTATTATCTTTTCTACAAACTGGACATGATACTTTTTCATTGCATAACCAATGTTTAATACAATTTGTGTGAAAACAATGATTACAAACTAAAAATGTAATTTCCTCATCTATGTTGTAGTTATCCATACAAATATTACAAGGTTTACTGCAATATCTATCTATATTCTCATTAGTTATTTTTTCATTCTTTAAATTAGAAAATTGATCAGGAGTTAATGTAACTTTTACATCTTCGAATTCTTGTTCAGTATAGTTTATATTAAATAGATCATTTATGAAAGTATTCTGTATAATTTCTTCATAGTCAAAGGTACCTTGCCATCTATCGAATTCTTCCTCTGTAAAGGGCAACGCTTGTTGGTTATCTATATTTTCAGGTTCTAAATAGTCTGATTCAAAATGACGTCTTATATTATAAATATTATTTATAATTTGCTGATTAAGTTGAATAGTTTCTTCAAATTCACTGAATCTAGATGTTGTTAATGGTTGTGCATTTATAATATCAAATAATTCATCTAAAAAATTAGAATCGTCTGTCATTAATACTATATAATTATATATTTTAAATAAAATTTGTTTATTTTTCAATATATTTTTTTAAAGCTGAAGTATAAGTTGGTGTTTTATCTAATTCTCCAGTTAGCGCCATTTTAATTGTTTGTTCGTCATATTGGTCTATATATTTCATAACCATTTTCTTATCGTGTTGTTCTTTTTCTAATAATTTATTATAAGTTTTTTCATAAAAAATATCTTGTTCAGTTTTAAAATTAATTTGTTCTTTTGTTGTAAAAGTCTTATTATTATAATTGCATTTATATTCTGAATATTTTTTATCTATGTTTTCATCAAATTTCTTACTACTATAATTATAATCTTTAGGAACTTGAATATGTCGATCTGGATTTTTAGTTCCTCTTTTATAAGAATATTTATAATCACTATAATTAGCTCCCCAATATCCAACACCCCGTTCGCCTAAATCGTCACCTGTTATTAACAAACCATTAAATGAACTAACTAGAGCAGAATTACCAAAATCAGCAGAATTATATCCAGAAAACCCATCTGTAGTCTTATGAATTAAGGCTTTTGAAGTTACGTTATCTTGATCTTCGTTTCTACGATTGTAATCAAACATTGTATTAAATTCCTTTAATGAAAATTTCTTTTTACCAAATTGCTTATAAATATTTAAATTTTCCTTTTCATAATCTTCTATTTTTTCCATACGTTTATAATCATCACCATAACCAAAATCATTTGGATTTATATTATGAGTTTTTGTAGTCTTTTTATTTTTTGTTACCTTGTCGTCTAACGAAGGTACCTTGCCTTTTAATATTAAAGGTACCTTGCCTTTTATCGAAGTCTTCGGTAAAGGTACCTTGCCTTTTAATATTAAAGGTACTTTGTCATTTTTAATCTTTTTATTTTTGTAGTCCTTTTGCAAATCACCACTGATAGTTCTCTTTTCTTGTATATATCTGTATGATTCTGATAATATTTTAAAATATTGTTCATATTTTGTTTTCTTTTCTTTATCTATATATTTATCAGGGTGATACTTTTTAACCTTTTCTCTAAAAGATTTGGAAATATGTTTATCAGAATCATCTCTTGTCACATCTAATATAAAATATGGGTCGTATTGTTTACCATCAACCGTAATGACATCCATATATACAAATAATGATAATCTTTTTTGGTTTTTTACGACTATGTTTTTACGACTATGTTTTTTATATAACAAGTTGTTTTACGTATCTTTCAAAAGTTTTGTTAAAATCATCTACGAATAAAAAGTGTTCATTACAAAGTGTATTACGAGTTACTATAACATCATTTTTTTTATGCATTTGTTTGTGTTTTTTAATAATAGTACCTCTTACTAAATGAATCAATGATGTTTCAACATCTTCGTTTAAAATGTTATCAATATCTTTTTTCATTTCTGATAATTTCTTGTTTAAATCAAGAACGTTTTCTAAAAATAAATCAAGATGTAAGCACTTGTACAATAATGATAAAGTGTTACGTCGACAATCATTTTGTCTCCAGATAAGATAATTTAATGTTTCATAATCTTTATCGAATTCTACAATTTGGCCAGTAAATGTAAAATTAAAATCGATTCCTCGTATATACAATTGTTTACAAAAGTTTACACTTATAGAACTTGTCATCATAGTAATAGTTTTATTAATGTTTCCATCATATATATAATTACCTTCTTCATTATAAAAAAACACTAAATGAATTTCATTCAAAAAAGTATAAACCATATTAGGTGCACAATCTATATAAAGTGGTTTAACGGATTCGTATAAAATGCTTTGAAACAATTCTAAGCTTTTTACTTTTTTATCGAAACTTATTATAGTATTTAAAAGATCTAAAATTTGACAAGATTTTATAGAAACAATATGGGGTTTGTAATAGTGACATTTATCACTATTTAGTTTACTAATATTCTTTTCCATTCTTGTTTTTAATGACATTTTGATATAATTATTAAAAAGTAATTTTATTTTAGTTTTTTTTATTTTTGTTGCGATTAATATTTTTGTTGCGTTTAATATTTTTGTTGCGTTTAATATTTTTGTTGCGTTTAATATTTTTGTTGCGTTTAATATTTTTGTTGCGTTTAATATTTTTATATATAATAAGCGATAGCCTTGTAGCTAAACGTTAACTTTGTCTAGAAAGTTTAATTTCGTATTATTATTTTATTGGATACGTGTAATGATGTATTGCAAATATATTTTTAAAAAGGGTAAAAAAAATGGGGAAACTTGTAATGAAGTTTGTCATTTGAATTTGAATACATGTAAGAAACATCAGACGAAAGTAAAGGGTAAATCGTCTAAAATTATAGATAATATACCAGTGATTCGTATTAATGACATTGTTAATAAAAAATTAACGGAAGATTATTTAAAAGAAGTCATATTAAATATACCAACAAGTGATACTAATAAGGCTGTTATATTAAAACACTATAATAATATGAAAAGATCTAGTATAGATACAACAGAGTATTATAAAAATCAAATTTTCGTGGATACAAGTTTGTCTTATCCGTGGAATAAATCATATAATATACACGAACACGTAGCTGAACGAGGAATAAAAGAATTTATAAATTTAATCAAATCAAATTTAGATAATGAAATACACGGTATGGAAAGTGTTAAAAATGAAATCTTGAATGTAGTTTGTAAATTTATTACAAATCCGTACAGTAATAGAAATAACATAGCCTTATGTGGTGCAGCTGGTGTAGGTAAAAGTAAATTTATCAAAGTTTTATCAAATGTATTAAATATACCCATAAAAACTATATCCTTAGGTGGAGTAAGAGATTCGTCTTTTTTCTTGGGTCACGGATATGTCTATGTAGAAAGTGGTCCTGGTAAGATATTACAAAATATTATTGACTGTAAAATTAATAATCCTATTATTTACTTTGACGAATTGGATAAAGTATCAGAAACTGAGAATGGAAAAGATATATTTTCATTCTTATGTTATTTAACAGATCCAAGTCAAAATACTAATTTTAGTGATCATTATTTTTACGGAATGCATTTCGATTTATCTAAAGTTTTTTACATTTTTACATTTAATGATATTAATAAAATAGATAAGATTCTTTTAGATCGTTTGAATATTATAAACGTTGAAATGCCAAAAGAACAAGACATCGTTTATATTATTGAAAAACATTGTATTCCGGAAATTATTTCTAATATAGGTATTAAAATACAAGTAATCTTTGATACATCAATTATCACTCATATAATTCGTTCAACTACTATTAACAAATCTGTTACTAGTGGCATAAGGGAATATTATAGAATAATAGAAAAAATTTTATTAGAATTAAATAAGGATATATTATTAGAAATCTTACCTACTAATCCAGAATCAGTTATAGTTATAAAGGATAAACTTTTTATGAAATTATTTGAAAATATAAAACATCAAATTAATTACTTAGAAGAAACAAATACATGTCGACATATGTATATATAAAATTTTAATTGTCCATTAATCATCCATTATAAGCAACTGAGTATACACGTTTCCTCCACTAACTGTTCTTTGATCTGGTTCTATTTCTTTTAAAGTTTTTTCTGAAAATTTCAATTGTACGATATTCCAAATACTTCCTACTTTACCATTATAATACCAAATCTTTGCACATTCGATAATGGTTTTAAAATTTTTACCCTTTGTTAAAATTGTATCGATATTATGTTCATCAATTTTGATTTTTTTTTTAGACTCATCAAAAATGACGCTTTCGAAATTCCCATTTCTATCTCTAGATAATTGAAGTCTCATCAATTTTGGATATGAACCGTTTTCTTTTAAGATAGCATTATATGTAAAATTTTCATTTGCTTTTTCTGTTTTTGAATCAAATAATTGCAAATTTTCTTTTACCAAATTTTGAATAATAGAATCTAATTTTTCAATAGATTCTCTAAATGTACTAGAAACAGAACTAGTAGAATTATTTAAAAAACAACTCATATTATATTCTGAATAATTCGACCATTCTTTTGAAACAGACTTAACACCAAAAGGTAAATACATTGTTGATGTACATATTTGTAATGGTTCCTTATCGTAAAATAACTTTACTGCTCTACCAGATTTTCCTAATTTAAATTTATCTACTTCTAAATTTTGCAAATCAATAACAGCCATACTATAAAATATATAATCATCATGATTAATTCAATTTTTCCCAAATGTATTTTCATTACATAATGTAAAAAACAACATATTTGTTTCTTTATCTACTTGTTGTGTATAAACTAATGATAATAAATGTACAGATGGTATTAAACTATTATTTACTATTAAGAATAAAGCATCGGATGATTTTATATTTCTTATTTTTTTACGTATAATACACATAAATTGACCAACTGTAATTTCTCCATTTACTAAAAATTTATATCGTAATAATTGAATACTTTTATCCTTTGGTCTTACTATAACAGGTATATATTTTGGATATTTTTCCTTTACAAGCTCAACTTCTTTACGAATAAGTTCTTTTTCTTTTGGTGTAAAATCTGTTTTTGTAAAATCTATTTTTGGACTATTTATTTTTTCTTTAATCGGAGACACTTTGACATTGTCTTCTTTTTTATTACCTTCTGAGATATCGTCTTCTGAGATATCGTCTGAATGTTTTTGGCTCAATTTAATTATGCTTTCGTCCATTACTTAAATATTATAAACATTTTATAATTTAGAAAAATTTTATTTATTTACTAAATTATAAATAAAATGTTAGGTAAAATTATAGATAAAAATTTCAAGGTTGTTGGAGATAAAGTTTTCTTGGATATAAATGTTAGTAAAAGAAAACCAGGTATTTTATTGATTCACGCTGATTGGTGCGGACATTGTAAAAATTTTCAACCAATATTTGATGAATTGCATCATCAATTAGGAGATGATTTTCCTCTTTTATCTATAGAAGACTCTGATTTAAAAAAAAACCAAGAATTATTAGGTGCACTTAATTTGCGTGGATATCCAACTATTAAATTTTTTGATCAAAGTGGTAAAATTATGGGTGATTATACAGGAGATCGTACAAAAGCAGCATTGGTTAAACATATTTGTCAAGTATTTCATCATTGTATTAAATTTCACTAAAAGTAAAGCCTTTGTTTCCCTGTTTTTCGTTTAGGACCATTTATTTATTTATTATACACCTTTAGGTGGTGTTAAATGTTTATAATATCACAATACTTGTTAAATAATTTAAGTAGTACTGATTTAGAATATACATCTATATATGCAATAGGAATAGGTCTAGTTGTATATGCTTGTATATATCTATATTTTTTATTTTACAATGAAGAATTTTTATCAATTTTCAATAAATTTATTATATACATAATCGGTATAGATCTATTACTTTCATCATTCTACTATGCTCATAATAAAAACTCGTTAGAATACAAACAAGTTGAAAATTCAGATAATATTTCGGACGAAACGGTTTCCGTTGACGAAGACGACATAGAAGACGACATAGAAGACGACATAGAAGACGACATAGAAGACGACGACAATTTTGAACATCATATACATACGGAAGATTTATTAGAAAATGACGAATTCAATATAGAAAGTGATGTAGAATCAAATTTACATGTATCAGTAGATGACAACGTACAAGAAAACGTGGAACCTGTACCGACGGTGGAAGACCTAGATGTTAAATTACCTCTTGAAGAAACTAAAGTTATTACTAAAAAACGTCGTGGTAGAAAGCCTAATTCTCTAAAGTCCCTAATTGATTTTTAATAAAATAAATTAAAACATCATATAATAATGTAGTATCTATTTTATTATATTTTACAATATCTTTGCTTGATTGTAAAGATAATAAATCTTTCTCTTGATTCGTTAACATTATATCATTTTGTATAATGCTACACATTGCATCTAAGCCATTTTGGCAATCAGTATCATAATGTAAGTTTAATAATTCTTTTGCTACATATTTTAAAGAATAACTTGGTAAATCTATTGTTTGTTTTAATATAATTAATAAATCCACATAAATTATTTGCGTAGGGTCGTATTTTTTTTGCAAATCAGGATATCTAGCTAAAGTTTTTTCTATAATATATTTATCAGCGTGACTCCAATGGAATATAGTAACACGAACTTTATTATTTTTATGATTATTACTTATATAATCTAAAAAATTATCTAAGATTCTATATTCTTCTTGATAAGTTAATCTCTTACTTGTAAAATCAGTATAACAACATTCGTTTTTTACAATTCGTAAAAGTCCTATTATAAACAGCATTGAATTATCTTTAGAAATAGGAAATGTTGAAAAATCATCGTAAATATCATTTGTATATTCTACATCTAAAAATACACTATTCTGTATCATATTATTTGTATAAATTGTATTAAATTCAGTTCCGTGTTGATTTATATATTCTTTAAGATTTAATAAAAACGTTCTTCTTAAATTTGTTTTATTAAATGGCAGAACATTCTTATTTATTTTTGATATATTTTCTTTGTCTTTTATTTTTAAAACGTCAAATGTACAATAACATCCTAAAGAATTGGATATTATTTTATTATTAGTTTTATATTTTCTACCGATTATCATTACATCTGATATTAGACATTGATCCTTATGTGATAAATATATTTTATATATGTTTTTTTTATTATCTGAATTTAAAATAGCTTCACCCGTAGAATTAGGTTGGTCACCCGTAGAATTAGGTTCTTTGTATTTAATATTTTTGTACAAAATCATCATCAAACTATATTTAGTTTCATCTAATTTTATGTTACAGTGAAGATTTTTATAGTGAAGATTTACAATTTTATTATGAATGATAACATAATTTCCTTTTACGTAAATTAAGTTTTTGTTACGTATATTCAAATTATTTACAAATTTAGTTATAGATAATTGGTAATTAATAATAAAATAATTTAAAACTATTTTTTTAAATAATGAAGATCGTTGTTGTATAAATTCCATAATTGATGTATAAAATTAATTTTATTTCAATTTTTAATTTTCGTTTAGAACAAATTGGTAATTATATCCAACTAATTGCAATACATCTTTGACTTCTGCATTCAATGTAGTTTTGTCTAAGTTAGTTTTAACTAATATACATTTTGGAAATACACCTTTTTTTTTAATACATATATATTCTATACCTGGAATTATTACAGATAGCAATCTTTCATATAATTCATCTATGTCAAAATTAGAATTTTCTACAAATAAATAATAATATTGAGATCTTCTAGTATTTCTCCACCAATTTTGTATAAGAATAGAAGCATCTTGATCATTTTTCGTGTTACTTTTTCTCCACCAATTTTGAATTATAATAGCCGCACGATTATCATTTACACCTTTTGGTGTTAAAAATATTTGTGGATTTTTACAATAAGATAAAGTTGTAGAAAAAGATCTCTCATCATTTGAATAAAAAAACCCCATATCTTTACGCTTACAGTTGCTTATATTTGCTTATATTTGCTTATATTTGCTTATATTTGCTTATATTTGCTTATATTTGCTTATATTTATTAAAATTTAAATTAAATTCATTTTTTGATATTACCTAAAGCTTTTAATGATTAAGTAATTCTTTTTTTTTTATATATATAACTATAAGTAATAACTATAATGAAACAACACTATGATTTAATTATAATAGGTGGTGGTCCATCTGGGTTAGCTTTAGCTCAATGTTGTTCAAGTTTACGAAAAAACATTTTGATAATAGAAAGAGAAGATGATATAGGTGGTTGTCATAGAGTTAAGAGAGTAGATGTAACTAATAAAAATGGAATTGTTGAGAGGATGTTTACTGAGCATTCCCCTAGAGTATATAGTTCTACTTATAAAACATTTATGAATTTATTAAAAAAAATGGATTTGGATTTTTACGAGTTATTTACACCATACAATTTTTCAATAGCAACTATCGGTGGTCAAACTATATGGGGAACTTTATCTTATGGTGAAATGTTTTCTTTATTTGTAGATTTTATTATATTATTAGTAAATGACGATTATGGTAAAAATATGTCAATGAGTGACTATACTGAATCTAGAGGTTTTACACAAAAGTCACGTGATATAATTGACAGAATTTGTCGTTTAACGGATGGTGCTACATCTGACAAATACACATTAAATGAATTTTTACAGTTATTTAATCAACAGGCGCCGTATACATTATATCAACCTAAACTCCCTAATGATACAAGTCTATTTCGTTTATGGAAGTCTTATTTAGAAAAAAACAATGTTGATTTTTTATTAGAAACTACTGTCGAAAAATTACAAATAAATACATACGAAGAAGGAACTACGATACGTTCTGTCAATTGCAAATACCAAGGTACCTTGCCGTCTAACGACGTCATCGTTAAAGGTACCTTGCCGTCTAACGACGTCATCGTTAAAGGTACCTTGCCGTCTAACGACGTCATCGTTAAAGGTACCTTGCCGTCTAACGACGTCATCGTTAAAGGTACCTTGCCGTCTAACGACGTCATCGTTAAAGGTAAGGATATTGAAATATTGGGTGATAAATTTATTATAGCAACTCCTCCAACTAATTTGGTAAAAATATTAGAAAATTCGCATAATGAAGAGATCCAAAATTCATTTGGGGATTTCGAAAAATTAAAAGTGTGGTCACGTGACACTGATTATATAGATTATATCTCTGTGATGTTTCACTGGGATACAAAATTAGATCTTGAAAAGATATATGGATTTCCAAAAACGGAATGGGGTGTAGCTTTTGTTGTATTATCTGATTACATACAATTTGCAGAATCACAATCTAAAACAGTAATTAGTACATCTATAACAATATCAAATATCCCGAGTAGTAAAATTAACAAAACTGCAAATCAATGCGATAAATCAGAACTAATTGCAGAAGTTTTAGACCAATTAAGAATAAGTTTTCCATTTTTACCAACACCTACTGTAAGTATAATATCTCCTGAATTATCATGGGGAAATGGCAAATGGGATTCATTAGATACTGCATTTATAGCCTCGTCTAACCAACCTGATTTAGATTTTAGTAGTAAAACAATATCTAATTTATTTAATCTAGGAACGCAAAATGGACAAAATATTTATAAATTTACATCTATGGAATCAGCTGTTACAAATGCTGTAGTTTTAAGTCACATATTGTACCCTGAATTAAAAGACAGTTTTAAAGTCGAATCCGCTTTTACAACAAGAAGTATTATTTTAGTATTTTTTTTATTATTATTTATTATATATGTATTCATTAGAAACAAAACTTGATAATTTAGAAACAAAACTTGATAATTTAGAAATAAAACTTGATAATTTAGAAATAAAACTTGATAATTTAGAAATAAAACTTGACAAAATTGTCGATATATTAGATCAATTAATTCAACAAAATATAAAAGATTCAGAAAGGCTTAACACAAATTTAAATTGTATTAATCATAGTACTCAAAATATGGATCGTCATATTAATTTCGTTGAAAATGTATTTGATGTAGTAAAATATCCATTTTCATCTTTACTCCGTTTATATTACGGAAATAAAACAGGTGAAATCAAAGATATTTTAGATATACCTTGCAAGGTACCTTTACGATCATAAGGAGTATTAAAAGGCAAGGTACCTTTACAATTATAAAAAAATAACCGAGATCAATTAACGAAATTAGATAATCCATCTCGTGGTCGTTGTATTCTATATATTAAAATAAAGAATAATTTTAATATGGTTTGGAGTTTATTATTATTATTTGGGTTGGGGGCATGTAAAAGTTATAATAGTGTTGCTACTTTTTATTTTAGAGTTACTCCAGATAGATCTATATGCCCTAGTGTTCAAACATTTAGAGATAATATGCGATATGGTCCATGTAATTTCGGAAAAAATTTTGGAGTAAAATATACTAGAAAAAGCAAATACTGGGTAGCTATAAAAAATGCTAAATCATTTTGTGGACGCAATATTATCGTTAGACATAATAAAAGATCATTAAAATTAAAAATAATGGATGAATGTCCTAGTTGTATAAACAATAGTATTGATATGAGTCTTGATGCATTAATCGAACTAACAGGATCAACACGAAAAGCATGCGCTGTAGCTACTAAATTACCACGTATTTCTTGGAATTTTATTTAAATCAATACTATTTTGATTTAAATTAATCACATGTACATCCCTGGAGGTGGACCATCGTCTGCCTTTTTAATAATACTATCTGTTAAAAATATATCTACGTGATCTTTTAAAATAAGAATTTTATCAGATGTTGATTTATAATAATTATATAAAATCTTATATTTTAATCTAATAATATCCTGTTCTGGATCCGTTAACAATAACGTATTTACTCTTGAAATAATAACTTCAAATTTTCGTTTAACATCTCTCATACCCTGATCTGAACGTGAAGTTTCTACTATATAACGAACAGCATCATCTTCAAATTCTATTTCATAATTATATTGTGATAAAATTGTTTTAATCAAGTGAGTTTTAGCAATTTCCAATTTTTCAGTAACTGAATAATTATTAACTCGAATTTTAAATAATCTATCAGCTAAAATAGGATCTACTTTTGTTTCATCATTATATGTAAAAATAAATAATACTTTTGATAAATCAAATTCTAATCCAGCAAAATATTTATCATAATTATATTTATCATTACTAGTAGAATCTGTTAAATGGATTAGATTACCAATAATTTCTTTTCCACGATATGTCTCAGAAACTTTATCTAATTCATCAAATAAAATAATAGGATTAGTACATTGTGTTTCTCTTAATATTTCAATAATTCTACCAGGACCACTACCAACATATGTAAATCCGTGTCCAGTTAATGAAGATGAATCTGATTCTCCTCCCAATGAAATCGTTCTATATGGTCTTCCTAATGCCTCTGATATACTTTTTACAAACGCTGTATTATGAGTTACTATAAAATTACCAAGCATAAAACGATGATTTCCATCAATAACAAAACCATAATAATCATTTACTCCTTTTGGAGTAATATTAATTGCAGTTACCAATGGATCTTTAATTTGTCGTCTTGAATTTGCCTTTTTTCTTGGACATAATACTGGAATTTCTTCTATACCATTACCATAAATAGACATTCTTGTATATTGTCCTTCTTTATATTGTCCTTCTTTATATTGTCCTTCTTTATATTGTCCTTCTTTATATTGTCCTTCTTTATATTGTCCTTCTTTATATTGTC
>Ga0315290_10001429_pt1 | contig 16376 bp, 10 predicted proteins | sample YL17G12_0_MG_FD_203627 | JGI IMG/M metagenome (GOLD analysis project Ga0315290, IMG submission 203627) | Sediment microbial communities from Yellowstone Lake, YNP, Wyoming, USA - YL17G12_0 | ecosystem: Environmental > Aquatic > Freshwater > Lake > Sediment | place: USA: Wyoming | collected... | reverse complement strand
TTAAAAAACCGAATGGATTGCGCAACCCATTGTCACTCTGATGGCTTCCTCGAAAGGGAATCTCACGAAGAGTCTGTATAGTGTAACTTGTAAAATAAAACCATTCATTGATTGAGAGCATCTGAGTAGGAAGAAGAATAATGAAAAAGATTCTTCCTGAGCTTCCCTTCGGGGGTCTGCGTCGGAATGACAAGGTGCTGTTGCTCTGATAGCTGCTTCGCAGGCAAATTCAAAAAGAGTCTGTAAGACTAATATGGATGGTCTGAAAAACAGATCATTTATTCTTACAAATTTCAGTGAGTGCCCATAAAAAAAGCGGCTGCCGATCACAGCCGCTTGAAAGTTCTAATGAAGAGCGTTTATTCGGTTATCTCGTAAGCCTTGTCTTTATAGACGACGATGACTTTTGTTCCGACCGAGATGAATTTCGCGAGTTCCGGGCTGGTCTGGATCAGGTCGAAGTATTCGGTGCTTCCGAACTTTATCTTTTTGGTTTTCATATTTTTTTCATATTCGGAATCCACCCAGACTTCGTCTTTGAGTTGAAACGTCTTTCCCGCGATCCGGCGGATATTTTCCGCTTGGTCCTTGTCCGAGACTGTGCTCTCCTCTTTAAGTTTTTTCATCTCCTGGGCTTCATAGACGGCCGCTTCACCGGAGACAGAGGGGGTCTGGGACGGGGCTGCGCCTTTCGCCATATCCCTTCTGCTGAACCTGAAATCCCTTTCGTCATCTTGCGGTCTCCTGCGATTGGTGCGGCCCGGCTCGTCCTCGGTTACAAGGTAAGAAGTATAGGGCGTAACAATTCCGAATTTTTTCGAGAGTTTAACGACCTCGTCAACGAGTTCGTTGTTTTCTCCCCTGAGGCGGAGCTCGTCCAGAAGATAGCCGATCCTTCGGGACGCCCAGAGGTGGGCTATAAACGCATGGTCATCCTCGTCTTTCGAGAACTTGGTATCATAAACGAATTTGGTTTTCTTCCGGTTCATCCTGCCTTCGAGGGTAACCGCTGTCGAGCCTCCCTTCGAATATCTTCCATATACGACGAGCTGGCTGCCCTTGAAGAGATCAGGCAGGTTTTTGGGACAGATTTTATCGGCATCTACTCTGCCGTAGTCAATTTCGAGATCAGTGAGAACCGGGAAGTTGATCTTGGTGAAGAAAGATGAAAGCTTCACTTCCATATCTTCCCCCGGTTTAACGTAGTCCGATGTGCCGTTGTTTTCCGATGAGATGAGATCGAGCAGGTGCGTATTTACATCATAGCCGAGGCCGTAGCAGAAGATGCGGCATTTTTTCGATCCGTTGTTGTGGACCATACTTAGGATTGTTTTAACATCCGTTTCGCCGACGGTCGGCAAGCCGTCGGTCAGAAAGACTATCGTCTGGTGGCGGTCGCTGTCGGACAGCATCCTTAGCGCTGCCTTCAGAGCGTCATGAATATTCGTTCCACCGGATGCGTCCGTGTTTTTGAGAAAAGAGACAGCCTTCTTCTTGTTTTCGTCGCTCGCCTTGATCATTTTTTCCGTAAACGTTTTTTCTTCGGTGGAGAATGTGATTATGTTGAAGCGGTCATTCGCGTTCAGGCTGTTCACTCCGAATTTAAGCGAACGGAGTGCCTGCGATATCTTGTCATCATCTTCCATGCTTCCGGAGCGGTCGAGCACGAAGATGACGTCTTTTTCCTGTATATCGTCCTCATCGATCTTCGTCCGGGGGGCGATAAGCATCATAAAATAGCCATCCTCGTCGGTATCCGGCCGGTATGTCAGAAGGCTCAGGCCGAATTCCTTGTCATCAAGCGTATAGAACAGCTGGATATCGCGCGTAGGCTCGAGACCGCGCTTTTCGAAGGAAGCTCGCGCCGAATTGTCGTTTCTCTTGTCTATATCGAGGTTATGCGTAGGGCAATAGACGGATTTTATGTCCTCGTTGGATTTGATGCTAACATCGAGTGAGAAACTTCCGATGGTCTTCTTGTAGAGCTTTTCAGCTCTAAGCGGATAGCGGTACTCGACAATGCCGCCGGAAACAGGCAGCTGCTGATGATATTCAATCTCTATTTTCTGTTCTCCGCGTGCGGGGATCGGGTAGATATGAGCTTTGAACATATTCCTGCCGAGATATTCGAGCAGGGCAGGGTCCTTCATCCGTGATACGATATCCTGGTAGATTTTTCTAGCCTTATCCTTGTCCAGGAGTTCGCCTTTCACTTTCTTCCCATTCATCCAAAGAGAAAGTCCGGTCGCTACTGCGTTTTCCGGCAGGATGAAGATATACTCCGCCTCCATTATGAAATTGTTCGGATTGTAAAAAACCTGCTGAACCGTTGTGACTGCGCCCTGGTTGTCAATCTTTGCAGTGACCGAGATGGATTTCAGCTCGAAATCCTGGTATCTCCAGTCCGGTCTCGGGCGGTCGGGGATTATCAGCCCCTGCGCTGCGATAACCGCAGCGAAGCAACCAAGCATCAGGGCTGCCGCCGGTAAAAATAACTTTTTCATAACCTGCTCCTTTCCGGGTCTGTCGAATCTCAAACCCGCATTGTTGAAAATGGAATTGAACTTTTTTTATTCAACGCGATCATTGATCAAAGAACGTAAATTTGTTCCCAATGGATTTTCAGACAGCCAGTCCCGGATTTTGTTCCATATTCTAGACCTTTGAAAAACCTGTCATTTTAACCTTGTACAGAATCCTTCGGATTTCATGCCAGACTTGATCCGGCATCTCATTGATAAGAAACATTTTACCAGATTCCGGCTCTTCGGCCGGAATGACAGAATAGTGGTTTTTCAAAGCTCACTATTCTGAATCAGATCGGTGGTTCAGATTCTATATATGATCAAACATACGGAGATTTATCCCGATTTCAATATAACACAACCGGTAAGGAGACAGCTATTTTACTTCGATTTTAAGCTCGAACCTCACAGCTCCATCCGCGTCCGTTTTTTCGGGTTTGGAGAATCGCGCCTTCATCAGCGCCCGTTTTACGGCGATGTCCAGCCATCCGTTTCCGCTCCCTGATATAATTTCGACATCGGTTACCGAACCGTCGGACCCCAGCTCGATCCTGACTTTAAGCATCGGGTTTTTAATGAAGCCCTTGTGCTTGATGGAGATGTTTGGAATATATTCCGGTTGTGGTGGAACAGGCAGCTTTTCGGATTCCCCGGAAATCGTATCTTCTTTAAGTAGTGAAAAAGGTAAATTTTGCTTCGTGCGGTATCTTTTCGAGGAAGAGCCGGCCGCGATCTTTCTCGTATCGTCATTGTAGTCCGATTCCTGCTTTAGAGCTATTCTTGAAGCGTCCGGAGGCTCCTGGCGGGATGCGGGGGCTTGAGCGTCTTTTTTTTCGGCTGGTTTTCCCGGAGCAGCCGCCTGAAGTTCAGATTTTGCCACTCCCGCGGCGACAGCTGTCGCTCCTTTATCCTCCAGCTTAGCTTTTACCGTTATATCCGGTGATTCCTGGGATTTTTTCGAGGCTACTGCAGCGAGGCTTTCTTTCTCTTCGCCGGCGGCAGATCGTTTATCGTCTACAGGCGAAACGGATTTGCTTTCCACAGATGCCGCTACAGCGGGCTTTGCTCCTTCGAGCGCCGGCGAGAAAGCGGCGCCGGGTGCCTCTTTGGAAATACCGTCCACGGCGTATCTCTCTCCCTGTAATCTTCCTGTTTCATCTTTTTCTGCGGGAAACTCTTCGATATCTTTCGGTTTCGATTCTCCGATGCGAATGATTCTGAAAGAGCCGTCCTGTTCGAGACTGAGAAAATACCAGCGGTAACCCTGTTTCACCAGCTCCTTGTCCTGCTTTGCGACTTCCCTGTCCATCCATGCCTGTTCTTTTTCCAGGGAGGACGTGTATCTTTCCGCTTCCCTGTTTTTATGAATGAGCAGAAAATAAGATCCGGACATCACGATGAGGGCCAGGGCGACAACTGTTGCGAGATACTGGAAGAGCGGGGACCTTGGAAAATTCAGGGCGAACCCGGAATCACGGCGCTTCAATCTATCCATTCCGGACAGGGAAATGGATGTGGATACCCGTTTTACCATATCTTCGGGGACGGCGAGTTTTTCGATCCGTGACATCAGGAACGCAGTCTTTTTCATCGCCTTATATTCCATATCCCAACGGGCATCGGATTTCATAAGCTCTTCGACCTTTTTGCGCTCCTTCGCTCCAAGCTCGTTGTCAATATAAGCTGAAATCATCTCTCTGTTCGCCTTGATGCTCATCTTCATTCCTCGATATATCCCGAAAGGGCGTCTTTCACGGCGGAACGCGCCCTTGCGATTCTTGATTTAACGGTCCCCTGGTTTATTCCGAGCGCTTCCGAAATTTCATAATAGCTCAAGCCTTCGACGTCTCTGAGAATTATAGCAATCCTCAGCCGTTTCGGCAGCTTGTCCAGGCAGCCTTGTATTTTTTCCTGAAGCTCAAGATTCAGAGCAGTGGATTCGGGGTTGCCGCCGGTTCCCGGTATTTTATTTTCGAGGGTCATATCAGTATCAGGTTCAGGATTATCAAGGGAAACCTGGTGATAGTGCTTCCTGCGTTTCAGCCATTGCTGCCTGTTCAAGGCGGAATTCACCGTGATTTTATATATCCAGGTCCGCAGACTGGATTTTCCCTCAAACCTTCTTAAAAATTTGTACACTCTGAGGAATACCTCCTGGGTGAGTTCCTCCGCCTCTTCATATGAACCGAGAAACCTGTAGGCGACATTGAATACCATACGCTGGTGGTTTTTCACTATTTGGGCGAAGGCTTCCTGATCACCGCTGACGGAGCGGGTGATAAGCATGGTGTCTTCATTTTTCTCGAATTGAATCTCTGCGGATTCGTATAACTGCATTTCAATCCTGGTTTCTTCGGATATCGCAAGTATAGCATCATCCTTTTCTCTTGAAAACATCAGCTTACACGGGTTCAAACATCATTTAAAGTTTTTCTCTTCGACCGAAGCAGTTTTTCACAGAACAGTTATATTATATGAAAACGCTCTATGGATAAGACACGCCGGCGTGGAAAAAGTTCAAAAATTGCGTCGTAAATGAAGCTGTCTTATTCTTAAATAACGATGGGATGAGGGAATCAAGAGAAGGATGGCTTAAACTGTTATGGAGTATTTATGCCGACATTATCCGCATTTTTTATGGAGAGGAAGGAATTTTGACAAAAAGTTTTTGATTTTATATACTTATGCCTATGGAAGAGACGATCAAATTCTGGAACCTGCCGAACGTTCTGACTATCACCCGAATATTTCTGGTTCCCGTTCTGGTCGTCGTTCTATTGACAAAATTTCCCGAGAAAGAGCTGATAGGATTAGTGATATTTCTCGCGGCGGCTATTACGGATGCCCTTGACGGCTATCTCGCGAGGAAGCGTGGACAAACCACGAATCTCGGAGCGCTTTTAGACCCTCTCGCCGACAAGCTCCTGACAGTGGGGGCATTTATCTCTCTCGTAGAGCTAAACATAGCCCCCGCCTGGATGGTAACGATAATCATAAGCCGGGAGTTCGCTGTAACCGGCCTGCGCGCCATCTCTGCGCAGAAGGGATTTACAATGACGGCATCGAACCTCGGAAAGGTCAAGATGGTCTCGCAGATTGTTGCCATTTCCGTCATGATCGGGGGGCCCAGGATATTCGGATATCTTTTCAGAAAAGGCGCCGAGTATGCCGCATGGCTGGGAGTGCTTCTGCTATGGGGCGTAATGCTTTTTGCCATACTTTCGGCGACCGAATATTTCTGGAAATTTTTCCAGAGGTACAGGGAGCATTATTTCCCTTCAGTCAGGAGCAAAAGAAAAAAATCGAAAAATCCAACCATTTAAGCGCCAATTGGACAAGTTTCTATATTTTCTTTTCGTCATTTTTCATCATCCCGTAAGGTTTTTTGCGCGGATATTTGCGCGGACAACTCTTAGTTTGAAAATCTACGAGAAAGAGAAAATACCCGACCCTCCTTATATTTTATGCTCCAATCACAGCTCTCATCTGGACGGTATGCTTTTATCTACAGTGATCCCGCATAGGATCAGATGGCTTATCACCAGGAAACATTTCGAAAACAGAAAAATGAAATGGATTTATCTCGCGATGAAGCTGATACCGGTCAATATTAAGGAAATAGATTCGAAAGCAGTGCGGAGATCGCTCGACGAGCTGAAAAACAAGAAGGTTCTCGGCATATTTCCCGAAGGAACACGCTCGAGAGATGGAATTATAAAAAAAGATGTTCATTCAGGCGCTGCTTATCTGGCGATAAAAGCGGGTGTTCCCGTTTTTCCTGCGGCGATCAGAGGAACTTTTAAAGCGCTGCCTCCGGGAGCATCGAAGGTGGCAAAGACACCTGTCTCGTTAAAATTCGGCGATCCCATTTTTCCTCCTCAAGAGCTATCCAAAGAGAACGTCGAGCGTATGTCGAATACGATAATGGATACCATATCCAGCCTCTTCAACGAATTGCCGAATCGAAGCTGATTTCCCGGATAAAGGAACTTTTACCGGGTTTTTATGTCAAATTTTAAGTGGGTATTAATTCGCAGGTTTACATTTTGAAATTTAGTTATATAATTATTATCAACGAGCGATAAATATACAGGAGGAAAATATGTCGGAGTATCATCAAGTCGGCAAATATATCTTGCTTCGTGAATTACCCGAAACCCCTCTGGGGAGAAATTTTCGCTCTGCGGAGATGGGATCAACCGGTTTGAACAGAATAGTGCATCTGACTCGCCTGATTAACGAGGTTGCGCCTGAGGCAAAGTTTCAAACTATGCTGAGTGGGAAGTATTTCGGCGCGGGGAAGTTTTTGCACGAAGGTATCTCGAAGGGTTACGAAGTAAATAATATCGGGGGAATCTTTATTTCACAGGAAAACGTGCAGGGATTTAGTATAAAGGCGATAATAAAAAGATGCGTTAAGAACAACCTGCCTTTTTCGCTGGATTATGCAATTTATACTGCATCCAAGATGTGCAACACTCTCGAGTATGCGCACAATCAGATGGCGGGGACGGATCCCCTGATCCATGGCGGCCTGACACCTTACAATGTCTATATCACATTCGATGGCGACGTAAAGATACAGGATTGGTCTGTCGTGGCTTGCGCGGATTATATGGCGACCGCGCGTAATATTTTTCTGCAAAGATATCAGCTTTACCTTGCCCCGGAGCAGGTGGATGGCAGGCCTGTTACACCGGCTGTGGATATCTTCCAGGTCGGCCTGATTTTTTATGAAATGATAACCGGAAACCCTCTTTTTACAATCAATAGGCAGGAAAACGTTCAGCAGATGATCGAGGATCTCTATACCCATCAAAGAATCTTCGATGGAAAAACTCCACCGCCGGAGATGCTTTCGATCATCTCCAAAGCTCTCTCGGTGAATCCCGCCACGAGATATCCTTCGGTCCGGGCGATGAGAGAAGAGCTGGATACCCTGCTTTACTCGGGGGTTTATCTTGCCACGGCAACCAAGACATCGTTTTTCATTAACTCCATTTATAAAGAGGAAATCAAAAACCTGAAGGCCAACCTCGAGTCGGAATACAAGATGAGCTACGCTGATTATCTTCTTACCTCTACAACTCCTCCACCGGCTACGCAAGGCGCTCCGGGACAAGCCGCGGAACTGACAGCGGAAGAGATCTCCGCCCAGATGCTTCCGGACTCCGGTCAGATTCAGGTCGAGGATGAAGGAATAGGTACGGAAGTCGGCGTGGACTTCATCTCATATACAAGAAAGAAACAAAGCCGGTTGATTCCCACGCTGCTTGGAAGCGCGGGCGTTATAATCCTGGCCCTTCTGATTATTATAATTACGGGCAGGGGGGAACCGGAAGTTAAAACGATAGATACACCTGAAGCTCTCGCGAGGAAAGCGGAACTGGATCAGAAAAGGGTAGAAGTTCAGCTGAAGGAGCAGCAGCTTAATAAAACCGCCGAAGAACTAAGACTTATGCAGGAAAAGCTGAGTGTGTTAGAGACGGATAAGACAGCAAGAGAACAGGAACGGACCCGATTGGTTGAAGAGGGGAACAGGATTAGAATTGCGGCGGAAGAACAGAAGAAAAAGGATGATGCCGAACGCGAAAAGAAAGCGGCCGATGACCAAGCCGAAAAAGACAGATTCGCGAGACTGGCTGCAGAAATGGATAGGGGAAGCAGTCAGCCAGCGGGTAACCCGCCGACATCAACGACAGCCACAACAACAGTAAATCCGACGACCTCGAATCCCGGGTCCAGGCCTGCGACGACGCCCACTGCAACTTCTTCTCAACCGGCATCAAACCGGACTCTCGATCAAGCTAACATTCCTTATGTCCGTGGAGACGACCCCGACCTTGTGATGAAAGTTGTCGATCAGCCTCGGCCGATCTATCCGAAAACCCTCGCCAGGGCAGGTATAAGAAAGAAAACCAGTGTCGTAATGTTTCTTTATATCGACACTGATGGCAGAGTGGAAAAAGCTGATAGTCTCAGCGGTGAAGCGTCGTTTGTGGCAGAAGCGAAGAAAGTGGTTATGAACTGGAGATTTACTCCTCCGGTAATGAAAGATGGAAGAAAAGTAAGGGTTACGAAAGCTTTCACGATCAACTTTTAGCGAAGGAATAGCGCTTAATCTGATTCCGTAGTTAATCGTGCGATACAAATGCTATTGTAAAAGGAGCTGTTTTTATGCGAATCAAGAACTATATATCTATTATAGCAATTGCGCTCGCTATGTTGCTGGTCTATGGCTGCCAGCCCGCTTCGACATCATCACCGAAGGGACCGGTTGATTTTTCTCTCAGTGACCTGAATGGGAAGATTGTCAGGTTGTCGGATTTGAAGGGCAAAGTCGTTGTTATAGATTTCTGGGCGACCTGGTGCAAACCATGTATAGAAGAAGTTTCGAACTTTTCGAAGCTTTATAGCAATTTTAAAGAGAATAAAAACTTCGCCATGCTTGCGATCGTAAATGAAAGCGGCGGCGCTGAAGATATCAAGGATTCCATAAAGGAAAATGGCATAGACTATCCGGTTATTATCGGCGATTCAAAGACGGTCAGGGATTTCGGTGTTCCCGGATACCCGACCACCTTCGTGATCTCGAAGGAAGGCAAGATTACTTTGAGACTCATAGGCTCCCAGCCCGATTTATATGCCACCATTGCAAAAGAAGTTACCAGGCAGCTTTAACTTAAAAAATCGGAAAGAAAGATAAATATGCAAGGACAAGATATCACTCTGCTTTATGCCCTTGGGGCAGGACTGCTATCATTCGTGTCGCCCTGTGTTCTTCCTCTCATTCCTTCTTATATCGCCTTTATCACTGGAATATCATTCGAGGATTTGAACGAGGATACGAAGGAGAAGCGCAAAGAGATTTTAAAAATTACTATGACCAATTCCTTCTTCTTCATAATGGGATTTTCTTTCATATTTATCGGGCTCGGCGCCTTGAGCACATATATAGGCGGATTCCTTAAAGACAATCAACGGCTGATCCAGGTGATAGGAGGAGCGATAATCGTCGTACTTGGTATTCATATACTCGGAATATTCAAGGTCAAGCAGCTGTATATGGATAAAAGAATTCATCTGGCGAAGAAACCCCGGGGAATAATCGGCTCCATTCTCGTCGGTATGACTTTCGCCGCTGGATGGACTCCCTGCATCGGGCCTATTCTCGGCTCGATCCTGATTCTTGCGTCCCAGAACAATACGATTATGCAGGGGATAATTCTGCTGTCAGCTTATTCGCTGGGCCTTGCGGTTCCCTTCTTCCTGTCAGCGGTGCTTTTCACCGGATTTCTTACCGCATCTTCGAAGATCAAGAAGTACTTCCGCGTGATAGAGGTCATAAGCGGTGGACTTCTTATTATTATAGGTGTGCTATTGATAAGCGGTGCCTTCAACAGGATTTTCCAGAAGCTCGCCTGATCTATAATCTTTTTCGCCCTTTGTCCCGGCCCTGATCCGGGTTTTTATTCAGCTATGGGACCTAATTGATTTTAAGAATACAGCCCTTCAGGTATGAACTCTCTGGAAAGACGGGCGAGATCGGGTGATCCGGCGCCTGCGAGAGGATTTCTATTATCCGGGCGTCAATTCCTGCATCCGTTGCCGCATAACCGAGCATCTCGATGAAACGGATAATATTCATCGCCCCAGAGCAGGAGAAGGTGAAGAGTATCCCTCCGGGGGTAAGAAGTTTCATGGCGAGCAGATTTATATCTTTATATCCCCTTATAGCACTGTCAAGTGATGAGACTGTTGGCGCGAACTTCGGGGGGTCGAGAATTATCATATCGAACTTCCGTCCTTCGTCGCGGAATTTTCTGAAAAGTTCGAAGACATTCCCTTGTTTTATCTCCAGTTCTTTTTTGTCAAATCCGTTGAGCGCTGCGTTTGCTTCGAGCAATGAAAGCGCTTCAGCAGAGGATTCGATTGCGGTTACGGATTCGGCGCCAGCGGCAAGGGCATTCATCGTGAATCCGCCGGTATAGGAATATGCATCCAAAATCTTCTTTCCGGCAGCGAATTCTCTTACGCGAAGCCTGTTCGAGCGCTGGTCGAGGAAGAATCCGGTTTTCTGACCGGTTTTTATGTTGATTAAATATTTTAAACCGTTTTCAACAATAGCTATTTTTTCCTCTGGTTCTTCCCCCCAGAGATGGCCGGATCTCGGCTCGAGCCCTTCAAGCTTTCTGACCTCCATATCGGATCTTTCGAAGATTCCGGCCGGATTGACAGTTTCCACGAGTATTTTAACGATCGTCTCACGCCATTTTTCCGGGCCGGAGCTGAGAATCTGAATGACTACATAATTTTCGTATTTATCGGCGATCAAGCCCGGAAGCAGGTCCGCTTCGCTGTAAACAATCCGGTATGCATTCGTGTTTTTATCATTAATGAAGGAATCCCTCGCCTTGAGCGCTCCTGTAATTCTGCGGCGGAAAAAATCTTCGTCAATCTTTTCATCCGGGTTAAAGCTCCAAACCCGCGCTCTGATGCTTGACGAAGGACTGAACGCCGCGAAGGCGATTGCGTCCCCTCTGAAGGATTGCACTTGGATGGTTTCACCGGATTCCGGTTCGCCTTCCACTCTCGCGACGGCTCCCGAAAAAATCCATGGATGCCTTCCGAGCGACATCTCCTTGTGTGGCTTTAATATCAATTTGTTCATCTTTAAAAAACTTTCAGAATAGAGATTCTAATCTTTATTGTAAAAAATCATAGTGTTAACTATGAGCGAAGACCGTAGTCGAACATTGAATTGATGGAGGAAGTGTAATTACCCTTGAAAGGATTAGAAAGTTTTTCGACAGTCACCGGTTTTATCTGTCAACTTATAAGGCATCGAAGTTTTTACCTTATCGCTGACTGATTCCTGATTTCGATATGTTATAATGCGCTCTTTCGAGGAGACTTATGAGAGCGTTTTTATTCAGACTGGTCACAATTTTCGCGATGCTTATGATCATCCTGATTTTTACCGAAATTGGTTTGCGTATATTTTGGAACGGCAAGCCCAGGGTTCCCGATTTCCCTCCTTCCCCCGGCTATTATCAGGATACCGACCCCGATATCAGCTATACATTGATTCCCAACCATAAGTATAAAAGAAGCAATATTAAAGCCGACAAATATGGATTCAGGGGGGAACCTTCCCCTGAAATATCAAAAAGCGCGGGCGTCTTTCGGATTGTCCTTATCGGGGATTCAATTGTTTTCGGCGTAAGGACTCCATCCGACAAGACGATTGGTTCCGTTTTACAGAAACGCCTCGATGAGATAGTAATCCCGGGCATTAAAAGATTCGAAGTCATCAACCTGGGGATGCCCGGGCATAACATCAATCAATATGCCGCGGTGCTGAAAAAATATGGGATGAGATATTCCCCCGATCTGATAATTGCCGCGATCACAATCTCGAATGATCTTGAAGGAAGACAGGCAAGATTTCTCGGCAACGGACATCTCTATCTCGAACCGACGGCTTCATTCGATGGCGTGAATATTTCGCACGCGCTGCCGCCGCGATTTATAAGGTCGTTATACATCTGGAGATATCTATATTTCCATTATTCGGGATTAAAAAGGATGGAACGAATAAAGGAGATGAAGATCGCCGCGGACGATGTTCCGGCGAAGATGCTGCTTGCGCCGATGCACGAGACGGATGAGGTTTGGGATAGCGTGGGTGAAGGCTTGGAGAGCATTAATAGCACAGCGCGGGCTGGGAATTCAAAACTTCTCCTCCTTCTCTTTCCCGCAATCGAACAGATATATTATAAGGATATACCGAATATTCCGCAAAAAATCATCCGAAAAATTATGAGGAAATATAACCTTGATGTTATGGATTTTTACAATGCCTTCGCGGAAAACTACCGGATAACCGGAATGCTGCCGTTCAACGATTTGGCATCGCATCCATCGCGGAAAGCATATGATATTATCGCTTCTTCAATACGCGACCGGTTGGCGCAGGAATATGGAGCCGGTTTGAAGAAAGCATTCGATGGGTCTGTGAAACTCGGTTTCGACGGTGATCTTGCATTTTTATCCTATGGCTGGGGTCAGCGCAGAAAAATCGGGAATTTCAGGTTCAGAAATATTCAGGGCGCCGAAGCGCGGATCGTATTCGGCGGTAATATAGATAAAATTTCAAAGATCGAGGTTCTGGTTACGGCATCGGATACTTGTGCGCTCCAAAGCGTGGATCTGTTTTTAAATAATGAACGCATGGGGAATTTTAGCATATCAGCCGGGTTTTTCTCCAAAAAGGAAATCTCTCTTCAGAGATCATTCCGTGTTAAATATTTTAACATACTTGAGTTCAGGGTTAAGCGTCTATGCCTGGCGAAATCGAAAGGAATTCTCGCAAAAAACACCAGTTTAGACACAGTTTCCGTCAGTGAAGTAAAATTCAAATCATGCAGAGGAACTCGCTAAATTATCTCAAGGGTTACCTCATAACAGAGTTTTTTTGCTTTATTCATAATCATATTATTTATTATGCGGGGTTTTATCAGGCATGTTTTATAAGCTTCAAAAAAGGACCCCGGGTATTTAACCGGAGTGGCAATGTTTGATCTCGTTTGTAAATCTATTTGAGCAAGGTTTAATCCCTGATTGTTTCCATCATTTGGAACTTACAACCGGTGATAGATCGCTCTCATCTCCCTCGTTGTCCACTGTGGAAATTGAATAGGAATACTTTATGGATTTGGACAGGTGCTGCTCTTCGAGTTGAAAAATCATCGAATCAACCTGGCTTATCAGCTCGAATGAAGAGTCATCTATGGAACGATAAATCCTATACCCTGAAGGCGGAAAGATTTCATAAGGATTCGGTTGCCAGGTTAGAAGTCCGGCATACTCGTATGCGAAGAGCGAACGGTTTTCAATGAGTTTCAACTGCACTTGAGCGGGCGGCTTCGGCCATATATATTCCAGGCTTGCGCTGCACTTGGGGACGCCGGAGATATAAGCGGTGATCGTGGCAAGTCCTGGCGCTCCCGAAGAGATCTTCTGGCTGTATAGAGCCCTGTTGGATTCGAAGGAAAGGCTTTCCAGGAAGTTGCCGGAAGATGCTTCCAATCGTACGTCAATTCTGGGCAGTATTATTGCAGGCGCACCGCTGAGCGAATCTATCAAGAGTACCCCGATCCAGGTTTCGGCTTTATTGTTGGCTTTTATTCTGCTGACGCCATAAGTATCCATTATGCAGGAAACAGCCTGAAGGTTATATACATTGATGGTTACGAATTCGGAGGTGGACAATCCAGAATTGTCTCTGACCATGAGGCTTGCGTAATATGTACCGGCTTTAGTGTATATATGTGTAGCCCTCGGTTGCGAGGAATAAGTACCGTCGCCGAAGTTCCATCTATAAGACACTATCGAACCATCAGGGTCATGGCTCCTGCTGCCATCGAAATCCACCGTAAGAGGCGCAATACCGGCTGTGGCAGAGGCGCTCAGTACAACAACGGGCGGAATGTTGCCCGATACCTGGATAAGAACTGTATCCGTGGCTGTGTCGTTTCTATTATCCATAACCGTGAGCGTCGCAGTGTATGTTCCCTGTTGATCATATTCATGCGAAACGCTCATCCCACTGCCCGTGGAACTGTCTCCGAAATCCCAGGAGTAAGAGACAATTGTACCGTCGGAATCGGATGAACCGCTGCCGTCGAAGTTGACTGTCAGAGGGAGCTGGCCGGTTGTCGGGTTCGCTGAGACGACTGCAACAGGAGGGATATTGTTTATATACCAAAGATATTTTGCGCAGAATGCGTCCGTCGTCCCGCCGAGCGTTGTATCGTATGCATTATTGAGCGGGAAATCCGTGGAAAGCGTATAGCCGCAAATGTATGCCGCGGGTTCGCTGCTGACGGCAATCGCCCAGCTGACGTCACTCAATGTGCCGCCGAGATACGTAGAATAAAGTAATGACCCGCCTGTATTCGAAATGTTGGTTATAAACGCGTCGTTTGTCCCTCCAGCATGCGCGGATTGCGTAGCCTGGTAAGTAGGGAAGTTAGTGGACGTAGTGTATCCGGTGATATAAATTGAATTCGTCGAGTCAATGGCGATCCCTCTTGCATATTCATAACCCGTTCCGCCGAGGTAGGTTGAAAAGACACGTGGGTTGCCGGCTGCGGACATTTTTGTGATGAACAAATCGGTATTTCCGGCCCTGGCGGCTTGAAGCGGATTGAGGGTTGGAAAATTGGTTGATAGCGTGTTGCCGAGGACATATGCACAGCCTGCCGCATCTATAGTTATTCCACGGCATTCCTCGTCTGAGGTTCCTCCGAGATAAGTGGAATAGACCAGTGTATTCCCCGGAGCCGAAAGCTTCGTGATGAAAGCGTCATAGCCCCCTGAGCGCGCCGCCTGGAAGGGGTTGAGGGTGGGGAATCCAACGCCGTTTGTTCTTCCTGCGATATAAGCTGAGAAGGAGCTGTCGACCGCCACGGAATATCCCTCGTCTGTTGATGCCGTCCCGAGAAATGTGGAATATTCAAGCGCATTGCCCGCCGTAGCTAATCTGAGGACGAACGCATCCGTTCCAACATTATGAGAAGCATCGTAGGCGTTTACAGTCGGGAAGGTTGTGGATGTGGTAGTACCTGTTACATATGCCCTGTTCAGACTATCCACGGCAATGTCATTTCCGATGTCAGATAATGTGTCGCCGATATAAGTGGAATACACCAATGAATTGCCTGCAGGCGCGATCTTTGTCACAAAGACATCGTTAGATGCGCTGAAGCTGCTGTCATAAGCGTTCACCATTGGAAAATTGTTCGATGTGGTATAACCGGTGATATAGGCGTTGTTCGAGGAGTCAAGAGCTATCCCGTTTGCCCTGTCCGTTCCGGCTCCGCCGATGTATGTCGAATAAATGAGCGAAGTTCCCGAGGCGGAGAATTTTGTGACGAAGACCTCATTGCCGGTTCTCCACCATTGATACGCGTTCTGAACCGGGAAATTAAATGAATTGGAATAACCCGTGACGTATGCCGAACCTTGCGAATCTACAGCGATTGCATACCCGTAATCAACATCTGTCCCACCAAGATATGTCGAATAGGGGATTACGAGAGGATCAATAATAAGTTCATATTTTTTATCGTATGCGGACATTTTGAACCCGTAGGAATTGCCGGTAATTTTGATAAATTCCGCTCCGACCGGGATTTTCTCGCCGTCTATCATCTGCCAGGCTTCAGGTTTCTTGTGAAGTATCTCACCAAAGTGGGTTGTGACGATTAGATCGCCGTTTGGAGACAGCGAAACCTTTGTCACGCCGTTATATTTAAACCGAATCTTGTCAGCTTTCCCGCCGGGTTTGACTATCCAATCGTATTCAATCCTGGATTCTCTTCCATAAATCCTGAGGTCTATATTGTCGAAGAGGTTTTTATATATGATGGATTCGGATGCCGGCAGATCGGTCAGCCAGGCTGAAGGATCATTGCCGATCAAATAATTCACACGATAATTGGTTTCAACCTCCGCCTGGATTTCGATTCCTGTGTTTGCGCCTGGGAAATTCAAGCGCGAGACATCTCTTTCTAAATTGAATCCATCCTGCTGTCTATCGATCACTGAATCAAAGATAAGGCCATCATCCGTCGCCCAGAGCAAATATTTTTTCGTTTGAGCGTAATACCGGACGTGGCTGTCTTTCTGTCCGGCGTTTTTAATGAAGTAGAGCGGCAATAAGCCGTAATTCTCTGTAACGCCTGGAGCGCCGGATTTAATGTTTTGTCCCGTTGGTTTTGCGGGAGTCTTTGCGACATTGTTTGAATTTTCCAGATTAGTCGTGTTTTCATATGCCTGCGCTGA
>Ga0315290_10001428_pt1 | contig 16378 bp, 14 predicted proteins | sample YL17G12_0_MG_FD_203627 | JGI IMG/M metagenome (GOLD analysis project Ga0315290, IMG submission 203627) | Sediment microbial communities from Yellowstone Lake, YNP, Wyoming, USA - YL17G12_0 | ecosystem: Environmental > Aquatic > Freshwater > Lake > Sediment | place: USA: Wyoming | collected... | reverse complement strand
TGGCCTTCACCTGGAATGGCGCCTGATACAGCTTGGTGAACGGGTCGTACTGCAGGTCCAGCTGGTCGAGCGTCAGCTCGCCACCGGCCAGCACCACCGGCCGCGCCGCGAGGACCCAGCGGAGATCGTGGTCGGTGTCGGGCAGCCAGATGTCGTCCCCGTCTTCCGCCGCGGGTTTGGTCTTGTCCAGCGGGGACCGGTGGTAGAGGGGATCGTACACCACCATGATCTGCCCGTCCACCTCGATCGCATAGGGGATGTACAGGCTGCCGCCAAGGAGCCGTGCGATGGTCTCCGCGATGGCGGTCTTGCCGTTGCCGGATCCACCAAACAGGAAGAGGGACCGCCCCGAGTTGATGGCGGGCCCGACCTCGTCGAGGGTTTCCTGGTTCAGGACCAGCCAGTCGAACGCCTGCTCGAGGGTCTGGCGGTTGATTTGCACCTGCTGGATGGACTGGGCGGCCACCATCTGGCGGTACTGCGCGAAGGGCACCGGTGCCGGTCCGACGTACTGGCTCGCCTCCAGCGCCTCGCGCGCCCGGGCGCGGCCCTCTCCCGTCAAGTCGAACGTGTAGCCGGCGCGGCTGGCCCCCTGCGTGCTCCTGACCTCGAGGAAACGGCGCTGCTGCATGTTCAGCAGTTGGTCGTCAACGAACGTGAACGGCAGCTTCAGGGAGTCCGCCAGCTGTTTCCCGGTCCTCGCACCCTGCACGTACAGGGTCTTGAGGACGAGGTCGACGACGAATTCTTCGGAAAGACCGGTCTCGGCCAGCGTTTCGGGCGGCTTGGGCTTGCTGGCTGCCCCGGGTCCACCCGCAAGGGGCCCTGCCATTGCCGTGGTCATGGCGTCTGTCCTGCATCAAGAGAGATGAACTCGAGACGGTGGCCGACCAGGGTCCCCGTCGCTGCCAGGGTTCCGGCCGGGAGTTCGAGCGCGGCAGCAGCCTGCCGGTGATACCGCGAGAACTGGCTGGGTGCGAGCCCGGCATATGTCTCCAGCACCCGGCCTCCACGGTCGAGGAAGGCGACGTCGATCGGATACCGCATCCCCAGCATATGCACCGCCCGGCAGGGCCGGATCAGGAGTCCTTCGCTGCGTTCCAGCGCTGGGCGGCCGAGCAGTCCTCTCAGCCGGCTCCACCAGGTTTCTGCCACCTCCACCCGCTCCCCGAGGACGCTGTCTCGCTCGTGATTGGTGACCCGCACCGCCACGCCTAGAAGCCCCCCAGGACCTTCAGCGCCGACAGCAGACCGGGCGCGAGGATCACGATGAACAGGGCGGGGAAGATGCAGAACACCAGCGGGAAGAGCATCTTGATGGCTGTCTTTGCGGAGGCCTCCTCCACCCGCTGGCGCCGCTTGGTCCGGAGCGTGTCGGCATGGGTCCGGAGCGCCTGGGCGACCGACGTGCCGAAGCGGTCCGTTTGGATCAGGACGGTCGCCAGGGATCGTGCATCCTCGAGGTCGGTCCGCGTGCCGAAAGCTCGGAGCGCCTCGTCCCGGGGCGTGCCAGCCCGGATCTCGAGGTTGATCAGGCCCAGTTGCTCGCCAAGCACGGGGCTGATCAGCGTGATCTCCTCGGCGACCCGCTGGAGCGCCTGGTTGAGGCCCAGGCCGGCCTCAACGCAGACGACCAACAGGTCGAGGGCGTCTGGCAGTGCCCGGAGCATCTCCCGCTTGCGCGCATTGCCGCGTGCCGCCACCAGAAAGGTGGGCGCGACCCACCCCAGCGCGGCACCCCAGATCGCGATCACGATGATCATCCACTTCGACAGGCCGAGCACACTGCCGAGCGTCGGCGAGAGCGTCAGGAAGGCGAAGCCCAGGATCAGGGTCGTGGCGATCCGCACCCCATAGAAGACCGCCACCGCGCCCGGGCGGACGAATCCGGCCGCGACCATTAACCGTTGTGCTTTCGACTGGAGATTCGGCTCGCCGTGGAGGCGCGTCCCCAGCGCCGCCAGCAGCTCACGAAGGCGGTCTGCCTGGACTTCCCGGCGCCGGCGGTCCACCGTACCGATCGCCTCGCCACCCGGCATCCGGTCCAGTCGTTTGATGACCTCAGACCGCTCCGGCACCAGCTCTCCGACCAGCATGACCAATCCGGCGACGGCGAGGGCGATCAGCGAAGCTACCAGGTAGATCATCATGCCGGCCCCCTAGATCTCGATGTCCAGGATCCGCTGGATCCAGAAATACCCAACGATCTGGAACAGGAGCGCCCCGACGATCAGGTAGCGACCAACGGGCTGCTCGAACAGCGGCATCATGTATTCCCGGTTCAGGACGAAGAGGGCCACGCCGAGGAGGATCGGCAGCGCACCGAGGACATAGCCGGAGATCCGCCCCTGGGCCGTGATCACCCGTAATTGGCGGCGGAGCTTGAAGCGTTCCCGCACCATCTGGGCGATGTTATCCAGGATCTCGGTCAGGTTGCCACCCACCTGCCGGTGGATCATGATGGCCGTGACCAGAATCCGCATGTCCGTCAGCCTGACCCGGTCGGCCAGGCCGAGCAGCGAATCGTCGAAGGGGAGCCCGAATCGCTGCTCCTCGAAGACCTGGCGGAATTCGCCGGCAATCGGCTCAAGGCCTTCATCGGCCACCATCTGGAAACCAGCGCTGAGAGGGTGGCCCGCCCGCATGGCACGCCCCATCAGGTCGATGGCGTCCGGTAGCTGCTCCTCCAACCGGGCAGTACGCCGGTGTGCCTGGCTCCGGACCACCAGGTATGGGATCAGGACGCCGATCGGCACGAGCGCCGCGCCGCCGATGAGCGAGCCCGTGAACAAGGCGCCCGAAACCCCGAACGCGAGGGCCAGGCCGAAGGTGATGAGCAGGTAACTCTGGGCGCTCCAGGACGAGCCGGCCCGCTCGATCAGGTGGGTCACTCTGCGGAGCGACGGCACGACCGCCGCGATCCGATCCAGGAGCGAGGCGATCCGCGGCTGCCGGATCAGCGCCTGGGACTCCGGCCCGAAGGCCTGCTCGCTGAACACGCGCAACTGCTGCACGACGTGGCGGGCCCGCCAGCGCTCCTGCCCGAATTCGAGCAGCAGCGCCAGCGACAGGGTTCCCAGCGCGACGGCGACGAAGATCAGGAGCGCGGTGAGCAGGACGGGGTTTGACATGGCTCAGCGCCGGCCCCGAGCGGCGGCCGTTTCGGCGATATTGTCGAACAACGTGGCCGGCAGGGTAATACCATAGGCCTTGAGGCGATCGGTGAACCGCGGCCGGATTCCCGTTGCCACGTACCGGCCCATGACCTTGCCGCCCTCCCCGATCCCCTGCCGGTCGAAGACGAAGATCTCCTGCATGGTGACGACGTCACCCTCCATCCCGGTGATTTCACCGATCTGGATGATCTTCCGGGATCCATCCGAGAGGCGCGCGATCTGGATCACCACGTTGATCGCGCTGGCAATCTGCTGCTTCACCGCCTTCTCGGGCAGGCCCAGGTTGGCCATGGAGACCATGGTCTCAAGCCGGGCCAGCGCATCGCGCGGGCTGTTGGAATGCAGCGTGGTCAGGGAGCCGTCATGACCGGTGTTCATCGCCTGCAGCATGTCCACCGCTTCGGCCCCGCGCACCTCGCCCATGATGATCCGGTCGGGACGCATGCGGAGGCTGTTGATGAGGAGCAGTCGCTGCGAAACCGCCCCCTGGTTTTCGATATTCGGCGGGCGGGTCTCCAGGCGAACCACGTGCGGCTGGCGGAGCTGGAGCTCGGCAGAATCTTCGATGGTGACGATCCGCTCGGTGACCGGGATGAAGCCAGACAGAATGTTGAGCAGGGTCGTCTTGCCCGAGCCGGTGCCGCCGGAGATGAGGACGTTGAGCCGCGCCCGCACGATGCCCGACAGCAGTTCCAGCATCGGCGGCGACAGACTCTCAAGCCGGAGCAGGTCTTCCCCGGTCAGGGCGTCCCGCTTGAATTTGCGGATCGAAAGGTGTGGCCCGTCGAGGGAGAGGGGCTTGATGATGGCGTTGACGCGGGAACCGTCGGGCAGTCGGGCGTCGACCATCGGCGACGAGTCGTCAATCCGGCGCCCCACCGCCGACACGATCCGGTCGATCACCTGCAGCAGGTGCCGGTCGTCCTGGAACTGGATATCCGTCGTCTCGAGCTTGCCGTGCCGCTCGATGTAGACCTGCTTCCAGGTGTTGACCAGGATATCGGAGACCTCCGGGTCCTTCATCAGCGGCTCGATCGGGCCCAGGCCGAAGATCTCGTCCAGGATCTGCGTGACCAGCTCTTCCCGTTCCTCGAAGTTGAGCGGCACCTTCTCGGAGGTGAGCAGCTCATGCACCACCCGGCGGATCGCCTCGATGACGGTCTCCCGGTCGGTCTTGTCCAGGTTGGCGAGGTTGAGCCGTTCGAGCAGCCGCCGGTGAATCCGTCCCTTGAGCATGGCGAACTGGTGCGCCGCGCTCTCCGCCGCCGCCCGGTCCGCCGAAATGGGCGCCCCCGGTGCGGCAGCGACCTGCGCCAGATCGGCCTCCCAGGGCAGGACCCGTGAGTTGTCAGGCACGCTTCGCACCTCCTTCGGCGCCGGGCTTCCGCGGGCCACGCAGCAGGCGGGTCAGCAGGCCGCCCTGGGGCTCCGGCGTCGGATTGGGTTCTACGTTGGCGATCCGCGCGGCGAGGGCCCGGACGTCACGAGAATAGGGCGACCTCGCTCCGTTCAACACCACCGGCTTGCCCGAGTTGATGGACCGGATCACCGAGTCATAGTCGTTGGCCAGCGTCGCGTAGATCGGCAGGCCCAGGCTCCGCTCGACGTCCTTGAGCGAGATCTCGCTGGCCGCATCGAAGCGGTTGACGATGAGATGCACCTGCTCGGTGCCACGGGGCATCACCCGCTTGAGGAGCGGCAGAGCCCGCTGGATGTTCCGCAGGCTGGGCAGGTCCACCGTGGTCACCAGGAAGACGGCGTCCGCCTGTTCGAAGGCGGCCAGGGTCTCCGGCGAAAAGGACTTGGACGTGTCCACCAGGACGTAATCGTAGTGGCCGCGCAGGTAGAGCAGCACCTGGCGGATGTCGTCTTCCTTCAGGGCGGCGGCGCGATCGGGGTGGAACGGGGCGGAGAGCAGATGGACGCCGGAACTGTGCTGCTCGATGTAGGAGGCCAGCAGGTTGGCGTCCATCCGGTGGAAGTTCTGCACCAGGTCCACGAAGTTGAATTGCGGCTGGACCCCCAGCAGCAGCGAGATCTCGCCCAACTCGGCGTCGAGATCCACGATCAGGGTGCGTTTGCCGGTGATCCGGCGCAGTTCCACGCCGAGGTTGGTGACTGCGGTCGAGGTCCCGGAGCCGCCCTTGGCGCTGAAGAAGGCGAAGGTCCGGGCCAGGGCGCCATCATCCGGCTCCACGGGCACAATCTTGGAACGAAGCCGGTCCACGGCCTCGGCCACGCTCTGTTCCGTCACCGGCTTGATCAGATACTCCGAGAGCCCCGCCCGGATGGCCTGGAGCAGGAGATCGGAGGCCACCGCGTTGCCCATGCCGATCAGGACCAGCTGGTTCGAGGCCTGGGCGAGGTCGCGGGCGAGCGACAGACCGAGTTCCGGCGAAGGGTCGAAGTCCACGAACACCATGGCCGGACCCGCCTGCTGGACCGCCTTGAACTGCGCGCTGGTGAACGACGCCAGCGGCATGTCGAGATCCAGGGCGATCGTAGATCGGCCTCCAGACGCCAGGACGTAGCTACTGATCGCTTGGCGCGCCGCGGCGTCCGCTGAGACGATGATGCTTCGCAGGGGTCGGGGAGATGCCATAAGTCGCGCTTACCGCACCAGCCTGATGGCCTTGAGAAGAGAGCCTGTACTGGGGCCCCCGCCAGACCCCCCAGTCGCAAGCCCGATGAAGCGCACAGTAACCGTCTTATCTTGACCCTTGGCGACGTCCTCCAACCACAGCCACGCGAAGTTGTTGAAGACGTATTGCTGGCGGCCACCCTTGAGAAGCTGGTCTGGGCTCATGAATGGCATGAGGAGCACCCGCGGGCTATCGCGCCAGTCACCCGACGTGGTCTGCACGTGGCCGGTCGTATACCCGGTGGGAACGTCGGGGGGTGCGGTTGCCACCCAACGGGCACCGGTTGGATCGGTCTGCGTCAGCCGAGGCTCGTAGCCCTTCCCAACGATGTTGCCCACGCTCACACCTGTCTTGTTCCAGTAGGATGTCCCGAGCGCGCTCGGGGGCAGGCTGCACGGATCCGTGATGTAGGTTGCGATGTCGTTCCCACCGCACTTGGAATCGGGATCTCCCGGACACCATTGGTTGTCGATGCTCGGCAAGTAGGCGCCCGGCCAGATTTTGAACGGCCGGCCGACATCCCGGTAATACTTGAGACCGTCACTCAGAACGGTGGTGTTCCTGAAATCACTGCCGAGGCCAATGGCCGGCGAGTAGTCGTCCTCGGAACCCCACGTCCAGTTTTCACTTGCATCTGGCCACTTGTTGCTGTTCTTGTCGTCATTCTTGTCGTCCCAGAAATCCGGGATGAACAGGGGCTGGGTGCACTTGGCTGCTCCGGCAGGACCAACCTCCGCAACTGCCGTTGCTCCGATGGGAAAGGAAGACGCCGTGTTTCCGAAGCCGAGGAGGCGGAGGAGTGCCCCAAAGAACACGGTCGGCACATTTGCGCGCCTGATCTTCACAAACACGCGAGTTGTCCCGGCCGGTGCAGGGGGCCCGGCACTGTTCATCATCACCGTCGAGCATGGAGGAGTCTCGGGATTGTTGTCATCGGTCGGGTCCGGACACGCCACCACCCCTACTACCTCGTTATCCACAATCGAAGTGCCCGCCATGGTATTCTTTGCCGCCACTGCCTTGGCACGAAAGCCCACTTGGGGCTTCGGGTCAGCAAGCGGCGGATAGTCCGCAAACGCACTCGCGCCGGCAAGCGCTGCGGCATCGGCAGCCCGCTGGGCCTCCGCCCGGGTCCTGAGCAGCATCCCAAGGTCAATCGCCAGGGCAGCCATCCCCATGATGACCACCGATGAGATCGCGAAAAAGAAAAGACCAACCCCTCGCGTGCTCGACAGACTACCCCTGTGCCCCAGCATTATTGCCACCTCTTTCACTAGCGTCCCGGCGGCTGCGTCGCCGGTGGAACCGTCCCCTGCCGCTGGGCCTGCTCCTCCACCATCGGCCGCATCCACCCCGGCCACTTCCAGGTCACCGGCTCACCGGTCGGGAGTGCCGGGGCCGTGTCGCTGGCCCGGACCAGCCGCGGCGTCACCAGCACCAGGAGCTCCGCCTGCTTGGCCCGCGTCGTGCTGGAGCGGAAGAAGGCGCCCAGGATCGGGATGTCCCCAAGAAGCGGGATCTTTTTGACACTCTCGATGGTGGAATTGTCGATCAGGCCGGCAATGGCCAGGTATTGCCCTTCCTTCAGTTCCACTTCCGTTTCGGCCTTCCGGATCAGGATTGAGGGGATCTGGAAGCCTGAAACGGTGAGGCCATTGGCAAAGTCGAGCGTGGAAACCTCGGGCGCGACCCTGAGCCGGATCGCCCCGCTGCGGGTGATGTTCGGCGTGAACTTGAGACGCACACCAAACTCCCGAAAGACGATCGTGACGGCATTGCCGAAAGTGTTCACACCGCCGGACGATCCCTGCACGCTTGGATAGGGGAACTCGCCACCCGCCAGGAAGCTGGCCTCCTTGCCCGGCAGCGTGATCAGGTTCGGCTCGGCCAGGCTCCGCAGGGTGCCTTTGGTAATGGACGCCTGGATGATCGCCTGGATGTTGGCATTCGGGTTCGAGAGCAGGATCCGGATCAAGCCGTCGGAAATCGAAGCACCCGACCAGTCACCGTCGGATTTCAGGTTCTGCGGATTCAGGGTCGAGAGCGCCGCCGAGAAGTCCTTCATGTTGCTGCGGTCGATCTCGGCAAACCGGACCTGAAGCAGCACCTGGACCGCCGGCGGGGAGACCAGGTTGTTGATCACGGACGAGACGCCGGTGCCCTGCGCGATCTCCACAGCGCGGTCCACGACAACAGGATCGGTGACATTGCCGGACAGGGTCACGGAGTTGCCGCTCGCCATCACCCCGATCTTCTCACCCGGCAGCGCCTCCTGCAGGTAGCGCTCGAGGGCCGGCGTATCCACCGTCACTTCGATGGTGTAGAGCTTCGGCACCCCACCGGTCTCCCAGAGGATCAGGCTGGTAGACCCCAGGCCCTTGCCGTTGATCAGCAATTCGGTCGGGCTCACCACCACGACTTCCGCGATGCTGGGATCTCCGACCGTATATCGCTGGATGCTGACGCTACTGACCAGTAGCAGCGATGCGCCTCTCGGCAGCGAGTATGATTTCGTGGCCTGCTGCAGAACGGTTTGTGCTTCGGCGGCGCGAGGCGCCACGGCAAGGGCGCACAGCAGGACCAGGATGAAGCGGAGACGCGAGATCATTTCTCCTCCTGCGGGGCGGGTGGCTTCGGTCTCGTGAACTTGGTCAGGGTTCGTTCCCCACCCCTGAATCCTTCGACGATTGTTTCTTCAGCCACGGGGGTTGGTGCAGCGGGGGACGTGCGCCGCCAAGCTTGTGCCGCGGTGCCTGTCAGCGCCGTCGCCGGACGCGGTCCGCCCATGATGGTGGTCAGTCGGGCCCCGTTGGTATGAATCGGGAGGGTGTCAAGCGCGTTCCGGAGGGCCATCTGGATCCGGCCCTGGCCGGAGGCGAGCGCCAGTGTTTCAGCCTGTTCGGGCGTCACGAGCAGGGTGAGGACCGGCACCTGCTGGGGCTTTCCCTCGGCATCCACCTGGATGGACTGGCCGGCCGCCAAGGCCTGCAGGTTCTGCATGATCGCCTTGGTGACCGGCTCGGTGCTTCCCTGTGGCGTCATCGTGAGCAGCATATCCACACGAGTGCCCGGAACCACGAAGCCCGCGACCGCCGCCACGTCGTCCACCCGGATGCTCAGCGCCCGCATGCCTTCGGTAATCAGGATCGGCATTCCCCCACCCGTGCCCCGCGGGGCCAACTTGCTTTCCAGAAACGGCTCATTGAGCCGCACGGCCGTGACCAGGCCGCGGCCAACAGCTTCTTCCTTGGTCCTGATCAGCCCCACGGGAATTGCATCACCCGGCCAGCCGATGAGGCGAACATCCTCCTCCTTCAGGACGGTCCCGACGGGGAGGTCCTTCGAGGCGATGACCGCGACTGCCGAGGCCGTACTGGACCGAAGCAGCGGCTGGGCCTGGTTGCGGAGATAGCCCAGCGAAATCCAGGCGGCGGCACCGCCGGCGGCCAGCGCGACGAACAGCAGGACGAGCGATCGGGTACGTACGGCCATCAGGAGACTCCCTTCGCTTCGCTGACCACCTACTCGTTCCGCATCCGCGTTTCGGCACCGAGCGTGGTGTTCTTCAGATTGCCAATTGGGCCAATGTCACGCAAGAACGACTGAAGCACGCCAATCACGCTGTTGAGAATGGGGAAGCAGTATTGGGCGATCCCGCTGACAACATTGCACTTGTAGAGGACCCTTACCGTAGTAAGCTGGCCCGTCCCCAACTTGAAATACTGACCCGGCGTCCCCGAAGCAGGTGTCTCGCCATTCGGGCCAAGGAAGGAGACAGAAACATCGTTTGGATTAACACCCGCCCGCTTGACCTTGATAAGCACTTCATCAATCACGTTTTGGTACTTGACTGATGGGTCGTAGACTACCGCCAAGCGCGCCCCTTCCCGCGACGCGTCCGTGACGACCTGCTTGATGTTCCAAGCTCGGCCGATCTCAATGATGGCCATGAGGAAGAAGGCCAAGAACGGCAAGATCAGGGCGAACTCGACCATCGCCTGGCCACGCGGGACATTCTGACGGACCGCTTTCATGGCACCCAGCCTCCACACCCAGTCCAGAGCCACCAAGCGGCGGCCCCTGCCCCAAGACCCACGCCATAGGGAAACTTGCCAACCGCGGTGTCGCCAACCCAAGGGCGTACTCTGCGCCCGTCCTGAAGGGCACCGCTCAGCATCACACTGGTGCTCGCCAAGGTGCCCCGGAGCACTCCGTGCCGCAGGGCCCAAAGGAGAGCAAGAAGGGCGCCGCCCGCACTCATGGCCACGAATGCGGTAGGAAGCCCACGCAGTCCGAACCAGGCACCGAAGGCAGCGAGGAGTTTTGCATCACCCGCCCCGACTGCGTGGAGCCGAAACAGGACCAAGCCAACCAGCAGTGCCGCCCCGAAGCCCAGTGCGGATTGGATCCCACGCTCCGCGCTGACCACCGCCGCAAGGCCAATTCCGGCGAGGGCACCAGTTACGGCCAGCCAGTTGGGAATGCGCCTGGAACGAAGATCGAACACTCCGGCCGCCAGCGCCAAACCCAGGAATAGTACACAAGCGAGTATGCGCATGGCTGCCTCGGGGCTGGGGGCGGGTGAACCCCGCTTCCCGTTCCCGATCGTCCTGCCCTCAGGAGTTCAGCGCGTTGCCGACGTTGTTCAGGACGTTCTTGGTCTTCAGGCCTAGCGTTGTGAGCGCCGCGATCACCACGATGGCAATGAGGAAGAGGATCAGGGCGTATTCGACCAAGCCCTGGCCCGACTCGTCATTCCAGAAACGCTTGAGCATGTCTCTCATAACCTCTCAACCTCCTTGAGGCGGCCTAGGCCGCGTGTTGGGGACCTTGAAACTGAGCTCACCGCCAAGCCCCCGTCGGCAAATGAGATGCTGCCACTTGGGACAACGCTAACTTGATGCAGCAACGCTGCAAATGGCGTGAAGTGGCTATTAAGAGATCTTGGCCGATGCCTCGTTGGTCCTCTGCATTACACGAGCCGGCGGGTCCATGCGTACCCACACTGACGTAACACATTGATTCTACATATGATACCATAAGCCACGGGACGGCGACAGACGAGGGGGGTGTTGCGTTGGCGCAACGCTGTTGTTCGCTCGTTGCCCGCCATACACAAAACACAAAACATGTGCAACCTGAGAAGCGAGCCTCACATGAGCATCACCCGCAGTGGGCACCCCTCTCTCCCGGCCATCCTCCTCGTGCTGTGGGGCCTCCTCATCCCACCATTCGAGGGGGAGATCATGGTCAATGGTGACGGTGACCCAGCTCGTCACGTCCGCCACGGGGAGACCATCCTGGCACAGGGTGATGTCATCCGGACCGATCCGTTCTCATTCACCCGTTCAGGGGCCCCCTTCGTCGGCTTCGAGTATGGCACCCAGGTGCTGCTCGCCGTGAGCCACCGGGTTGGTGGGCTTCCCGGGATGGTCGTCCTGACAGCGCTCCTGATCGCCGGCACGATTGCCGGGCTGGCCGCCTGGCTCCTGCGGCGTCGGATGGACCCACTGCTGGTGGTGCTGGTTACCTTGGCCGTTGCCGTCCTCACCAACATCCACTGGCTGGCCCGGCCCCATGTGTTTTCCTGGCCCCTGACCCTTGGGCTGCTCGCCATGCTCGAGGCACCCCACCGACCGAGGGCACTGGCCTTCGGGCTGCTGTTCGCCATCTGGGCCAATCTGCATGGCGGGTTTCTCTATGGCTGGCTCCTGATTGCCATGTATCTCTGTGGCCATCTGTTCGAAGCGTGGTGTTCCAGGGACCGTGCCCGGAGGCGGCTGGAATACCAGCGAGCGGGGGACCTTGGTAGAATCCTGCCACTCACGATCGCGGCAACGGTCCTGACCCCGTATGGCTGGAGACTGCCCTTGCACCTGGTGCAGTTCTTCCGCGACCCTTACCTGCGGGACGTCACCCAGGAGTTTCTCTCACCCAACTTCCACGGCCCGAACACGCTCCCTTTCCTTGCGGCCCTGCTGGGGACCATAGCCCTGCTGGCCTGGCGACCGAGACCGCACTGGACGCATCTCGCGGTGATCCTCGGGAATGTCGGCATGGCCTTGATGTCACAACGGAACATTGTGTTGTTCGCCCTGACGGCGGTTCCCCTGATGGCGTTGGATTTCGCGCCCTGGTGGAACGACACGGTCGGGAAGTCGGCGTTCGTAGGCCGTTTTGCGTCGAATGCCAGGACCGGAGTCACAATCCCGTACCTGGGCCTGACCCTGGCCGTGCTGGCGTTGCTGGCCGTCAACCATGGCCGGCTTGCCGGTCATCAGGTCCTCGCTGATCGGTTCAGCACCAAGCGATTCCCGGTCGAGGCGGTGGACCGGGCGAGGAGTGCGGGTCTCCGGGGCCGTCTGTTCCACGAGTTTGTCTGGGGCGGTTATCTGCTCCTGGCCTGGCCGGAGCAGAAGGTCTTCATCGATGGTGGCACGGACTTCTATGGCGGGGAGCTGCTGCGGGCGCACCGACATGTGGTTAACCTGCAGCCTGGCTGGCGTGACTCACTCGACGTCTGGCGGATTGATCTCGTCCTGGTACGTTCCGACGGTGCGATGGCCGGAGAGCTCGCTGGCGCGTCGAAGTGGCGCTCCTGGTACACTGACAGCACGGCGACGATGTTTCGGCGTACCGTGGCGCCCTGAAGGAACCCGTGGAAGAACGCCTGATCGCGCAGATGCGCGGGGACGAGGAGCGGCACTGGTGGTTTGTCGCCAGGCGCCGGGTGTTGCTGTCGCTCGTCGCATCCGGCATTCGACCTGGCGCCAGGCTACTGGACGTCGGCTGTGGGACAGGATTCTTCCTCGAAGCCGCAGCCGAGAAGTATGCCGTGGCCGGCCTTGATCCTTCACCGCAGGCGGTGGGATTCTGCCTCGCGCGGGGCCTACGGGGGGTACGGGAAGGAGGCGTGGCTTCGCTGGCCGGCATGACACCGGACCTTGATGCGGTCACCTTTTTTGACGTGATCGAGCACCTGCCGGACGATCTCAGTGCCCTGACTCTCGCCCGTCAGGTGCTGCGCCCTGGGGGGCGGGTCTTCGTATCCGTGCCCGCATACCAATGGCTCTGGTCGCACCATGATGAAGCCCACGGCCACCAGCGCCGCTATACCAGCGGATGGCTTCGCCGGCAGTTGGCCACCGCTGGATTCACCAACACCCGCACTGGTTACTTCAACGCCCGGCTCTTACCCCTCGCGCTCCTGGTCCGGGGCTGTCAGCGCACGACGGGCCGGGGGCTGGAAGCGGACCTACCGCCGCCGCCCGATACAGTCAACCGGCTGTTCACGCGGATCTTCGCAGGCGAGGCCGGGCGGCTCGGGCGCCCCGGGTCCTCGGGGTACCCGTTCGGTCTGTCGGTCTTCGGGGTAGGCGTCGCATGACCTTGACGTTGACGCTGGTGGTCCCCTGCTACCGCGAAGCCAACCGGCTGCAGCCGGAGCGGTTCGTGGAGTTCCTGGACGCGACCGAGGGAACCCGGCTGCTCTTCGTGGATGATGGCAGCCCTGACGAAACACCACGGGTACTCGCCGCCCTTGCGGCGCAACGCCCTGCCCGCGTCGAGATCCTCGCGCTCACCCGGAACGTGGGCAAGGGCGAGGCGGTGCGGCAAGGCCTCCTCCGCGCCCTGGAGACTGACACGGAACTCGTCGGCTTCTGGGACGCCGACCTGGCCACCCCGCTCGAACTGATCGATGATTTTCGGGCGGTGCTGGCGACCCGCTCCGACATCCACTGGGTGCTCGGATCCCGCTGGCGCGGGTTGGGACGCCACATTCATCGCCGAGCCAGCCGCCACTATGCCAGCCGCGTGTTTGCCACCGTGGCCAGTCTGCTCCTGGGGCTGCCCATCTACGATACCCAGTGTGGCGCAAAACTGTTCCGTGCGAACGAAATGCTGCGGCGCACTCTGGCGGAGCCGTTCGGCGCCAGGTGGGTGTTTGACGTCGAAATGCTCGCCCGTCTGGTGGCGGAGAGCCGCTCCGGTCGGGTCCCCCCAGTGGAAACCTTTGCCTATGAGCTGCCCTTGTCCCGATGGGTGCACGACGGTCATTCGCACCTGGGCTGGACCGACTTCCTGGTGGCCATCGGAGATCTCTATGGGATCTGGGCGCGCTATCTCCGTGCAGGCATCTCCGGAAAAGCCCGCCGGGAGTAGATGCGTCCGATCACCGGCGGCCCTGCATAGTGTCCAAGACAACTGCCCAATCGAATCCGCAAAGGGGGTGAGAGTCGATCTCATCGCCCGTGGCCTTAGGAACCGGCCGGCTAGCGGTCGATCTGCGAACGGGGCTGCCCCTTAGGGTCCCATGGTGCTGTCCATCGGCTTGCCCAGCCTGATGATGCCGATTGCCTCCTCGTGGCACGCCGCAACACAAACCGCCTAATTCCGGGCGGCCGGAGAAGACTTCCGCTGGAACTTGCCAACGGAATAGCATCTGCCCTCGTGCTTCTGGTGATGGTCTACCCCAACCTCGTATCGGGTTGGGTTCCCCAACCATGGCTGTACCTGCAGTTCCCCTACCGACTGGCGGGGATTGCCGGGATGTTGGCCACGATGGCAACGGTCCTGGCTATCGGCAGGCGGGGTACCACCCGGGGCGGTGGGGCTGCTTGCCGTCTGGGCGATCGTCGTTGGCGGGACGGTGGTGTTTGAGGCGAATCGGGTGACGCCCGCGAACCAACTGGCCGAGGACACGTTGCTGGCTCTGCTCGCCAGTCGAGACAAGGGGCCAACAGCTGAGTACGCCTACCACCCGAGGATGGATCCGCCAGAGGCGCTCGGCCCACGCGTACTGGCCGCACGGAATGCGCTGCAGGCCACCGCGCTTCGCCTTCATGCCACCACCAACAGCCTGCAGGTGACCCTCCAGGCGCAGCAGCCAACCCGGGTAGACGGGCGTACGACCGCACCGGGCGTTGTTGCGCAGCGGGCAGAGCCGCGCCATACTTCCGCGACTTCGATTGAAACTCCTATCCCGCAGTCGCTCTTGGGCCCTCGCCGTGTTTGCCGCCTTTGCACTGTTCATGCTGGCGGCCATCTGGAGCCTGCCAGGTTTTCTGGTGCAGGACAGCCCGCTGTATATCTATAACTCGCACATACTGCTCGAAGGGCTCCGGTCCAGCTCGCCATTTGATCAGTACCTCGCGTTCGACTGGACGCCGCTGCCCTACTGGGGAGCCTACGCACTGCTGATGTCATTGATGCCGGTGCTACCGCCGCGGGCGGCGGACCAGGTACTGATGACGCTCACATCTGTCGGCGTCGCGTCGGCCTTGATGTGGTTGCGCTGGCGAATCGCAGGCTGGCAGGGCGCAGCCGTCGTCGTGCCTCTGACCATCGTGCTGTCGATCAACGTGCTCTGGATGTACGGGCTCCACAACTTTCTGCTTGGAGCCATTCTCTATTTCCTCACGCTCGCCTACTGGTGGCGGGTCCGCGAGAGTCTGGGTGCGACACCCGCAGTTATTCTCGCCGTACTTCTTATCGCAGGTTACTTCTGTCACCTGGTGAGCTTCGCTCTGACCGCCGGTGGCATGATCGTCCTGGCCCTTGTGACGCCGGGTCCTAACCTCGGGCGGCGCCTCAAGTGGACTGCTCTCAGCATCCTTCCGTCGGTACCCCTGCTGATTGTCTACTCCCGAGCGATGAGAGCGGGAGGGGAAGCAGGCGTGCATTGGAGAAACCTCACGAACTTCTTCTCGCCCGCCGCCTGGCTCACATACGTATTCAGGGCCGACGTCGCCACGATTCACAACTACGCAGTGGATGTCCCCGGCGGCCGATTCATGCAGGGGTTGTTCAATTTTCCGCCGCCATCCCGTTGGGCGTTGATCGGGCTGTTCCTCCTCGCGATGGCCTCGGCTATTCGTCGCTCAGACGCAGACAAAGCGTTCGACAAAGCCCATCGCGGGTGGATGCTGCTTGCTGCGGTGCTGCTTTTGGGGGGAGCCTTCGGGCCGGACGACCTCGGCCCAGCCCATGGATTTATGCGCGAGCGGGTTGTGTTCCTGGGCTTTGCGACGGTTGTTCCTGCGCTGCGAGTGCGCCTGAATCACCCGTTCGCGCGCACAGGCTTCGGGCTGTTGCTCCTGGCCGCCATCCTTCAAACGTGCCTGTTCTGGGATTATGGCGTGAAGGCCGACCGGCTCGTTAGTGAATTCATGAAGGCCAAGCCGTATGTGGGAACCGGAAATCGCGTGGCAGCGGTCATGGTCAATACGGGATGGGAGTATCGGACGAGTCCGATCGTTCACGTGGCAGACATGCTCGGCGCCGACAATGGCAACCTGATCTGGAACAACCACGGCCCCGCGCTCTACTACTTCCCACTGAAGTATCGCAGCCGGGAAGCAAAGGTGTTGTCGGTGTTGACGGGCAACAGACTGCACTACTACGATTTCATCGATCCCGAGAAGAAAGTGGTGGCGCTCGAGGATTACCGGGCGATGCTGGAGCGGTTCCACGGGGACATCGACGTGCTTGTCATGTGGTCTTCCACACCTGAGCTGGACGCGATCAATCGGACGTGGTTCGAGCCTCAACCACGATTTG
>Ga0315290_10001426_pt1 | contig 16392 bp, 12 predicted proteins | sample YL17G12_0_MG_FD_203627 | JGI IMG/M metagenome (GOLD analysis project Ga0315290, IMG submission 203627) | Sediment microbial communities from Yellowstone Lake, YNP, Wyoming, USA - YL17G12_0 | ecosystem: Environmental > Aquatic > Freshwater > Lake > Sediment | place: USA: Wyoming | collected... | reverse complement strand
CGCTGAGCTGTCGGAGGGTGTTTGACTTTGCCCTCGCAATTACTCTGAACCGAACGAGGTCGACACCCTCGGGCGCAATTCTCTCGCTCTCGGGAGGCGGTGTGTCAGGCGTGAGAGGTACGTTCGGCTGAGGGTGGATCGTGAAGACGGCATCCTGCACGAGGACTCGCTGGTCAAATGGGCGAGGCGCGTACTGTACTACGTGAGGGACTTCGTGAAGGTCGGCACGATCGACTTCGACAAAATGCCAGGAAAGATAGCAGTATACGGCACCGTCTGTGTGGTGGTGCGTCTCTGCGGCGAAATACAGCGCCACTAGGGGGTTAGTGGTCCAATCCAGCAGACGTGTCGCCAAGCCGTAGTGTTGGGCAAGGGCGAGGCACTCGAAATCATTCTGAGGAATGAAGCCTGAATACGCGACGGCCCGCTTGCGCCACGCGTTGAACCTGCCCAAATCCTTCGGAGGTGTCTCAGGCTCACGTCGCCGCTTCTCCTCCCACGTGGGGTCGAAGTACTCGGGGCGCCCCGCTTTCGGAATGAGCGGCCAGCCTGAATCTGCCTGCCCGCGGTAGATCCACCCGATGCTGGGATAGCGCTGCACTTGCCTGAGGAAATCCGCAACGTCAACAAATGTGTATTCTGGACACTCCATTAGCCTCTCCTCCCCTCCATCGAAAACGATGGTCGCTGCTTCCGGCGTGATGCCTGTCGGCCGCGCATCTGCGGCCTGCAGGCGGACGCGGGAAGGTGGCCCGCGACTACTTCTTTTCGTGCAGCAACGGAATGCCGAACTCGTTTCGGACCCGCGCGAGCTCCACCCCCTTGATCTCCGCCAGCACGACCTCGGCCAGGTAGCACACCACGGAGCCGTCCTCCAGGTGGGCGGCGTAGGCCCGATCGAGGTCCTGGAAGGCCATGTGCAGGTGCGGCTCGCCGTCGGCGACGATCCCGTCGACGGCGGCCAGCTCCATCGGGCCGGCGATCTCGAAGGTCTCGTCCTTCGGCCGCTGGTCGGTCGTCGTGATCCGGTGGAACCGGGCCTTCTCGAACGTGCCGATGGCGCTGAGGACCACCGCGTTGCGGATGCCCAGCTCCTTGAGCTTGTCGCGGATCCCCTCGCGCAGCTTCTCGCCGCGGTCGAAGCTCAGAATCACGATCCGCCCCAAGCCTTCGCTGACGATCGTTCTCATCGGTCGTTCTCCACCTGCGGCCTGCTCCATGCCCATCTCGTTGCCGGCGGCGCAGGCAGCGGCCCCCAAGGCCATCGCCTTCAGAAATCCCCGCCGCCGGAGTTTTGACTCGTTCATTGCCACACCCCGATCACGAATCGGCCAGGATCAACTCCCGCTGCTGGTCCCCGAAGACGACCACCTGGCCGCGATGGTCGATCACCACGTCGATCTCCGTGCGAACGCCGACGGGACCCTTGTAGATGCCCGGCTCGATGGAAAAACACGCGCCGGGCCCGATCTGGCGCTCGTCCCGGGTCTCGAGATTGTCCAGGTTGACGCCGTTGCCGTGGACCGTCCCGTGGATCGAATGGCCGGTGCGATGAATGAAGTATTCGCCGTAGCCGGCCTGGGCGATGACCTGACGGCAGGCGTCGTCGGCCTCCCACCCGCACAGCTTCTGCCCGGAGCGGAGCCGCGCTGCGATGAACTCCCTGACAACGTCCCGGGCCCGGACGACAATCCCAAAGAGCTCCCGGTACTCCGGCTCGGGCCGGCTCCCCGTGTAGCCGCACCACGTAATGTCGTAGTAGATGCCCTCGGGCACGTTCTCCCGGGCCCAGAGGTCGATCAGCAGACGCTGGTTCGGCCGGATGGCCACGCTGGTGGCGGCGGTCAGGTCGAAGTGCGGGTCGGCGGCGTGCTCGTTGACGGCCACGATGGGCGGGTTGCCGTCGCAGGTGAGGTGCTCCTTCTCGAACTCCCCGAGAATGAACTGCTGCACGTCGTGCTCGGAGATCGCTTGACCGGCGGCCAGGGCGTCGAAGATCCGCCGGAAGGCGTCGTCCTTGATCCTCTGCACCTTCCGGCCTGCGCTGGCGTGCAGCGCGATTTCCTCCTCGGTCAGCCGGGCCTGGAAGAACTGGACCAGGTCGGCCGACGACAGCACCTCCTTGCCGAACGAACGGACGAGCTCGACGGTGCCGGCGTCGACCATCGAGACCACCGGCAGGGCGCAGAGCGGCGAGTACTGCATGAGAACGCTTCGGCTGTAGCCCAGCATGGCCCGCAGGCCGTCGTGCAGCTCGCGCCAGCTTACGTAGGACCGCGTCTGACCCGGCAGCGGTGCCAGCCGGCCCGACTCGATGCGGTGCACCAGTTTCTGCGGGGTGCCGGTGGCGGGGATGAAGTAATACCAGCGCCGGGTGGTCATCTTGCTGATGTCCAGCCCGAGCACCCGGTACGCGATCGGATCGCGATGGTGCACGTCGTAGAACAGCCAGCCGTCGGCGTCGCTTTCGCGAATCTTCTGTTGGATCGTGGCCAGATCCATGGGCAACTCCTCTCCAGTTCTTGTACTGACTCTCAGAAGGGCATGGACCAGTTCTCCCAGCCGAGCTTGACCTTCTTCAGGGCGTAGCCGACTTCGCGCAGGTAGTCGCCGTAGCAGGTGACGGTGTGGAAGCCTTCCATCTCGCGGAGCATCCGGCGCCAGTCGCCGTCGATGGCCACGTCGAGCTGGGACCGGCACATGTCGTAGCTCGGGGCGTCGAGGACCCGGCCGCGAAAACCCTGCCACTTCGTGCAGCGGAGGTTGGGGATGAGCACCGTGACGACCTGCCCCCGCGTGTACTGGACCTTGGTCGCGGCCCCGTAGTCCGACTCGAAGTGGGTCAGTATCTTCGTGGGCTCGAAGTCGCGGCCGTTCATCCGCCGCGGGGCGGCGCAGTGGGCCAGCGTGATCATCCCATGGTGCGGGAAGTGCGAGTTGTTCACAAACGACGGCTTGCCCGAGATCCACCGCAGCAGCACGCCCGCCGGGGTGTGGGTGAAGTCGACGTGGCAGAAGGCGGTGTAGCCCTCGTCGTTCAGCAGGCTGGTGAGCAGGCAGGGCGGGGTGTCCAAAAGCCCGATCAGCGAGCCCATGCAGTTGGCCACGCCCACGTTCATTGCCCCGGTCGCCTTCATGATGTCTTTGAAGACCTTCAGGGCGACGAACGTGTTGACCACGAAGCGGCGGTCGGTGCCGAGGGTCACGCCCGGCTGGGCCAACAGCTCGGCCGCCTGGCGCTCGGCCTGGCGCACGACCTCGGCGTCGGCCCGGGCCTTCTGGAGCCGCTCGCCGACTTCCTTGTCGGCGACCACCTGGACGTCGAAGCCCCAGACCTTCTTGGCGTGGTCCGGCCCGAACTTCGTGCCCGGGGCGCTGTACGATTGAAGCCCGCCGATGGCGGCGACCTTGGTCCCCCGGGTGTTCTTCAGGCCGTAGAGGGAGCGGAGCCGCCAGAGCACGTCGCCGTACTCGTCCACGACCACGTCGTCGACGTCCATGTTCGGCTCGGCCATGGTGTCCTCGTTCTTGCGCAAGAACCGCCAATGGGCGATCTCGTACCAGAGGTAGACGGGTCCGGAGCGATGGCGGACGAACATCACGTTGGGCTTGCCCGAGGCGGCCAGCTTCTCGAGCCACTGCTGCGCCCCGCCCGAGGCGTAGACCAACAGCGTATCGCACTCGGTGGCGGCCACGGCGGCGGCTTCCGCGTCGCTGCCGACGAGCGAGACGGGGAGGATCCTAAGCGGGAATTCCGCCTGCTTGGCGAGCTTCTCCAGCTCCTCGGCGATCCGGCGTGCCTCCTGGTCGACGTCGGCCCGGTCGCGCAGGCCGCCGTAGGGCCGCCAGCTCGTCTTCTCGTGCCGCTGGGCAATGGCGTAGACCAACGCCGGCTTGACGCACAGCGGGAGTCCGGCAAGCAGGGCCGACTTGAGCGGAGGCCCGGGCTCGCTGGCCGGTGCCCCAGCGGCGGCCGACGCGGCAAGGGTTGCCCCGCCCAGCGCGGCCGTACCCAGTCCGCCGAGGAACCCCCGGCGGCTCAGCCCGCCGCCTTCGCGCTCCGACTCCGAACAACACGCTCTGCAGGTGGAATGCTCCGCCCGCTCGTCGCCAGGCCGCTGGGTGCTCATGAGTAGCTCCTTGCGTGATCCGAGGGAGGTCCAGGGCGTGCCCCAACCGGGCACGCCCATTCGTCTGGTTTCGCCTCCATGGTAGAACCCGGCGGTGGGCGGCGTCAAGCGCGTGCGAGCGGTCGACGCCCAAGGGCGGATGGAAAGCATCCCATGAAGCGAGTGTTCGCACGAGTTCTCGGCGTCTTGATTTCCGAGATGGCGTTCTCGGAGACGCACCGCGGGGAGTTCAGACGCGGCGTGGGGTGGTGGCGCTAGCGTCGAGAAAGGAAGGTTTCTCGACACGCGACAGCCCAGGACCACTGCCGCCGGTTGACCGGCCCGGCCAGCGGATCAAAACCGATCCAAGTGGCCGGTGAGGCGATCCAAAAGGCCGATCCTTAGGCGGCTTTTCCACGGACTCTTCCCAGCGACCGACGTCCGCGATACGATTAGGGGCGTTGCGTTTGATCAAAATTTCTGTCGGTTGGTAGGGTACATTGGCCGTTGTGGTTCGGCGTGAGCATCGTCGAGCCAGCAAAATCTCTTATGTGAGGACACGTTATGAGAAACTTCGTGATTGGGTGCATCGTGCTTTTCACAATGGCGGGGACCGCTTGCAACAGGGATTCCAAGCTCGCGGAGCAGGGAAAGGCATCGCAGGAAGCCGGTGCTGGGGGCACGACGAAAGGGCCGCCAAAGGAACTTGCGGTGGACTTGGGCGGCGGGGTGAACCTTGAGATGGTCCTGATTCCCGCCGGTTCCTTCATGAGGGGCAACGAAGACGCGAAACCTGTCCACAACGTGAGCATCACCAAGCCGTTTTATCTGGGCAAGTACGAAGTGACCCAGGAACAGTGGGAAGCGGTGATGGGCAGTAATCCCAGCAATTCCAAGGGGGCAAAGAACCCCGTGGAGCAGGTTTCATGGGATGATTGCCAGGCTTTTCTTGTTAAGCTCAATGCGAAGGCAGGCGGGCAAGGGGGCAAGTTCGTATTGCCTACGGAGGCGCAGTGGGAATATGCCTGTCGAGCGGGGAGCACGGGCAAGTTTTGTTTTGGGGACGACGAAAAACAACTTGGCGAGTACGCTTGGTATGGCAAGAACTTGGGCGACAAGACGCCTGCGGTAGGCGGGAAGAAGCCGAACGCTTTTGGGTTGCATGACATGCACGGGAACGTATGGGAGTGGTGCCAGGATTGGTCTGGTGCGTATGGGGCGGAAGCGGTGGAGGATCCTAGTGGTCCTACAGGTGGCTCGCTCCGCGTGGATCGCGGCGGGAGCTGGATCTTCGTCGGCAGGTTCTGCCAGTCGGGGTGCCGCGCTGGCGTCGCGCCCGGGAACCGGCTCCGCGACCTGGGCTTGCGTGTCGCCCGAGTTCCGGCGGACTAGATGGTAGGGTGGGCACTGCCCACGGAATGTGTTACGGTTCGCCCGCGGCTCCCTCGATTCTGGCGAAGTGGCCCGGCGGAAGCGTCCAAATGAAATGCTGGGAATCGGGCAGCACGACGGCGCCAACGAAAGGAAAGGGCCGCTCGCGTTGGACGAAAGCGACGGCCTCCCGAAGTCGCCGAATATCCGATGGGCAGGCAAACCGGGCCCGACGCTGGCAGGCCACCAGCGTAAAGAAGAAGCACGTCCCGCCCGGTACAGAATGCCACCGGTAGTCCGACATATCGGTTCTCCCGCTCGTTGCCCTACCCGAGGATGGGCAACACATTCCGTGGGCGGTGCCCACCCTACGCCGACTTTTGACGCGAGTGTTGCAGCGGCAACGTTCAGTGGCGGAAAGTAGAAACGAGGTGAACAGGCGTTTGCGAGTGTTCATGAAGTCTCGTTCGCCGTCTTTTGGCAAATCACGTTCTGAGGGTCATTCAGCGCGGGCCCGGAGGCAAGTGTTCAACGAGATAACGGGCAATCGCCATGCGCACGTGAACAGCAGTCCCCTGGTCCTCATGGAGCCCGTGGTCGCGATTGGGATAGACGAAGTAGTCGAAGCGTTTTCCCAAGGCGATGAGCCGGTCCACCAGCCCTTCCGTGATCTCGATGTGCGTGTTGGTTTCGCCCGACCCGGTAATGATCAGCAGCTCGCCGCGCAACCCCTTGGCGTAAGTGATCGGCGCACAGGTGCGGTAGCCCTCGGGATTGTCCTTCGGCGTGCGCATGTAAATCTCTTGATACCAGGCGTTGTAATACTGCGGCTGCGGCTTCGGCACGACGGCAATGCCCACGTGGTAAACGTCCGGCTTGCGGAACATCGCGTTGAGCGTGTTCGAGCCGCCGCCGCTCCAGCCCCAGATCGCCACGCGCGAAAGGTCCACGAAAGGGCACTGGCGCGCCAGCGCTTTCAGGCCCGCGGCCTGCTCCTCGGTCGAGAGCGGCCCAAGGCTGCCAAAAACGGCCCGTCGCCACGCCGCCCCCTTGGGCGCCGGCGTGCCCCGATTGTCCATCGAAACCACGAGATAGCCCAGGTCGGCCACCGCCCGGTGAAAGAGGGCGTGCCCCCCACCGCGCCAGTCGTCCATCACCGATTGTCCGGCCGGCTCGCCATAGACGTACACGAACACCGGATACTTCTTCGCGGAATCAAAATCGCGTGGTTTGATCATCCACGCGTCCATCACCACGCCGCCGCCGACGTCGAGTTGGAGGAACTCGGTCGGCCGCGCGATGAGGGGCTTGACCCGGGCGGCCAAAGTGGCGTTGTCCTCCAGCACGCGCACGCTCCGGTGTTCCGGCAGTTGCACCAGATCGGTGACCGGCGGCTTGTCGAAGGTGGAATACGTGTGGAACGCCCAACGGCTGTCGGGGGAAAGCACATAGCGGTGCGAGCCGGGCTGGTCCGGCGGCGTCAACCGTTCGGGCGTGCCGGTTCCATCCAGGCGCGCGCGGTAGAGGTAGCGTTGCGTCGCGTTGGTCGGCGAGGCGTCATAGTAGAACCATCCGTTCTTGTCATCCACTTGGCCGCGCGCGATCAGATCGCTGCCCGCCGGCGTGATCGGCCTCATGCCCGAACCGTCCCGTGAGACGACATACGCGCGCCGCCAGCCGTCCTTCTCACTGATGACGACAAAGGCCTTGCCGCCGCGAATCCACTCCAGCCCTTCGTTCGCCGACGGCCACATATCCACCCAGGCGGGATCGGTTTCCGCATAGGCTTTGGCGATCGCGCCGGTGCGATGGTTGACGACCAGGAATTCCCGTGCGTCCCGGTAGCGGCTCAGTTTCTCGACCAGCAATTCGTCGGAATTCCCGGCCCAACTCGCCTGGTTGAGGTAGGAGGTTCCCGGTTTGTCGGCCAGCCCGATCCAGCGCGTGGGACCGCCTTCGACGCCCACGACGCCGATGCGGAAGGTGGAAATCGGCCCGCCGATCCGTTCATATCGTTGTTCCCGGAACGCGCGATAGGTCGGGTCGCCGGGCACCAGAACCGCCCGTTTCGGGACGGCCGAGGAGTTGGACTGGATGTAGGCGATCCATTGCCCGTCGGGACTCCAACCGGCCCTGTGGCCGTTTTCGATGGTCCCAGGATCGCCGTCCTTGGTCAGCGGAATCGTCCGGCCGCTGGCAATATCGAACATGAGCAAGTTTCCGCCGCGCGAAACCAGCAGCCGCTGGCCGTCCGGCGAAAACGCATTCGCATCAAACCAAAGTCCGGGACCGTCATCCACCGGGCGCAACGTACCCGACTCAGGCTCATACAGCCAATGGCCGCTCCTGCGCTCGCCTTCGGTGATGTCCCCGTGCAACAAGAACCGGTTACCCGACGGCGCACGCTGGAACCACCAGAGCTTCAGCGGCTGCGAGCTACCGCGGACGACGAGTTTCTCACTGGGCACCACAACCGTGCGTTTGCCGCTGGTGGCATCGTAGCGCGCGACCTCCGCTGCGGACTTGCCGACCGGCGTCTCCAACTTCAGATAACCCGAGCCATCCGGCAGCCAAGTCGCAGTGCAGGAGCGTATGGCAAACTCGTCCCTTTCGTAGATCGCCTTGAGCCGCGGCTCGATTTGCGCCAGCAAGCCGACGATTTCTTCGGGCGAGGTGCGGGCTGCGTGCGCCAGTCGGGCGAACGACGCCGCCACCAGCAGCGTCCACGCCCACCAGAAAGGAGAAATGCGGCAAAGGCGCGATCCGCGGCTCGAACAGTTGCCAGAACGGCTTGGCAGAACTTTGCGGAGGGATTCAGTTCTTGTGGTCATTTCACCCGACATCTCCCAATTGCAGTGAGCCTGAAACCGATCCACGCTCATTTGGCCATCCATAATTACCAAGGCCCCCGCGCGCATCTAGCGCCCGCACGGATTTCAGTGTCCGCCAGCCATTGTTGATGGGCTCAAAACCGCCCCGCGCCCCCTGCCAAGAGGAAGATGTCAACTTCCCGTGTTTGGCGGGCGAGGCCTCCCTCAGTTGCCAATCCTTTTTTGGTCCCTCCGCTTATGAATACGCGCCTGCGACCGATCGAGGTGGCATTGCCAATCACTTGATCCGTTCCGGAATCGCTGCGAGCAACTCTCGCGACGTCGCCACCTCCACCAGTGGGAAAGTCGCGTACTTCGAGTGCCGCGTCACGTTCACGCCGATCTTGATTAGCTTCTCCCGCAGCGTCGTCAAAGTCAAATGGATGACGCTCTTGAGAATGGCTCCCGGCTCGGCGCAGCCAGACATCAAAGCGTCGTCCCGCCTACTCAAACGTTTGCCGGGACATTCCATCAAACCACCCCAATTCAAGCCGCGGGTCCAGCATCGCGAACCACGCCGAACGCCCGTCGGGTGGCTGGACTGGAACCACGCAACCTCACCTGGCCTTTGCCCTACGGCCGGCGTGCTCGGCGCTTGGCCGTAAGCGGGATCTCCGGCTGCTGGCCGCGGTAGCTCAGGGCCAAGAGGTCCATCGGGTGCATGACGGCCAGGGGAAGGCCCTGCTGGCGGACTTCCCGGCCGATTTGCAGCAGGCAGCCGGCGTTCGAGGCCAGCACGATCTGGGCCCCGGTGCTAAGCACGTTCTCGAGCTTCCGGCGGATGAGCCGGCCGGACATTTCCGGCTGGTTCAGGTTGTAGGTGCCGGCCGAGCCGCAGCAGATCTCGGTTTCCGGCAGCTCGCACAGCGTAAGTCCGGGGATCTGGGCCAGCAGGCGGCGGGGCGCCTCGCGGATCTTCTGCGCGTGGCCGAGGTGGCAGGCGTCCTGGTAGGCGGCCACGGCCTCGATCCGGCCCGTCGGCCGGATCGGCCCGAGCTGGTCGAGGAACTCGTTGACGTCCTTGACCTTGGCGACGAACCGCCGCCGGGCCGCCTGGCGGTCGTCCTTCCAATGGACGACGTACTCCTTGAGCATCGCCCCGCAGCCGCCGTGGTTGACGACCACGGCGTCGAGCTCGTCGAGGTCGAAGGCGTGGACGTTCTGGTCGGCCAGCTCGCGGGCACCTTCGCTGTCGCCGGCGTGGTAGTGGATCGCCCCGCAGCAGCCCTGTCCGGCCGGGATGAGCACGTCGCACCCGTTCTCCTGGAGCACGCGGAGCGTGGCCCAGTGGGTATGGCGGAACATGGCGTCGGCCACGCAGCCGACGAAGAACGCCACGCGAGCCCGACGCCGGCCCACGGCCGCAAGGAATTTTGGGAGTTTTGGGCCGGGATCGACCGGCGGACCCACCAGCGTGACCATCTGCCCCAGCCGGCCGGGAATCAGCTTGAACAGCCCCAGGCGCTCGGCCGCCTCGTACAGCCCCAGGCGCTGTGCCCACCGCACCGGCTTCATGGCCAGGCGCACGCGGTTGGCATACGGGAACAGGCGGAGGAGGATGAGGTTGCGGAACCAGTCGAATCGCCGGACGAGGCGGCGGTCGGACTGCTCCACGGCCAGGCGGAACGGCTCGATGAGCCGGCCGTAGTGTACGCCCGAGGGGCAGGCCGTCTCGCAGCCCCGGCAGTCGAGGCAGAGGTCCAGGTGGCGCCTTACCCGGTCGTCCAGGCCGAGCCGCCCCTCGGCCACCAGGCGCATCAGGTAGATTCGCCCGCGGGGGCCGTCGTTCTCGTCGCCCAGCTCGGAGAAGGTCGGGCAGGCCGAGGTGCACAGCCCGCAGTGTACGCACTGGAGGAACAGGTCGAAATCGACCGCCTGGCCGGGGTTGGCCGGCGGGGAAGGGCTCTCGGGCGGGGAGTGGGCGAAATGGTCGTTCATCGGGTCGGGGAGGCGAACACGAATCGCCCCCGGTTCAGGACGTGCCTGGGGTCAAACTGATCTTTGATCGACTGCATCAGTGCGTGTGCCGGCCCCCGGGGGCCCCAGACCGTCACCGGGCCCAGCCCGGCGCCCGTCGGCTGGGACAACACCACCGCCGAGCCGCCTCGGCCCGAAAGCTCCGGCCGAAGCCGGCCCTCGAGCAACTCCGCCACGCGATCGGGTGCGAGCGAGAGCCGGGCGAGGATCATGCCGTTGCCGGCGTGGGCCAGCACGGACCCGGCCGGGTCGAGCCGGAGCAGGTCCTCGACGGTTTGGACCGTCTGGTCGGGCAACACGTGGACCCGAAGCACCACCGGCTCCAGGGCGCCGGGGGCCGGCGCGGAGGGAAACTCGGTAAGCCGGCCCCAAAGCAGATCGGCCTGAGCGTCTTGGAGGATCGTCGAAGCCTTGCCCCCCGCCTGACCCAGCTCCTCCTGGAGCCGGCCGATCATCCACTCGACTTCCGCCGCCGTCCCCTCCAGGCCGACCACCAGCCCGGCCACGCATGACGGCGGCAGCGGCCCCAGGAGGGGATCGTCTTGCCAGGCCGGGCCGGCCACGAGCTCGATGGCCGCCGGAAGCGTGCTGCTGTGGACCAACCCGGCCAGGAGCCGTTCGGCGTGCTCCCAGTCGCAAAGCGGGCAGGCCAGCAGGGCCGAGCATTCGGGCCGGGGCTTGACCATCAACGTGACCTCGACGATCACGGCCAGCGTGCCCAGCGATCCGGTCAGCAGCCGGCACAGGTCGTAGCCGGCGGCGTTCTTCACCACCCGGCCGCCGCCGGCAAACGGGGTCCCCGAGCCGTCCACGGCCCTGAGGCCGATGACGTAATCGCGAATGGTCCCGCAGCCGTACTGGCGCGGCCCGGGAACGCTCGTGGACAGAACGCCTCCCACGGTCGCCCGATCGGGCCGGGGGACGTCGACCGGCAGACGCTGGCCTTCCGCTGCGAGGCGCCCGGCCAACTCGGCCAGCGTCATCCCGGCCTGGACGGTGATGGTCAGGTCGCGGGCGGGGTAGTCGACCAGTCGATCGAGCCTACCCAGCGACAGCCCGACACCCGGCTCCACGGGCACGGCACCGTAGGACAGGCGCGTGCCGCCGCCGATCGGGTACAAGGGGGTGGCCCGCTCGCACGAGCGACGCACCGCGTCCGCCACGCCGGCCAGGTCGGCCGGCGTGAGGAGTTCGGTCAGGGGGAGGTGGTCGGCGCCGGGTTGGGTCATGGGGTTTGGGGTTGGTTTCTTGCGGTTTCTGCTAAGCCGCAAGCGGCTTCAGGGCTCCGCGAGGGGAGGAGCTTCCCGGGGTTCAGACGCCCGGCCGGGTCCATGGCCCGGCGCAGCCGGCGCATCGCCTCCAGGTCCGCCGGGGCGAACTGGCGATCCATGAACTCGAGCTTCTCCACCCCGATGCCGTGTTCTGCGGTCACGCTCCCGCCGCATTGGATGCAGGCCTCCAGCAGGTCGCGGCCGGCGGCCAGGACCCGGGCCACCTGCGTCGGGTCGCGCTCGTCGAACAGCAAGATGGGGTGGACGTTGCCGTCGCCGGCGTGGGCGACGTTGACGATGCGGACCCCGTGGCGCGCTGCGATCTCGACGATCTGCCGGAGGATTTCCGGCAGGCGCGTGCGGGGGACCACGCCGTCCTGGATGCAATAGCTGGGGCTGAGCCGGCCCACCGCTCCCACGGCCATCTTGCGGCACTTCCACAGCTCTTCGCGCTCCCGGGCCGTGGCCGCCTGGAGGACCTCCCGGGCATGCCACTGGCGGCAAAAGGCGTCGACGCGCCGTTGCTGCTCGTCGAGCCCGGCGGTGGGGCCGTCCAGCTCGATCACCGCGATCGCTCCGGCGTCCAGGGGGAAGCCGAAATGGTAGGCCGCTTCCACGGCGGCCACGATCCCCTGGTCCATCAGCTCCATGGCCGCCGGGACGATGCCCGCGCCGATGATGGCGCTGACGGCGTTGGTCGCGTCGTCCACCGTGTCGAAGATCGCGCGGAGCGTGCGGTAGTCCTGCGGGTTGGGCGTCAGGCGGACCCAGACCCTGGTGACGATGGCCAGGGTCCCCTCGCTGCCGACCAGGGGTCCGAGCAGGTCGAGCCCGGCGGGATCGGGCACGGGTCCAAGCTGGAGGACCGAGCCGTCGCCCAGCACGGCCTCCAGGCCGAGCACGTGGTTCGCGGTCACGCCGTACTTCAGCGTGTGCGGCCCGCCGGCGTTGGTGGCCACGTTCCCGCCGAGGGTCGACGCCACCTGGCTGGACGGATCGGGGGCGAAGTGGTACCCGGTGCCCGCAAGCGCCCGGCTCAGTTGGACGTTCGGCACGCCGGCCTCGGCCACGGCCAGGCGGTTGCGGAGATCGACGTGGAGGATTCGTTTCATGCGGGTGAGCATGACGACAACGCCGCCGTGGAGCGGGAGGCAGCCGCCGGCCAGGCTGGTGCCCGCCCCGCGAGGCACCAGCGGCACGTCGTAACGGCCGCACAGCCCGACCACTTCGGCAACCTCGCGGGTGGAGCGGGGAAAGACGACCGCCTCGGGCCGGTTCCTCTCAAGGGTGTAGCCGTCGCAGTCGTAGGCCACCAGCTCCGAGGGGGCCGACAGCACGTTGTCCGCCCCCAGCCGGCGGCGAAGCTCCCTGACGAGCGAGGCGGTCGCAGTTGTGGTCATAGGGCGTCGGTCAAGGGGGAGGCAGGGGCTGCAAGACCATTATAGCCCGCATTCCCTGCCGCGGTAGATTGTCCATCCGTCCTGATGCGACTGGGGTGGCTGGTGGCTGAGCTGGGGTGGCTGGTGGCTGAGCGGAGCGAAGCCCCAGCGGCCCGACTTCTGGGGCATCGCTGGCGCTCTGCCCCAGCCACCCTGGGTCGAGGCTGCTAGGGCCCCTTGTGAGGCCGGGCCGGAGAACTGACAATGGTGGCCGCCGTTGGATCGGGGTGGCCGGTCGGCGGCAACGCGGACCCAGGGTGCGAAGCGCGAGAGCATGGGGAGCCGGTGGGCGGAAATCCGTGTGTTTTGCGGGCAGGTGTGGCGCAACTACCACACCACCGGTGCCGTCTTGCCCAGCGGGCGCCGCCTGGCCGCCGCCCTGGCCCGGTACGTCGCGGGGGACGGGCCTCCGAAGCGGATCCTCGAGGCCGGACCCGGGACCGGCGCCGTGACCCGCAGGATTGCGAAGGCCATGCGTCCGGAGGATCGGCTCGATCTGGTGGAGCTGAACGAGCGCTTCGTGGCCTGCCTCACGCGGGGGCTTGCCGACGACCCGCTCTTGAAGCAGGTTGCCGATCGGACGCGGGTCCTCCACTGCGCGGTCGAGACCCTGCCCGCCGAGCCCTGCTACGACGTGATCGTTTCCGGCCTGCCGCTGAACAACTTCTCGGCCGCCGCGGTGGAGGGCATCCTGAAGAAATTCGCCGAGCTGTTGCGTCCCGGCGGGACGCTCTCGTTCTTCGAGTACATGGCCATGCGTCCGCTGCGGGCGGTGGTCAGCGGGCGGGCGGGCCGGGAGCGGCTGCGAGGGATCGGCCGGGCGATGGCGGCGGTGCTTCAGGCCGGCGAGGTCCGCCGCGACTGGGTTTGGGCCAACGTCCCTCCGGCCTGGGTCCACCACGTCCGCTTCGGGGCTGTCCCGTGAGAAAATGCGGGCTAGTGGGCCGAAGCGGCTATTCTGACGGGTGGCACGGGCATCTTGCCCGTGCTTCGCGCCGCAGCACTGGCGAGACGCCAGTGCCACCCAGCCTGGGCTTGCCCGCCGCCGCGAGGCGCGCTATAATTGTAACTCGTTCGCTCGGGACGAGTTGCGCCTTTGGCTATTGGCCAACGTGTACCAGCAGACGTGTACCAGGAGACGGATCGATGCGTCGAGGGATCGTGGTGTTGTGGATCGGGTTGCTGGCGGGTGGTCTGCCTGGTTGGGCCCCGGCGGCCGACCTGCCGAAGCCCTCCGAGAAGCCCAAGTCGCCCGCCAAGGAGGCCAAGCAGCCCGCCAAGGAGGGCGCCAAGGAGGCCAAGGAGAAGGAGGAGGATGAGTACGAGCTCCAGCGCCTCTTGATCGACACGCTGGACGAGGTCCAGCGGAACTACGTCCGCGAGATCACCCGCCGGAAGCTCATCGAGGCGGCGATCAAGGGGGTGCTCGCCGAGCTCGATCCCTATTCCAGCTACATCGGCCCCGAGGACATGGAGCAGTTTCGCACCGTGGTGGAGAGCGAGTTCGGCGGCATCGGCGTCCAGATCGCCGTGGAGCAGGGGCAGTTGATGGTCATCAGTCCGCTGCCGGGGACGCCGGCCTATCGGGCGGGAATCATCGCTGGCGACCGCATCCTCGAGATCGACGGCAAGAGCACCGAGAACATCACCATGGACGAGGCCGTGCGGCGGCTCAAGGGCCCGGAGGGGACCGAAGTCACCCTGACCGTGCTGCATTCCGGGAAGACTGTCGCCGCCATGGTGAAGATCACCCGGGCGTCGATCCACGCCGACACCGTGCTGGGAGACTCTCGCACCGCGGACGGCGCGTGGAGCTTCCTGCTCGACCCCAAACGCCGCATTGCCTGCGTCCGCATCAGCGCATTCAGCCGCGACACGGCCGAGGAGCTGGAAGAAGTGCTCGCCGCGCTCCAGAAGGAGGAGAAGATCCGCGGGCTGGTTCTCGACCTGCGCTTCAACCCGGGCGGGCTCCTGACGTCGGCCGTCGAGGTCGCCGACCTGTTCGTGGCCCGGGGGCGGATCGTCAGCACGGCGGGCCGGAGCAGCCCGGAGCGGGTCTGGAACGCCCACGAGGAGGGCACCTTCGAGGGCTTTCCCATGGCCGTCCTGGTCAACCGGTACAGCGCCAGTGCCAGCGAGATCGTCGCGGCCTGCCTCCAGGACCACAAGCGGGCGGTCATCGTCGGCGAGCGGACCTGGGGCAAGGGAAGCGTGCAGAACCTGATCCCGTTGGAGCGCTCCCGCGCCGGCAGCGAGCCGGCACGCCCCGATCTCCGCAGCGCCCTGAAGCTCACCACGGCCGGCTACCGCCGCCCCAACGGCAAGAACATCGATCGGCTGCCCGGGGCCAAGGATTCGGACGACTGGGGGGTCACTCCCGACAAGGGCCTGGAGCTGCGGCTCGGCGACGGAGAGATGCTGGCCCTGGACGCCGATCGCCGGCACCGCGACGTCCTCCGGCCCGCGACCACGGCACCGAAGAAGGCCCCCCCGGCCAAAGCCCCGGGCGAGGAGAAGCCCGCGGCGACCGGAGCCGAGGCCACTCCCGGCGCGCCGGACGCCAAGAAGAACGGCAAGCCGGCCGGGCCGCCCGCCGGGGAGACCGCTGGGGAGACCGCCAGGCCCGGCACCCCGAAGCCCACCGGCTTCGTCGACCGCCAGTTGCAGATGGCGCTGGACCACCTGGCGGGCGAGCTGGCCCGAGCCCGATGAATATCCTCGCCCTGGAAACGACCTGCGACGAAACGGCCGCGGCCGTCGTGACCGACCGGCTGGAAGTGCTCGGCTCGGTCACCGCGTCGCAGGACGATTTGCACCGGCGATTCGGGGGCGTCGTGCCGGAGATCGCCTCCCGGGCCCACCTGGAGCGGATCCTGCCGGTGATCGACGAGACGCTGCGCAGGGCGGGGATCGCGCTGAGAGACCTCGACGTGGTGGCCGTGGCGAACACCCCGGGGCTGGCCGGATCGCTCCTGGTGGGCCTGGTCGCCGCCAAGACCCTCGCCCTCTGCTTGGGCATTCCCCTGGTGGCCGTCAATCACCTCCAGGCCCACATCTACGCCTGCCGGCTGGCGGGCGGGCAGGAGGTGTTCCCCTGCGTGGGGTTGATCGTGAGCGGGGGTCACACCAGCCTCTACCGCTGCCAGGGCCCGCTGGACTTCGAGCTCTTGGGGGCGACCATCGATGACGCGGCCGGCGAGGCGTTCGACAAGGTGGCCAGCATGCTCGGGCTGCCCTACCCCGGCGGCCCTTCCCTCCAGCGCGCGGCCGAAGGGGGCGACCCGCGGGCGTACCGCTTTCCCCGCGCATTCCTCCACGACCGCGAGCGGCTCGACTTCAGCTTCAGCGGGCTGAA